>TARA_R100000935_G_scaffold49182_1_pt1 | contig 10927 bp, 3 predicted proteins | sample TARA_R100000935 | Tara Oceans TARA_R100000935 (sample SAMEA2621502) | marine metagenome | biome: marine biome (ENVO:00000447); feature: surface water layer (ENVO:00002042); material: "saline water (ENVO:00002010), including plankton (ENVO:xxxxxxxx)" | depth 5 m | reverse complement strand
CGGCCAGCCCGCGAGCGGCCCCGGCCGCGATATGCGCCCCGTCATCACCGCCCACATCGCCCCGCTGTTTCCCGGCTTTACCCACTGGGCCGCCGATATAGACGGCCGCCCCGTCGACTGGGAAGCGGCACCTATTGGTTGTCAGGCCTAACGGCGTGTGCTGCACGATGACCGGCAGGCCCAATTAGCCTACCGGTCACATCATAGGCCTCGATAGAAGACCCACTAACTCAGTTTGTTCCGCGATATTTGGTTAATTTATTTAGTAATTATCCTGTTTCAACGGGACGAGCTCGCAAAGCTTATGTAGCCATTTTCAGCTTCATTGCAGGGACAATACTGCCGATGCCCACATTCAGGTGGTCGTTGTTGTATGTTCATAGCCACTACATGGCAAAAAGATATGCTTCCGTGGTGCTGTCGATAATATATTTGTTCAGCCTACTTGTGCCGAGCGGCGCGGTAGTAATGCTCAATGTGCGCGATCCGCTGCGGCTTCTCCGGCTGGGTGTAAACCAATGCAATGCCGTGTTCTTCAGCTCAATCCAATGGCTTGTAACTGATGTACTCATTCTAGAGCCACGGTCCCATTCGTCTTTGTCCATATACATGGTCTTGCGCTTGCCGCGTCATTTGATGACGTTTTTTTGAGGCTCCGGATGACCCGCTCGGCCTGCAGTGCAAAGTACACCCCAATGCTCAAGCTTTCCTAGCTAAAGTCGCTCACGTTCAGCAGTTTGAAGGCGCGGCTGTCTGCCTGTCGATCAGTCATGAAATTTACCGACTAGATCACATTCGGCCTTTTGGGCACAGCTAGAGCATCCGACACCTCTCGCAGTTCGCAGTTCGCAGTTCGCGTGGTTCGGTCCGCAAGCTAAGCTTCAAGGCGTAGTAGATGCGGTAAGTCCTTTTGTAGCTTCAGGGAAGCCTCTTTACGTTGAGTAGGATCGCAGGGATCTGGGGTTTGCTAGATGTCATCATTTTCATGGGACTCTACTCAGGTATTTCCTTGAGAATTCAGCGCCCACATCCCCTTAGTTTTGAGGAAGAGTAACGCGGTAGAGGCTCAAATAAGAAGACGGCTTTGGTCTACGCATGTGGGCAACCTGACGGGTACGCTGATCAGCGCCGTCGGATCAGGCGGCTCAAGGCACGGACCGGGGCGCTGACACGCCAAGACGTGCTGGATAAAAACTCCTGCCGTTGTGCTTCAAGCTGATCACTTAGAGCTTCGACCTCCTCGCGCGACTGCTTCACTTGCTGGCGCGCAGCTGCGGCGGCGCGGTTCGTCACCGCGATCATTTCACGGCGGATCGTGGCCAAAGCAACGTCCCGGTCAATTAGGCGGTCGGTCAACATGTTTAGTTCTTGCTGCTGCTCGGCCTGATGCGCCTCGGCCTCAGCTTGGGCCTTTCGGGCGGTGTCGCAGTCGCGCAGGGCTTCATCGCGGGCCTGGGTGATCTGGGTCAGGCGGTCAGTCAGCACGTCCAGCTTCTGCTGCTGGCAGGCCTGATGCGCCTCGGCCTCGGCTTGGGCCTCGTCTTTGGCTTGGGTCATCTGCGTCAGGTGCTCGTCCAACATCACTTTATCCTTGGTTTCTTGGGTCAGGCGCGCCTCAAGTGCCGCCTTCTCGGTCTTAAGCGCCTCCTCGCGGGCGCGGGTCGGGGCCAGCTGCGCGGAGCGGCTGCGTAGGGCCTGCATGGCCTCCGCAAAAAGCCCCTCGGCTTCGTCAAAGGCGATGGCGATGTCGTTCAGCAGGGCGTGATCTGCGGCCTGTTCGCCTTGGGTAGCCCATCGCTCCAAGATCTCCAGCGTCTGGCGGATCAGGCTAGGTACTCGGGCATCCTCCAGCACCGCGCGCACGCCGTCGTCGTGATGGCGCAGCGCGCGGTTCACGCGGCTTGCTCCGTCTTTGGCCGGTCGCGGCCAAGGAAAGCCGAAGGCCGTCTCGGCCCCCATGGCTACGGCTGCAGGATCGCGAAGCAGCGCTTCGTAGGAGGTAAAGTGCCGGACCTTTCCGCGACTGTGACGCTCGGCTTGCAGCACCTGCGACAGCCAGATCAGCAGTGAAAGGCCGGGGTCAATATCGTCGCGCCGCTGCAAAGATGCGGCGATTTCGGCGGGACTGCGATGGGTGTGCAAATAGACGCAGCGGTAGCCTGCAGCATCCAGCACCTCCCGCCAGAAGGGTAGCAGCATGCTGATGCGCGGGTCCTTAATATAGATCAGCGACCCGTCGCCATATTCTGCCTCGATCACGGCGCGGGCCTGATCGTGGAACTCAGCCAAGCGGGGCGACAGATGCACGTCGGGGCGCAGCGAATGCCAGTCGTCCCACCGCGATCCCAAAGCAGTTAGGATCGCGTCGTTCAGCCGGAACACCGGTAGCGATTCAAAATAGCCAGCGGCATTTGTTTCACTTGCCTGCATCGGCGTGGCTGGCCCACGACATCCCAGCCCGTCCAGCATCCCTGCCAACGAAGATGTCCCCGAACGGTGCATTCCCAAGACGATGACCGCCACCCGTCCGGGGCAGTGCGTTGTCGGCGCGTCAGTCATTATCCATCCTGTCGCTTGAGGGCTTGCAAGGCCTCAAGTTGCTGCTTTTTCTCCAGCATTTTCTCGCGGATGGCGGTCTGATAGACTGGACGCGCGACAGCCAGCGCACCCGCGCGGGTGGCGATCGCTTGTTCCAATTGACCCATCTGATCTGCTCCGGTCCAAACGCTGGATGGATTAAGGCGATACACCCCCATTACTTTGTCAATAAACCCGATCTTTCCGATCATGTCGAGATAGAAAGCCAAAGCAATCTCGCTCAGGCGCGGATGATAGATCAACGTAGGCAAACCCAACAGGAGGCTGCGCCGGAACATCATAGACGAAAAATTTACAATCAGGTTTAAGTGCTGGTTGTGTGCAAAATGTTTGCCGGTCAGCAGCGACGGCAGGTTTTCCTGACGCTTCAGCACGCGACGGCTGTTCTTGGCCATGTCGAACAGCTCGATTCGCGAGAAGACCGCCCCCGCTTCAGCCTGGCTGGCCAAGAAATCAGCCTGTCGGGCGTTTTTGTCGGGGTCGGTCCAATAGTCGTCACCCTCTAGGACGGCAATGTGGTTGCCTGCGGCCTCGCGGAAGCAATGCTGATAATTCGCCGAGACGCCCAGATTGCCGCCGGTGCTGATGTTGCGGATGCGGCCGGGATAACGCGCGGCATAGCGCGCCATGATCCGCGCCGTTCCGTCGGACGATCCGTCATCGGCAAGCAGAATCTCATGCGTGTAATCGCCGCGCTGCTCCAGCGCGCTTTCGATAGCCTCGACGATGAATTCCTGGTGGTTGTAGCTGAGGATCGCGGTTGAGATCGTGGGACGCGGCGAATGCTTGCTGTGCACCGCCACATTGGCCCGCAGGAAGGATTCTCGGACCGAGATGCGATCGGCGCTCTGACTTTCCTCGTCGTCGCTGTAGTCCAGAAAAACTTGAGGAATGAAGCACGGCTCTTGGTGCGCAGTCAGGCGGATAATCAGATCCCAGTCAACAAGTCGGCGCAGCTCCGGGTCAAACCCGCCAAACCGGCTGATGAGAGACTTGCGATGCGCAAAGACACCAAGGTCTATATAATTGCCCCACAAAATATCTTTGCGAACAAATTTACGACCAACGATCAGCCCTGTACTGCGGTTGATGATCCGCCCATAGAAACAGTCTTTAGCAGGCTGTTGAATGATGGCGTTGGCCGTGACAGTCAGGAAATTGGGGCGCAGCTGATTGTCGCTGTCCAGATAGGTGATCCAGTCGTGGCGGGCGTGCGCAATACCGATGTTTCGCGCTGCGCAAACGCCAGTCGATTTCGGGAGCCTGACATAGCGAAGCACTCCGCTGTCTATGGCGGGCGCGAAATCACGCTGTATCACTTCGGCGGTATCATCGTCTGATCCGTCATCAACGATGATCAGTTCAAAATTCTGATGCGTTTGCTGCATCGCTGAACGTACCGCATCCGATATGCACCACGCCCGATTGTGCGTCGGCATGATCATGGAAAAGCCGATACGAGCGGCGTCTAGAAAGCGGGCGATATTGAAGTCTGTTGTTGCCGTCTGATAGATTGTGGGCGCATTTTTGCTGAGCCAGTTCAAAGCACTGCTTGGCCCTTCAGCATTATTCACAACGCTGCGAAGCGCCTTAGCCTTAACCAAGGGCAGACCCATTTCCATCGAAAGAATGGGGTGAAGCGTTATGTTGCGATAGGTTGGGTCGTTAGGATGCACACCCTCTAGCCGATTTTCGACCATCGCGCCCCAGCTATATCCGGCCTCGGACAGCGCTTTAGTCAGGCCAATCTCATATTTTATGATGACCTGCTGGGCGTTCGGCTGCTTGGTCACACCATCCAGAAAAGTGCGGAAGACCGGCGACTGGAACACGCGCCAGTTCAGCACTACAAAATAGCTTTGTAAATGCGGGTGGATTTCCTGGCTGTCGGTCGCGCCCCAGAAATCCAAGTGCTGTGCCTCCATCCGTTCGAACATGGGGGCAAAGCTGCCTACGGGGCCGAAACAGCTGTCGTTGCACAGGATCAGGTCGTCGGCCTCGTCCAGCCAACCCGCCTCTTGCGCCCAAGCCACGCCACGCTTGTAGGACCCGAAGTCATATTCGCCATGTCGCCCGGTGATGACGTAATCGGCCAGCCCGGACAGGCGGGCGTGCTGATCGGACCCCAGATCGTTGTCGTAGACTACCACAATACGTTCGACCAATGGGCGCAGCCCCTCCAGATAGGGCTGGACCTGCGGGGGCAATATCCCATCGCCGCTGTAGCTGGCAAAGACCGCCACCCGGTGCCTCTTGCGCACCGTGCGGCTGCCTTGGCGGCGGCGTGCGGCCTCCAGCTCTGACAGGGTGTCGGTGATCGGGATGCGTTCGCGCGACATCGTCTCTGGAAAGCCGTTGACCGGTTGCGGCAGGGCATCTCCGCCGCGCTGATCACTGAGCAGCATAATGCCGCCGTCGATGGCAACTAGCATGCCGAACATTCGCTCCAGCACATGGGCGGGGGTGCCATCATCAGCATAGGCACCCGGCTGCCAATCGATCTGCAGCGCCTTAAGTCTTAGCAGGATGCTGGTGCGGATCCAGAAGCAGGTGCCCGCGATAAAGCCCCACTCCTTGTCGCGGAAATCAAAGCCCTGCAGCAGCGGCCCAGCCAGTTCATCGATGCCGTCAGTGTTTCTCCACAAATAGGCCGGTCCATAGAGAAACAGCTGCTGCGCGCCCGCCAGCATCACATGCGGGTCAGCGCGGAAGTCCTTGACAATCTGATCCACCTGCCGGCGCGATCCCAGCACGCCGCCCAGCAGCGTGCGCCGCCAAGCCTCTGGCATTTTGAGGCCTTTCTTGGAGTGGATCTTGCAGACGAAGCCATAGCGGCTCAGATCCACCTGATCCATCAGCTGCATCAGCGCGCCGACATCTTGCCCCATATTTTGCACTGCCACCAGCTGTGCTCCGGCAAAGCAGTCGGCGATTCGCTGGCGATCCTCGGGTGGAAGGCTGTCGGCAAAGGTTACGAACTGATCAGCCCCGGCGGGAAAGTTCTTGCAGGCCGCGGATAGGTCGTCCAGCGTGTCCAAGTGCCAAACATGGACGATCAGCGCGAAGGCATCGGTATTGCACTCGGCGTGCAAGGTCAGGTCGGACACCGGTCAGGGCTCCTTTGTGTTGCGGACGGGAGGCTGTCGCAGATCCTCGGTTTCGCTAGGCGGGCCCATGACCGGGAACGGATGGATCGCAGCGGCTCGTATATCACACCCGATATACAATAGTCCGCCGCATCACCAGAGGTCGTAGCAACTATACCCGTCAGATCGGTAACGAAGGTCAAAGGGACTGTTGCATTGACCTGCTGAGTACAGGTTAGCGCCGCGCGACGGTTGTGGATCAGGCGGCAGCGAAGGGCTGGATGATGAACAGGATCTCACCTTGAACGCCCGGCTGCTTGTGATGAATGTGACCGCGTTTAATGGTTCGAATTGTCTCCATCCCGCTCAGGGTTGCTTTGGCTGATCGTAGTGACCGAAAGCTCTGACGATAACCAAGTAGCCGCTTCATGGCAGCGTAATCGCTCTTGATGCGGTTGTTGCGCCACTTCTTGTCGATGTGTCGGATGCCGTCGAAATGCGGATCGTAGCGCTGATTGATCTTGTGAATGACGCGTCGATTGCTTTGCGCTTTGTCTGTGACGATGGTGACCGGCCGATGCAGCCTCACGCGCTTGATCGCTTTGTTCAGAAAGGCCTTTGCTGCCTTTGCATCCCGCCGGGCAGTCGGGCGACTGTCGATCATCTGGCCATTGGCATCAACGGCCCACCGCAAATAACGCCACTTGCCGCCAACGCGGATGTAGGTCTCGTCCACATGCCAATCGACACTCGCCCGGCGCAAATGCTTCTCCGTTCGTTTGGTGATCTCCGGGCCAAACTTGATCACCTACCGATACACGGTCGACCGATAAACAGTGATCCCGCGTTCTGCGAGCAGGTCCACCACGTCCTGATAGGAAAGTGGGTAGCGTAGATACCAACCAACAGCGCACAGAATGATCTCACGCGGAAAGCGATGGTGTTTGAACGGTTATCCACCCGACATGCTCGACCTCAAAAATAGGATCGTGGCCAAGCCGCATGGTTAATGCAACAGTCCCACCTTGTCTGTACTGCTGGCGTAGTGCAGATATCGGCTACATCCTTGCGCTACTTGGCGCCGACATTTTAATCAATTAAAATTAGGATATTTTTAGTGTCCCGAAAATTTCTTCGAAACAACCCTGAAATTGCCGTGCGAAGTGCAGGCGATATGCTAAGGCAAGGTTTCTATGAAGATGCGGTTCGGGAATATGCACAGCTTTTATTATCTGCACCCGATGCAAGACAGTGTTACGAATTCAACTTAACGCTAGCACGGCGGCGTTATCGGAAAAGTAGACAGAGTTCTGATAGTCTAGAATTGTTTTTTTGTAACTATGCATCTACAAAAAAAATAGAGGAAATTGTCCAAGGTATCAGTGAAGGCGTTACCCTGATCGGTTTGCGACCAGAGCGTGAGGTGGAAAGTGATCGTATACCTGATATGCGAATACCATTCACCGCATCTGCCGACCTGTGTGCAAAAATATTTGAAGCTGTTTTGCAAAATCCATGCGACATTTTATCTGTCGCAGATACACATTATAGTACGGTAATTTTCGCATTATTTTACCGGTATATCTGGGGGGCGGAAATTCGTTCTTTGGATGTGGGAACATCTTTGTCAAGTATTGACTGGCAGAAACGTTGGGCTAAAATTCCCCGCCAGAAGAATGGGGCTGCAGATTTTTCATCAGTGCACCACGAAAAATGGAACCAGGTTCTTGAGGGTTTTCCGATTGCGGATGCAGCAGATCGTTGGGTCGGCGGTGGAATTACAGTAGAAGGGCCATACTTGGCCTTATTCCAGCTTTTGGGGGGGTGGCACGAATTAGCTTTAGCCCAAGAGACAAAGCATATTTTACAAATTAACGAAGTGTATATTCGCAATTTTATACTTTATATCGCTGGAGTTGTAGTTCACCCAGACTACCCAGGACTGCCGGTGCAGTTGGAGGTTTTGATGGGGAACAAAGTGGTTGCCACCACGATCGCGAGAACACCGGATAAACAAAATCTCTTATCTCCGAATGAGGTAGGTCTTTGTTTCGAATTTAGCACGCCATATTCTGAGTTAGCGATGCGCACACCATTAAGCTTGCGCATCTTCGGCGAAGGTAAGTCAATAGAACAACAAGTTGCAATTAATCGCATGGCAACCCAGAGTTCTGCCGCCCCTGCGTTGATACCGTCTATCATTATACCACCAGATGCGAACGTAATCGGTTGTGTTGAAGAATACGCAACTGATTACATTCGCGGTTGGGCCCTGTGTCTATCGTTCCCCGATGCGGCAATAGAACTGATTATGTATTGCGACGGCCGTCCTTTTTCATACACTAAAACAAGTATTTACCGGGAGGGCATTCGGAGGCTGCATGGTGGGTCAGGGTACTATGGATTTTCATTTGATGTACCCTCAAACCTTTTTGTTGGTGCGGCTGTAGATGTCGAAATACGTACAATTAGCGGTAGCTCAAAATTAATGAATAATAAGAGCCGAATATCGACGCTACTAGGCATTACTGAACCCGGATTACTAGACGCTCCGCGTCGGTATGCGCTGAACTCTAACCCTTCACGATCTAAGCGTATTTCTATAATCATCCTCAATCGTAATGGGGCTGACCTTTTGCGCAATATGTTTGCATCTTGTGCACCTGAGGACCTTTCGGAGAATACCGAATGGATCATAGTTGACCACGATTCAAATGATGAATCTGACGCGGTCTGTACAGATTTTTCCCTTCAAGGGGCCAATGTCTGTTTTTTACAGCGACGTGGCAATTATAGCTTTTCAGAATCCAACAATTTTGGCGTTCGACATGCTACGGGAGATGTAATATTATTTGCCAACAATGATTTGATCTTTCGAGAGTCTTTCGGCCAGCGACTACGCGACTACATGTCCGATCCAGCGATTGGCGTAGTTGGGGTCCGGCTGCTTGACCATGTAGACGCACCGGCACCCGAGATTATTCAGCATCTGGGAGTTTTCTTCAATAAAACCCTTAATGCTGATGATTGGGTTCGCCCCTATGAGGCTCGCAGCTGTCAGGAGACTAACGGACAGTCGCCATCAACCCGTGCCATATGTGTTACTGGAGCCTTCCTTGCGATGCACCGTAGCGACTTTGAAGCTGTGGGTGGCTTTGATGAGGCGTATTCCTATGGCCTTGAAGACGTGGATATATGCCTCAAGATACATGAACTATTAAACAAAGAAGTTATTTGTGCTAATGATATTACTGTTGTTCACCACCGTGGGTTTAGCCGCAGGCAGGATAAGCATGCCGCAATTCGACGACGACGCAATAACGAGGTGTTTAACCGTCGTTGGGGTAACTGGCTACGGATGCGGATTCGGGAATCTATGTTATCAGATCCGGCCGTTATAACTGGAAGCCGACCTGTAATTGGTTTTATTTGCGCAGATATAGGTTATCAGACTTCGGCCGCGGAGTATTTCACTGCACTCGAGTTGGGGCGCGCCATTCAAGACATTATCCCATGTCATGTCCGCTATATTCCGGAAAAAGATTGGTATGACCTGGCTGGAATCGATGTCCTGATCGTTATGGCAGATTGTTTCGACCTTACAAAAATTGTGACGGCAAGTCCCTGGCTCACAACTGTCAACTGGATGCGCCATGAGTTTGGGAACTGGGCCACTCATTCTGCAACTCCCGCTTACGATTTCTTACTCGCGTCTTCTGGTACAGCAGCCCAATACATTGAAGATTATGTAGCACGTCCTGTTGGGATCCTGCCTAATGCTGCCCGGAGGGAGGTCTGCCAAGACAAACCCGCGATCGACGGGCGCTTACGGAGCGACTATAGCTTTGTAGGAAACCGTTTCGGCTTGCCGCGTGAAATAGAGTTTCAACTCGACCCAGTCAGCATTGATGGGGTTGGTAAGGTTTTTGGTTCAAATTGGAATGGTACCCGTCTGGAGTCTATCTCCATGGGCCCAATTCCATACGCTCAAGTTCCAGAGGTATATGCCTCTACAAAAATTTTACTTGATGATAGTAATATTTCAGCAAATAATTTGGGAAGTTGCAATAGTCGTGTTTTCGATGCGATGGCTGCAGGTTGTCTTTTGATGACCAATAATAGTATTGGGGCGCAGGAAGTTTTTGGCGATCTTGTACCAACTTTCGACAGTCGTGATAACTTGACAGCCCAAATTAATCAATGGCTAGGCGATGAAGCCATGCGTGCTGTAAGTGTTCAGCAGATGCAGAAAATTGTACGCGAAGAACATAACTACTCTGTCAGAGCCCGCGCATTACTCGATTGGATGTCGAAAACTGGCGGAAATATTAGAATATCTATTAAATGTGCCGCCAAGTACTCTAATCGGTGTCAGTGGGGCGATTTTCACTATGCCGAAAGTTTAGCGACAGCTTTACGAAAGCTTGGACATATAGTCCGCGTGGATTGCCGTGAGGCCTGGAACTCTGGTATCACCAATTCCGATAATGTCGTAGTCGTTCTGCGCGGTTTGGACGCGTATAAGCCGCGTCCGCATCAGTGTAACATTATGTGGCTTATTAGCCATCCGCACGCCGTGTCGGTGGCAGAGATGGCTGAATTTGATCATGTATTTGTTGCATCACAAATACATGCAAATATGCTTTCCAAAGACTTTGGCCTGCCCTCAAGCTTCCTGCCGCAATGCACTGACACTGCGCGTTTCTATGTATCAAATGCCCATTTGGGGGGTAAGGCTGAGCGAAAGCTTTATGTTGCAAATTCTCGTGGTATCTTCCGCGATCCGGTTCGTTGGGCAATCCAACATGAACTACCGATGGATATATATGGTAGCAACTGGGAGTCGTTTATTACTGACAGCCGCTATCGAGGTAAGCTGGTACCCAACGAAATTCTGAGCGAGCTCTATGGCTCCAGTGGGCTGGTCATTTGCGATCACTGGGAAGACATGCGCCGTCTCGGCTATGTTTCGAACCGTCTATTCGACGTATTGGCCAGTGGTGGGCGTCTTGTGATTGACCGGGTGGCAGGGCTTTTAGATTTGGTGCCCGAGCGATTTATTACGATTTATGATACAGAACAGGATTTTGTTTCGATTTTGAAAGACAAGACCCCTATTAATTATGATTTGCGGGTCGAGGCAGGACAGTGGGTGGCAGAACATCATTCTTTCGATGTCCGTGCTCGGGAGATCTCAGATCGGATCCACCTCTGCCTTTCCCCGGCTCATCGCGGTATTGTCT
>TARA_R100000935_G_scaffold47303_2_pt1 | contig 10954 bp, 5 predicted proteins | sample TARA_R100000935 | Tara Oceans TARA_R100000935 (sample SAMEA2621502) | marine metagenome | biome: marine biome (ENVO:00000447); feature: surface water layer (ENVO:00002042); material: "saline water (ENVO:00002010), including plankton (ENVO:xxxxxxxx)" | depth 5 m | reverse complement strand
CGAACCTACCTTAGCCAACTGTCCGAATTTCCGGCGCCACCTCACGACTGCTGGGGCCGGTGCGTCTAAGCCGCCAAGAGCGGCGCGATGGGCCCCGCTCGGCGTTTTGGCGCCCGCGCAACGGCGGCCTAGACTGTATCCATGGCTGATGGCGAAGACGAAGAGGCAGCGGGGCATGGCTCGCCCGGTTACGAGGGCTACCTGTACCAGATCGACGTCTCGATCTGGGCCGCGCTGGAATTCGTCCTCGTCAAGCGCCAGGCCCGGCAGGTGGTGCTGGAGCCCGCGGGCTATGACGATGTCGAGGCGCCGCTCGCGGACGACGAGATCGGCCCGGTGGCAACAGGCGCGCGGGTGGTCGGGACCCAACTCGTTATCCAGGCCAAGCTTCGCAACACTGGCCCTTGGGGCCTAAACGACCTCAAGCGGCTTCTGAAGCATGGCAAGCGGCGGGAGTCGGTCGCGGCGCGCTTGAAGCGCGACGCTGGCAGCGCCTACCTGCTAGTGACCAGCGCAGATCTCGTGGGCCGGGCCCGCGAGACTGCCATCAACACCCTGCGCGCCAGCAAGTGGCCGGCGGGCTTGCCGAAGACGATCAAGGACGTGATCCCCACGGGCGACGGCCGTTTCGCCGTGCTGGCGACCCAGGACCCGGACAAGCTCGCCAGCAACCTGCAGCGGCTGCTGGAGGAGTCCTTCCGCGTCCCCCGATCGCGCATCGAGGCCTGCCTTATCGCGCTGAGGGCCGAGGCGACGGATCGATTGCGGGGCGGCGCCGGCGGCGTCTGGACCCGCGAGCAGCTGGTGGCCATCCTTCGGGCGCATGGCGGGCGCCTCGCCCGGTCGGCGGAGCGCGAGACCTTCGTGCCGCCCACCAATTGGGCGGAGATCCGGAGTCGCATGGCCGAAAACCATGCTGTGATCCTTGCCGGCAGCTCCGGCACGGGGAAATCGACAGGGGCCAAGGTGCTGGCGGAGGAGCTCGCCGACGAAACCCCCGGGCTGACGCCGGTTCTTGTCGAGCGCGGTCCCGACCAAGTGCGATTCGACCAGACAGCGGAACCAGTGATCTTCCTCATCGACGACCCCTGGGGCCACTATCGTTTCAGCCCGGGCGCCCGCCCCTGGAACGACGAGCTTGGGCGTCTACTGGAGACGGCGAGCGCCAATCGCCGGTTCATCGTCACCACCCGGTCCGACGTGATGGCGGAGAGCGGCGCCAAGCGCCTGGCGGCTAAGTGGTACGTCAACCTCGAGGTCGAGAACTACGGCGCCCTCCAGCGGCAACGCCTCTTTGAGAACCGACTGCCCCAACTTCGCGAAGAGCTGGTGCTGGTGGCCGATCGCCACCGGCGTCGGGTGCTCGACGACCTAGCGAGTCCACTGGAGATCCAGAAGTTCTTCGACGCGCTCGGCGAGGGCCCTCAGGAGGAGAACGAGCACGCGTTTGTCCAGCGGTGCATCGCCTCGGCGCACGAATCTGCCATCGAGGACACCGTCGTCCAGCAGGTGCAGGCCCGCGAGGCCTTGCCGGCGGCCGCCATCGTCTGGGGCGTCCTGAAGGCTCGGCCCAAGGTCTCGACCGAAATCCTCGACGCTCTCGAAGCCGACCTCGGCGCGCGCTTCCGCGAGCTGGAGGACGCGATCTCACCCCTGGTCAGCGTGCTAGTGGCCGCCCGCCACCTGAGGCAGGACGACGTCTGGCTGAGCTACTACCACAACCGCATCGAGAAGGCCCTAGAGACGGCCATCAAGGCCAAGCCTGCCCAAACGGGCCGCCTGCTCGGTGGCCTTGTCGACGCCTTCCTAGCCCTCGGCGACGAGTCGGGCGCGGACGACTGGGGCCGGGAGAGCGCCGCTCTGTTGATCAACGCCGTCGCGGACGACTCGCCGCTACGGGCACGCGTCAGCCCGGCCGCCCAGGCCCGGCTCGACGCCTGGCTGGAAGCGGGCCTGCAGAGCTCCGAGCCGGAGTTCCGGCGGCGCCTCAGGATGGCGGCGGCGGTCGGCCGCTCTTCGCTGTGCCAGGTGGCCCGATGGCTGGTGCATCGCACGCGGCCCGGCCACGACCTCTTCCTGGAGCACTGGTCGCCCGACCCGGACGACGAAGCGTGGTACGACGCGCGGCGGGCGGAGCCGCTGACGGCGATGGTCTGCGCCCGCTTCATCCGCGACGTGCTGCCGGACGAGCGGGACGATCACCGGCGCGAGTTCGTCGAAAGGGTGCAACGCCTGGCCGGGGACCTCACTGCGGCCTTCCTGGACGCCGCCCACGCCATCGTCGGTTACGGTGTCAACTGGAACAGCGAGATGATCGCGGAAGGGGCGCTGCAGGACCTCGACGGCTTCGAAGCCGTGGCCGAGTCGGCGATCGCCGTTTGGGAGGCCACCTACGATCCCGCCATCGAACTGGCCGCGCTCAATGGCGAATACAGCGACGACGCGCTGGAGCGGATTTGGGAAGACCGCGCTGAGGACGGCCACACGGCGGGCGAGTTGCTGGACGCTTACGTCCTCAAGCTAAGGGACACTCGCGGCTGGCAGGCCGTGGCCGCGAGCCGGCTCGTCGACGGGCTGGTCCCACATTGGATCGCGGTCCTGACCAAGGGAGAAGAGGCGCCGTCGGCCGACGAGGTGCTGGCTTTAGCATCGGCGGCCAATCAAGCCGGGCGGGCCGCTCGCTTCTGGTGGTTCGCCAGCAGCCACTGGCACGACGAGCTCTGGCCTCAGCTGCAGGCCGTCCTCGACGGCCCCCTGGCCGACCATGACCTCCTGGCGGCGGCCGCGAGCACGGCCAGCCGCCACCAGCCGGCCGAGCTCCTCGCCCGATTCCAGCATTGGGCAGGAACGGACCCGTTACGCCTCGCCGCCGTGGTGGAAGCCCTGTTCCATCCCAAGAGTTGGGACACGGAGCCGGGCGATGACGAGCGCGCGTTCCTGCAGGGCGCGGCGGCTCAGCTAGGTCCGGTGATCGGCCCCACCCTTGTCGCGGTTGCCCGGCATGACAAGGACCCGCCGGCCCTTACGGCGGAGTCGCGGACCTGGCTCGAGGCGCTCGATGTGAGCGTCTACCCGCGGCTTGGTCTGCCGAGGGCGAGACTGATCAGCAGCGCCGGCGGAGACCCGGCACCACACCTGCCGGCGCTTCTATCGCAGGTCACTGACAGCGATAAGCAGGACATGCGGGCCGCGGTCTGGGCGGCGGCGCAGGTCGCGAGCAGCGGCGACGCGGCCCAACTCCAACTACTGCTAGCCCACCGGTTCGCCGACGTGCGCAAGATCGCGCTCGAGACACTGGGTGCCAAGGAGGTCGGCGCGCTGCCGCCGGCCTTGCTCGCGCTGGCGGAGGACAAGGGCAACCGCGTACGGCGCGCGTTGGTGGAGCTGTTGGCGAGCCACCCCTCGCCCACCCATACGGGGACCCTGCTGCAGCTCATCGGCGACAGCTGGCAGCCGCAGTCGAGGTACTATGGCGAAGAGGCCCATTACCCGATCGCCCAGCGCGCCGCCGAGGTCCTGGCGGAGGGATTGGATGTCCCCTTGGATGCGCTCGATGGGCTCGTGGCGCGCGCACGCGAGACGGAGGACGCCGGGCTGAGGACGAAGGTCCTAGCCGTCCTGGCGCGAGTGTGCGGCCGCGACGGTCGCGGGCGGCTCGTAGACCTGGTGCGCGACCGGACAAACTATCCGCTGGGTGCGGCGGCGGCCGGCGCGCTCCTCGACACGGAGGTGACGGTCGAGTCAGACCTCTTGGCGGCCATGGATGGACGCGAACTGCTCTCCCGCCATGCCACGGTGGCGGTCGAAGCGGGCCTTCTTTTCGGCGCCAAGGCGGGGCTCGCCCACCTGCTCGCCGTGGCCCAGGCCGTGAGCGGGCACGCGAGCCGTAGGGCGCTCCTGGTGGCCCTCGCGGCCGCCGCGCTGGAGCGGACCGACGGAGCGGCGGAGGCGATGACGGCGCTGCTGCCGGCCAAGCTCCAGGCCGGATTGAAACCGGCTTGCTATGATGGTCCGCCCCTTGCGCGCGCCGATCTACCGGACGGCGACCCACGTATCGCCGACCAGCTCGTAAGGCGGCTGGCCTTCCTGTTCACGCCCCGGCCGGCGACTGCGGGGCCGGCCGAGACGGCGGAAACTGCGGTTGGCGATATCTCTGCCAAGTGATTCGCGGATCACCGCGCTAAGCGGCCGGGGCGTGGGTGGCGAGCTCGGCGTCGAGCGCAGAGAGCCTGGCTTCGTCCGCCGCTGTGAGCACGAAGTCCGACCGAAGACGTGCGGACTCGCGCCGGACTATGTCGAGGTCCCGGCGGAGCTCGGCGAGGATCTCCAGGCGAAGGAGTTGGCCGGCGGCCTCGGTGGGATTACGGGTGGCCAGGCGCTCGGCCACCTGCAGCGCGCCGGCGCGGTCGTTCGCGCGCCATAGACAGCCTACGAGGTGGCGTCCGGCCTGATCATGATGGGCTGGCGTGACCGTGCCGTCCCTCACTAGGCCAAGGAGACTCTGCGTGATGGCGCTGGAAGCCCCCTCCGCCAGGAGGAGGACCACACCGACGAAGTCATCGGAGACCAGGAGCTTTTCGACGACCGGCGCGCGGTCCGCGCGCCCTTGACGTGACAGGAGGCGCTCGGAGAGCTTCTGCACCCGCCGGACGATCCCGGCCAGCTCCGCCTCGAAGGGCTTCCGGTACAAGCTCAGCGCGTCGCAGAAGGCGCTCGCCACGACAAGCATGACCTCAAGTTCGCGCACGACGGCGAGGTCCGACACCAACGGCGCAAGGTCCCGGTCATAGTCGAGCAGGTCGCGACGATCGTTGAGCCGGCGGATTCCCTCCGTGCGGACGAACGCTTTGCAGAGGCCGATGATGGCCTCGCGCCGCGCGGGCCACGGGCGCTCGGAGCGGGCCTGCCGGCGCAGATGGGCGGCGTGGCGGTTCGCATCCCAGGAGGCCAGCTCGCCCAGGGTCCAGTTCAGCTGCGGCGCAACACGGCGGGCCTCCGCCGGCACCGCCTCGATGAACCGCAGGACGACCTCGGCGGCTCGCTCGCGATAGCCCGAGCGCTGTTGAGCCAGAAGGTCCAGTAGACCCAATACAACCGGCTGGGCCTGCGTCTTCATCAGATCGAGGACGACCCCATGGGCCGGGGTGAACCGATGCGCGTCGAAGCGCTGGCCGCCGCCCAGGTCGTGGATGAGGGTGAAGGCCTCCCCCTCCTCAGCGCCGAACCCGTCCGCCAGGAAGCGGGCCGCTTCGGCCCGCATGGCGTCGCCGCCAGACAGCCAGCGGTCGACGGCGCGCCGATAGTCGTCGGCCGTCCGTGCGCCGAGCGGGGCGGGAAGCTGCGGCGTCGGCGGCGGCGGGGCGGCGGGATCGTAGGGCGCGAGGTCACGAGGCGGCCTGGCGATGACGCCGGTCAGCGTCTGACCTTCCACGAGGTGGGTGCGCAGGACGAGGCTCTCGCCGCAGGCGCTGCGGAAGGCGGCGAAGAGGGTGTCGAAGGCCGCTGCGACGTTCGCCCAATCCAGGGCGTCGAACGCTTGGAGAAGCGCGGCAAGCGGCGTCGACTCGTCGGTCTCCAGGTGCGCGGCGAAGCTGTTGCGAAGCGGCCGCAGGCGGTCCAGGACCTCGGAAAACCTGAACGCTGTGGTCAGGGAAGCCAGGGCCGCGGAGGGGTGGCCGTCATCCCTCAACAGTTCGTCGAGGCCCTTCATATATTGCGGCGCCGTCGCAGCCACGGGCCGGGTGACCAGGCAGTCGGCGAAGCTCACCACGTCGGTCAGAAGGCGCGCCCTCAGGATACGGACGACCCGCAGGAAGGCGCCGAAGCGCTCCGTCTCGCCGCGCTCGCGGCGGATCCAGCGCGCGATCAGGTTGAGTTGCCCCGCGCGCGCATGCAGCGGATGGGTGTTCAGCATGGCCACGGTCTGCGGCCGCGTCAGGGCTAGCGGGTCCGAGCTCACCTCGACGCCGGCGCCCGGGCCCGAAGCGCGGAAGCCGTCGAGCAACTTCTGGAAGGCTGGGTCGCTGAGCTCCATCGGCGCCCGGTGGGCCGCGTAGCCGGGCAGGCCGAAGGCGCTGAGGTGCCTGTAGATTTCACGCGCGCCATCGACGAAGACGTCGGCCTTGCTGGTCTCGATGTCGTTCCACAGCTCGATGCGGCGGCCAAAGTCGAGGTCCTGGACGTGGGCGCCCAGGCGATCCCGGGCCGTCGCGAAGTACTCCTCGAACCAGCCGGCGTAGGTCTCCTTCAACTCGTTGTACGCCTTGACCGACCCGTAGGCCTTGAGCGGCTTGCGGAGCGCTCGGGCGTGGTCGATGAAGTCGCACGCTCTCACGAGCACGTGGCGGGCTAGCATCCGGCCCTCCCAGGCGTCGGGAGCCGCTCGGGATAGGGCGAAGGCGAGCTCCATCTCTTCCACCAGGAAGCGGAGCTTCTCGACGCGGATCGTGATCGGGTCGGGCGAGATCATGGCCCAGCTAGATAGGGTCGGCCCGCAACGTTTGCAGGCGCGTGCGACGTCTTGCCATCCGGACCTAGGGGTTTGAGCACGCGCCGGGCCAGCAGCTCAGCTGGAGGCTGCGGCGCCCGGGCGCGAGCTAGCCCGCGTTGGCATTGCCGGGGTTCACCAAACTGGGTCAGTGCGTTCACGACCGCGAAGCGCCACCGAGAAGGAGGACCACAGCTTGCTCCGTTTTGCCACGGCCCGCCTGCTTCCGACTGGCGACGACGATGACCTGGGCTGGGCTGGGCTGGATCGTGGGGCGCACGAGCTCCGCGCAGCGCGGAGCCGGAGCTGCCCTATGAGATCTACGTCTCACGCAGCCCTGACAACGATGGTCGGACCCTGGTCGCGGCGAGCCTGCACGCCGGCCTAGGCTATGCGCTCTACTACGCGGCTATGCGGAAATATCCAGGCAGCGCCATCACCCTCTCCTGCCGTGGACAGGTCCTGAGCCGCCGACCGCACCGGGCAAGCTAGGCTCAGGTGGGCGCTAGGCGCCAGGCGACCCGCAGGCCGACTGCTAGGACCGCCCTCGTCGGCGCACGGCCGTGCGTCGCTGCTCATCGAGGTAGTAGTCGTCGACGAAGCCGAGGTCCATGAAGCGCGCGGCCACAACGGAAGCGTCCTGAGCGACGTTCATCTCAGCCAGCGCCTTCGCGAGGCGGTCGACCAGCGCGGCCTTGACGCTCCGCGTGAACCTGAACGCGCGTGGAGATTTTCGAAGCAGGGCATCGGCAAAGTCGTCATCCCCCGCCAGGACCTCCTGGGACCACCCATAGGGACGGTCCCGCATGCCCTCGATCAGGGTCTCTCTCAGCTTCGCCGGCATCCAGGGCCCCGCATCGCTCAGGAGCCAGGCGAGACACTCGAACGCGTTGAAGGACTTGCGGGAGTAGCTGAGGTTGTGCGCGTCGACAAAGGTGTAGGAGAGCTCGCGGCTCGCATAGTTGCCGAAGGTCGGGTGTCGCCAGGCGATGAGTTCGCCGCATAAGGGGGGTTCGCCGTCGGTCGTTTCCGGCGGGCCTCCATAGCCGGGAGATTGGTAGGCGTCCTTTCGGCCTGCAGCCATTAGGTCGTCGAATACGTCGGCGAAGCCGTCATCGAGGCCGGGTATCGTGAGCTGCGGCGCGTACATCGCCAGCGTGCCGGGATTGTCCCTGGCGCACTCCATGAGGCCCGGCCATCGACGCAGGAAGGCGTGTACCTGGTCCGGCGGGGAGAGCTGGCAAAGTCCTAGGTCCTCGCCTTCTTCAGCCCAGTCCATCTGTAGGGCCGACCACCCAAGGTTCAGACCCCGGGCTCGGCCTCGGTCGTCAAGGCGGTGTGGCAGCGGAAAGATCCAGCGACGACCGTGATTGAGGTCGGGGAACCGCAGGACGGACTCCTTGATCTCGACGAGGTCAAGCCACCATTCGTCCGTGACGACGGGCGGCGTGACGCCCTTCGCGATCAGGAAATCCCGGGCGACGATCAGCGGACTCTCCTCAGGGCGGAGCTTCTTCAGAAGCTCACCGGCAACGAAGTCGATGCCTCGTGCGGTGGACACGGCAAGCACGTCGGCCAAGGGCGGCGAGTGCTTGAGGATTTCGGCCTGGCCGACCTCATGCCAGACGGGCAGGACCAGCCGCCGGTCCTCGGCGATTTCGCGGCTTACCAGGCCATTGAGCTCGCGTTGCGCCCAGCGCTTGGCGAAGAAATGCGGGCTCAGGACGACGATCCCGAACCGGGAATTGGCGAGCCCGCGATCGATCGATTCTCGTAGGCTGTCGCCGATGTTGAGCGAAAACTCGTCGTACCAGACGGCGAGGTGCTGAGCGCGAAGCAGCTCCGCCAACGGCCGCACGCAGTCGTCCTTGTCCTCGCTGGCGTGGCAGATGAAGACGTCGTGCAGCATCAGCAGGCCTGCTCTTGGACGCCGCCAGGCAGGTGAGCGGCTGCTTCGCGTAGAGGCTGTTTCACCCGGCCATATTGCAGGTTAAGCAATGCTCGCGAAATGGTGTCAGCCGAGGTTTCCGCCATCCGTGTTGCACGAGACCACCGGCGGGCGACGACGACCATCTCTCAGGACGATCGACGCCGGCCAGCATCTCCCGCGTGAGGTCATGAACCGAGGTCAACAGGCGCGTCCCATATTGCGTGTCCAGCTTGGCCTGTCGGCTGAGATTCACGAACTGCTTCTCAGCCACGATGATGTCGACGAGTGGCAGCGCCGTGACGAAGGCCGCCATGTCCCGCAAATCATTCTCGGTCGTCGCGCGGGGCTGATCCTCCAGACGTACGGCCAGTTGCCGCTCCGCGTTCAGGACCGGAACATCGGTGACAACGCGCTTTGCCCAGGCGCCAAGGTCGCGGACCTCCTTCCACGGCATGCCGGCCTGCCGCCCGACCGCCAGGATGACATCGACCTCGTCGATCACCAGAAGAGCGCCGTAGGCGCGCAACCGCATAACGAAACTCTCGCCAGACATCCTTTGACGTCGCGCGGTCATCCTGGCGAGCAAGGCCTGCGACTCGACCGAAAACCGACGGACCCCTTCCCTGCGGATCACGTCATCGCCGCCGGCGAGGTAGCTGAATAGGGCCTGCATAGGACGCTGCCGTATGGGGCCCACGGCGGTCGGCGGGATCTCGAAGACGCCGGACGCATATTCAGCCGCCGCCTCGAACCAGAGGTCGGATAGGAACCAATCATCGTCCGCCTCGGGTGCTGGCGCTCCGATCGCATGGGCGATGCACCGAAGCAGCATCACCTCGAGGATCCGCCGCGACCACGCAACACCCTACCGCCGCTGATCGTCGCCTGCACATGCGCCAGGTGCGTTCGTCGGACCCGATTGTCGACCTTGATGGTCTCGTACAGCGTGGTGAAGCTCAGCGGCACGACAATCTCGCCCGCTTCCAGCGCTTCGACGACGACGGTCAGGGCAGCGTGATCTCGCGGGTGCTCGGCCTTGTCCCAGGCGCCACGCGCCAGGGCGATCCAGGCTGGTCGAGATAGAGGACCTTCGGCGGGGTAGTCACAGCGTCGTCCAGGCGCCCAGGGCCTCTCTCTGACGTCACTGCCGGTCTCCGACTCTGACCCGGACCTCACCCACACGCCAAGCCGGATTCATGGGCTGGCGTAGAGCTGAGAGATGACGGCGGCGCAGAGTTCAAGCGTCTGGAGCGTAAGCGCGGGGCTGAGCACGGTGCTGCTGGGATGAGCGCGGTCGTTACGCATCATTCTCAGCCCCAGCGCCAGGGGTGGTCCACCCGCCAGTTCCTTCAGAAACCCGTCCGCGACCGCCTTTTCCATAAGGGGAGCGAAGGTGTCTTTTGGATGGGCTCTCGCTCCGAGTCTCAGGCGTAAGGCGAGTTCAACGGTCCTGAACGCCTGCCCCTCGGCAAGCGCGCTGAGGTCGTATGAGAACCAGGCGTACAGGAAGGCATTGCGCGCGGTGTCGAATGATCTAACGACCTCGGCCGGGACCTGCGCCGGCAGTTGGATCGACGCCACCCAGTCGTGCTGCTCTTCGAGCGTAAGCGGCGCCGTTCCGTCGCGGCCCGTGGTTCCCGCGACGTAGGGATCGGCCTGCCAAATCGTCTCGAGCCGCTTGAACATCGCGATAGCTTATCGCAAGTCGGTGCGCGCGAAGCCTGGCCGTATCTCTGCTGACCAGGCCGCAGCCCGCCTCCCCGCGCGGCCGGTGAAATCCGCGACCTTCCAACCCCATGAACGCGTTCGACCACATTGACGGGACCGATGTGGAACCGGTGGGCACCTGATCAGTCCTGGCGACTACCTCGCCTTCGCGCCGCCAGGTACGCGTCCACACGCCCCAATGAAAGCTAGCGAGCTTTCGGACGCGGATGGGCGATCCGCCAGCTGGGCCCGGTCCCGCGATCCATGCGGATCGCAAAGGCCGCCACCACTCGGCCCTTCCACACATCGGCCGTATCGGGTTCGAAGGTCACGGCAACCGGCTGACCCGATTGGAATTTCTGGACGTCGAGTACACGAAGAGTTTCGCGTCCCAGGACCCAGGTGGCTGCGCCTGTCCAAGGTGAGCTGTAGACCGGTGTGCCGTTCAGGTCGAAGTCGTAACCAGGGCCGCGGCCTTCGACCTGCTCGATCCGCAGGTCGGGGGGACGCTTCTTCCCGTCAAAGTCATAGTGCCAGCCGGCCAGCCACGCCGGCTCTGCACGGCCGCCGCGGACGATGATCGGGTCTTCCCCAGCGTCCCGGACAGCCGCGACCGCCTCCTTGAGGGCGCGCCAATAGCTGGCGGCGGAGCGGGGCGCGCGGCGAACCGGCGCCGCTCCCTTGATGAGCTCGCGAAAGGCGGCGGCGGCGGCAAACTCCCGCAACGTGCCCTCCCACCATTCAAGCTCGTTGCTGACCGGCTCCTCCATCGGGGGCTGCGTGTAGCGGGCCTTCTGGGTGAGGAATCGATACCGATAGCTAGAGAGGTC
>TARA_R100000935_G_scaffold4464_5_pt1 | contig 10954 bp, 11 predicted proteins | sample TARA_R100000935 | Tara Oceans TARA_R100000935 (sample SAMEA2621502) | marine metagenome | biome: marine biome (ENVO:00000447); feature: surface water layer (ENVO:00002042); material: "saline water (ENVO:00002010), including plankton (ENVO:xxxxxxxx)" | depth 5 m | reverse complement strand
TTTGTCAGAGAAGGGCAAGCGGCCATGCGCCTATGCCGCAGGATGTCGCCGCCGTAGCGGTATGACTCCGCGCCCGATTGGCCTATATGACGGCCAGCCCCCACAGCCTGACGAGCGGACAGATCGATGAGCCAGAGCGACCAACCCGATATCATTCCCCCTTCACCCAGCGCGACGGATTATCTGACCGACCCGTCGGGAAAACCCCTGATTCCAGACGTGGCTGACCCGATAGCCCTGTTCAAAGAGTGGATGGCGGCGGCGCGCGAAGCCGAACCGAATGATTCCAACGCAATGTCTCTGGCGACCGTGGACGCTGACGGCATGCCGGATGTCCGTATTGTATTGTTGAAAGAGGTGACTGAGGCGGGGTTTGTTTTCTTCACCAATCTCGAAAGTGCCAAAGGCCAGCAACTGACCGAGACCCCCAAAGCAGCGCTTGGCTTTCATTGGAAGAGCCAGCGCCGGCAGGTGCGGGTGCGCGGGACGGTTATGCCAGTCTCCGAAGAGGCCGCCGATGAGTATTTTGCCACCCGTGCCGCCCAGAGCCGTATCAGCGCCATCGCGTCTGACCAGTCGCGTCCACTGGCCGATCGGGCCGAGTTCGAACAGCGCGTGGCTGAACTATCGGAAATCTTCGGCGACGGACCAGACATTCCCCGCCCCGAATTCTGGGGCGGGTTCCGTGTCGTGCCGGTCGAGATCGAGTTCTGGCAGGACCAGGCTTTCCGGATGCACGACCGGCTGAAGTTTGTCCGCTCAAACGAGGGTTGGACCACCGGTCGACTCTATCCGTAGCGTTCCGCTGCCAGATCAAACGATTCCGTTCGAGACGGCTTCGATGACAAGGTGCGGGACGCCATCACTGGTCTTTGCCCATGACACGCCATCACCACTCACCATGGCGGTCACGCGCTGGCGAAATCCCGAGAAGCTCTCGAACTCAACCACATCTACCGGCGTGTCGAAGTGCAGGGTCACTTCGTACCCCATGCCACCCGCCAGTTCGCGGATTGCATGCACGCGCCCCTCAAAGGATTGTTTGAGGTAGCGGCCCGAGATGCGGTCACCCAGCTGGCAGGGTGCCTCGGGTTTGTTCGACAGGCGCGCCGATGCGGTATTCCAGTCGCGGTAGCCGAGTTCAGTCGCGACGAGCTCAAGTGCTCTCGCATGTGAGATGGACGTACCGGCATTTGCCTGTTCTGTCCGTATGTCGCGGGCACGGGCCTTGGCCTGTTCGCGCGTTGTTATTGAAATAGACATTGGAAACATCCTTGTCCGGGCAGTCGCTTCTCAGCGGGGCTCGCCTTGCCGCGGGACTGCCGGATGGACCGGTGTTCCGTGATCAAAAGTCGCGGCGCGGAGTGCGCCGGGGGATCTTCACCGAAAGACCAAAGGCCTTGCGAGCGGCGGGCGTCCCAGAGCCCGCGCGCCTCATACGTCTGGGAAGACGTTGCGTCAATCATTGTCACCAGACATTTGCCGTGAGTAAGTGACGGCAGGGCGTACGGAAACGATGCGCCGTTAGGGGAGGTACACCACATAATGAAACGCGGACTTCAGATTGCCCTTGGCATTTTCTCACTCATTCCCGCTATTTTTGCCCTGATGGGCTTTCTGCACGGGGCGGAACGATTGTCCCCGGCAGGCGTCACGACAGAACTGGACAATCAGTATCGGTACTTCTCCGGTATGTATCTTGTGGTGAGCTTCCTGATCTGGTCGATTATTCCATCCATCGAAAAACAAGGGCGGCTTCTTCTGGTGGTTAGCGCAGCCATATTTATCGGAGGGCTCGGTCGTCTTGTCTCAGTGATGACCGTCGGTCAGCCCGCGCAGGACCAGATGGTCGCGCTGGGTATCGAGCTGGTTGTGCCTGTGATCTTTGTGCTCTGGCAACGGATGGTTTCTGCCCGAGCCTAGCCACCACACGCGGCGATGGCGGTGTCATCTGCGGTCATTGCCGCGGCCGCTTCGAGCGGCCGGTCAGTGGCCAGCATGACGAGGCCGTCATCGGCAAGATCCTGAAACTCCGATCCGTTGCCGTCGGCCAGATAGATATCGTCCAATCGCTCGCCGGAACGACCCAGCGTGCCGAAAGCGGATTCGACATCATTGCGGGCATTGCGATCCCAGGCTGCGGCATCGGGGCGGCCAGTGCCGGTCCAGGCGATCAGTCGACGGGAGTCCACACCGCGTGCCTCAAGTGCCGCAATGTCACGGCCGCCGCGTGCCGAGGCGGTCATCATGAAATGGGGGTCGATGGCTGCGATTTCGGCGGCTTCGTCATCATTGTAGGAAATCATGATGATGTTCTCTTCCGCGCCCGCCGCATAAACGGTCTTGGCCATATTGGCGAAGCTTGTAGTCTTCTTGCGGTCGAGTTCCAGAATGGCGCCGCTGTTTCGGGCCCAGATCAGGGCGTCGGTCAGCTTGGGCGGGCTAAAGCGCGTGTGACGATCATCATTGTCGACCAGGGTCAGGCCCGACAGTTCTTCCCAGCTGATATCGGAGACATAGCCCCGGCCGGTCGTCGTTCGGTTCAGCCGGTCATCATGCATCAGGGTCAACACGCCGTCTCGGGTTTCGGCGACATCAATCTCGAAGATCCGGACCCCGTTGTCGAAATTGAACTGCATCGTCTCAATGGCATTCTCAGGATAGCCCGGCGCAGGGCCCCCGCGATGCGCAGCGATCACCACGCCTCCGTTTTCACGCAGGCAGTCGAAATAGTCGGGCAGGGGCATGCGCGCAGAAGCTTCGGTGATTGCGGGCTCCACGGCCCCTGACTGTGGGGTATCGCTTGACGGGCCGCAGCCAGACAGCAGGATGAGAGCGATAACAAGCAGTGCGGAGTGGTTCATTCGGGTGGTCCTCTTCTTGCGCTGCAGCAATCGCACGCATAAACCGGTTCTAAATCAGGCAATTATTGCCGAAGACAAAACATTACAGGGAGACTTACCATGCTGGGTATCATGCAGGACTGGCCGCTGACGGTTAACAAAATCCTCGAACACGCCAAGCGCATCAATCCTACACGAGAAATCATCACTCGGCGCGTGGAAGGCCATATTGTCCGCACGACCTATGCCAATCTCTTTGACCAGTCCAAGCAGGTCTCGAATGCGCTTATCGATAGCGGCATTCAGTTGGGCGACCGCGTGGCGACGCTGGGCTGGAACTCTGAACGGCATATGGCCTCCTGGTATGGCGCCATGGGCATTGGCGCGGTGCTCCACACGATCAATCCACGCCTGCACCCTGAACAGGTCGCCTGGATCGCAAATCACGCCGAAGACAAGGTGCTCATCTTCGACAAGACCTTCCTGCCTATTGTGGAGGCCATCAAGGACCATCTGCAGACGGTGAAGACTTTCGTCATATACGCTGATGCTGACACGATGCCGGAAAACTCTCTCGGTGCAATCCCGTTTGATATCTGGATTGATGGTCGCTCGACCGAGGTCCGCTGGGGCGACTTCCCGGAAGATACCGCATGTGGCCTTTGTTATACGTCGGGCACTACAGGCGATCCGAAAGGAGTTCTCTACTCCCACCGCTCGAACGTGTTGCACACGCTGATCACGATGGGCAAGGATGTGATGGGCATGGGCGCTGACGATGTGGTGCTGCCGGTCGTGCCGATGTTCCACGCCAATGCGTGGGGCCTTGCACTGTCCTGTCCTGCTGTCGGCTCGAACATGGTAATGCCGGGGGCACAGATGGATGGCGCATCCATCTATGAATTGCTGGATACGGAAAAGGTGACGATCACCGCCGCGGTTCCAACCGTCTGGCTGATGCTGCTGACACATTTGCAGGAAAACAATCTCAAGCTGCCGCACTTGAAGAAGGTTCTGATCGGGGGCTCAGCCATTCCGGAGAAGATTCTTCGTGCCTTCGAGCAGGATTATGAAGTGGATGTTGTCCACGCCTGGGGCATGACCGAAACCTCGCCGCTGGGAACGCTGGGCGCCTTGCCGCCCCATCTCGTGAATGCCGATATCGACACGCGTATGGAGCAGAAGCTCAAGCAGGGGCGCCCGCCATTCGGCGTGGAGCTCAAGATCGTCGATGACGAAGGCAAGGTGCTGCCGAATGATGGCGAGACGTCTGGCCGGTTGATGGTGAGCGGCGCTGCGATTGCAGCTGGATACTTCAAGGGCGTCGGCGGCGACGTGCTGGACGAGGACGGCTATTTTGATACGGGCGATGTCGCCAATATCGACGAGTATGGCACGATGACCATCACCGACCGCGCGAAGGATGTGATCAAATCAGGCGGCGAGTGGATTTCCTCCATCGACATCGAGAACATCGCGGTCGGCCACCCGAAAGTGGCCAATGCGGCGGCTATCGGCATCTATCACCCGAAATGGGATGAGCGCCCACTCCTGGTGGTTCAAGCCGCGCCGGGGGAAACGCCGAGCAAGGAAGACGTGCTGGCCCAACTGGAAGGCAAGATCGCCAAATGGTGGACACCGGACGATGTCGTCTTTGTCGATGAAATTCCGCTTGGCGCCACGGGCAAGATCAACAAGCTGGCCCTGCGCAACCAGTTCAAGGACTACAAGCTGCCGACGGCCTAGTTCGGGCTGAACTCGGGAACTGGACGGGCGGCCGCTTCTTCGGGAGTGGCCGCTTTTCCATTTTTGGAGATGTCATCGATCAGCCATTCCATTTCAGCTATTTCCACCTTCTGAGCTTTGATGATTTCATCGGCCAATTGCTGAACGCGTACGTCTTCTATGCCCGCCCTTTCGCTGGTCATGATGGCGATGGAATGATGCGGGATCATGGCGCGCATATATGATTGGTCGCTTACCGTTGCTTGCGAGCGCACCAGAAGCAGGGCGGTAACAAAGAGCAGGCCACTGCCGACGAATATTGCGAGGTTCTTGCGGCTATCCTGGTACATGTTGAGCATGAAGGCCAACATCACGATCGCCATCGACGCGGCCATGATGAGGGTCATGTAGAAGCGGGTTTCACTCCAATGCACATGGGGCAGGGCATAGGTGTTTAGATACATAAGTCCGAACATGACGATGGCGGAGGTCGTGATCATTAGGCCGAAGCGGAGATAGCTGCCGGAATGGTCCATGGTCTTTCCTTTCGAATTGACGTTGAAGAGGTTCAGTTTGAACGTGCAGGAGCGGACGCTGTTCCGCACGAATCTGTTCCACGAGACTGGTTGAGAGGGGCAGTGTGATCTATGTCAGGTGACAGGGTTCATCCGGAGAGGGCTGGAAACACAATGGATACGACAGAACAGACACAGGATGCCGGATGGCGCGGCACGGTTGCCAAGGCGTCGCTTGCCTTGTCGATCTTTACGGTCTTCTGGTTCATCATCGCAGCGCTTGGCACCAAGCTGGGCCTATGGAACTGGCAGGTCGGGCTTGGTCTGATGACGATCAATTGGGGACTCAAGCTGATCTTCGTGGCGCTCGGTGTCTCAGTGATCGCGGTGATCCTCTCATTGATCAAAGCACCCCGGAAACGCGCTTTCATTCTGGCGTTTGCCTCGCTCTTGATTGCCGGACTCAGCTTTGGGCGCGTCGCGGCGTTTGGCGGGGAAGCGTCCCGCTTGCCGCCGATCCACGACGTTCAGACCGACTGGTCCAACCCGATCATGCCGAGCGATGCCCTGCTCGCCGTCCGGGCCGAGACCGAGGCCATGAACCCGGTCGAAGCTGCACCAATCGTTCCGGAATATGCCGAAGACCGTTGGCCGGGCACTCCGGGGCGCCTCGTGTCCGAATTGCAGGAAGAGGCCGAATTCGATCCGACCCAACAGGATGACCGTGCGGACGCTCCTTATCCGAAACTTGATTCCTATATCACTCAAGCTCCGTCGGAAGCGGCATTCGAGGCCATCCTCACGCTTGTGAAGGAGCGCGGTTGGGTGATCGTTGCCAGTGACGAGACGGCCGGTCGCATCGAGGCAACCGAAACGAGCTTCTGGTTTGATTTCAAGGATGACATCATGATCCGTATCCAGCCGACAGAAGAGGGCGGGTCCCGCATTGATGTGCGTTCAACCAGTCGGGTCGGCCTGTCTGATCTTGGTGCGAATGCCAAACGGGTCCGCAATCTGCTCGATGATATCGAGATCGCGCTGCGCTAGGTATCAGTTATTTCCTTTGTCTGGGCTTCCGGGCCCAGACGAAGGAGCCGTGCTGTCGGCGCAATCGTCCAGCCCTGAATGGTTAGCGAGATTGTCACGATCACGAACACGACATTGAAGAAGCCAACTGAAATCGGTCCTGGTGCGATGACAGGATAGATCGCGAGAAGGATCGGTACCGCGCCGCGCAGGCCCACCCAGCTCAGGAAGACATTCTCACGGAAGGAAAAGCCCATCCATCCCACGCTGGCAAATACGGCGAGCGGTCGAGCGATCAGCATCAATACTGCGGCGCATCCGATGGCAGGCCAGATGTCGTTTAACAGCGCACTCGGCGTAACGAGCAGACCGAGGGTCAGGAATAACACCATCTGGCAGAGCCACTGGAAGGCTTCATTGAAGTCGACAATGCGATCGATTGGTCGCTTCAGTTTGGCCTTGAAACTGACGCCGGCAAGATATGCCGCGAGGAAGCCGCTGCCTCCAACCAGCGACACGCCGGTAAAGATGACGAGGGCGCCTGCAAGGGTCATGATGGGATACGTGCCTATTGGCAGGAAAAGGCGATCAAGAATGCGGGCCAGAAGCCTGCCGCCAAGGACGCCGCCCAAAATGCCGATACCGGCTTGCATGAGCAGAAACAGAGCCATGCCGGGGAGGTCCGCCGGCGCATTGGTCTGTATGGAGGCGACCAGCGTGGTAAGCGACACTGTCAGGAAAATGGCCATCGGGTCGTTCAGGCCGGATTCCAACAGCAGCGTATCCTTCAGGCGTTGTCTCAGGGCTATGCCGCTTTGCTGAACGAGAAGGAAGGTCGCGGCCGCGTCGGTAGAGGCGACCGCTGCGCCAAGCAATAGACCAACTTGCCAGGGCAGTCCCATGAATAGACAGGCCGCAACACCCGTGATGCCTGCTGTAATCAGCACACCGATGGTTGCGAGTAGGGATGCCGGCGCACCAGCGGAACGGAAGACGCTGCGTCCAGTTTCCAATCCGCCGGCAAACAGGATGACGGCCAGGGCCACGCTGCCAAGGTCGAACGCAAAGTTGAAATTACTGAATTGAATACGGCCTGGACCATCTTCTCCCAGCAGCATGCCGATGAGAAGTGCGATCAAGAGAAATGGAGCTCCTGCTCGCCTTGCCAGCGGCATCAGCGCAAAGCTGACAAATATGATGAGGCTGCAAAGGAAGACAAAGAGTTCCAACGGGCATCCTCGGGTCTGAAATGGGGGAACTCTTTAGATAAGAGTGCCGCACCTCGTGCCGCAAGGTGCAGATTCATTCGAATTCAAATAAGTTCGACTCCGCAGACTCTAATCGCGCGCGTATTTATCTTCGTATCGTATGATGTCATCCTCACCGAGATAGCTGCCAGTTTGAACTTCGATTAGGACGACGGGCAGTTTCCCCGGATTTTCCAGCCGGTGAACGGATCCTACAGGGATGTATACGGACTGGTTCTCGGTGACGAGCTTGACGTCCTCATTGATCGTGACCTTGGCTGTTCCGGATACGACAATCCAGTGCTCGGCGCGATGATGGTGCGATTGAAGGGACAGCGACTGGCCCGGCTTTACCTGGATGCGCTTGACCTGAAAACGTTCGCCCATCGCAATGGACTCAAACCAGCCCCAGGGGCGATAGTCCCGCGGAAATTGCTCGGCCTGGCGTGCCTGTTTGGCCTTGAGCTCGGTAACGGCCAGTTTTACGTCCTGTGCGCGGGACGCATCCGCGATCAGCACCGCATCCGGCATGGCAACGGCTATGATGTTCTTCAGGCCGATACCGACGACTTCCAGTCCATTATCTTCGGACCTGATCAGGGAGTCTTGGCAATCCATGACCGTGACATGTCCGCTGGTCGAAACCCCATGCTTGTCCGGCCCGGTTTCGCGCAATACGGCGTCCCAGCCGCCAAGGTCTGACCATCCGCCCGAAAATGGCACGACGCTAAGATTTTCGGTGCGTTCCATGACGGCATAGTCGATCGAGATCGACTGGGCCCGGTTCCAGCTCTCCGGATCGAGCCTCATAAAGCCGAGATCCATCTGCAGGTCATCGACAGACTTGCTCACGCATTCAACCATGCCCGGTTCATGTTTCTGGAAAGCTTCGACAATGCTTTTGACGCTGAACAGGAAGATCCCTGCGTTCCAGAGGTAGTCACCACTATTCACCATTTTAAGGGCATTGGTCGCAGAGGGCTTCTCCACGAAACGCTTCAACTTGATGGGGGACAGACTGTAGTCTTCCACCGGCTTGCTGAGCTCCAGATATCCGTATCCGGTTTCGGGATGTGTGGGCTGGATTCCGAACGTGACGAGCTGGCCTTTTTGGGCCGCATCGACGGCCGCATTGATTGACTCCAGAAATGCATCACTGTCCGGGATGACATGGTCGGATGGTGCGATCAGCATCAGGGCATCTGGTTGGGTCTTTTGCAGATGCAGTGCTGCCGCCAGGATTGCGGGGGCCGTGTTGCGCGCGTCTGGCTCGATCATGATGGAAGCGTCATCGATTTCGATGTCGGTGAGCTGTTCTTGCACGATGAACCGGAAATCCGCATTGGTGAGGACAAGCGGCGGCGTGAAGGCGCCTCCGGTCAATCTCAGCGCGGATGCCTGGAACAGGGATGTATCGCCGATCAGGGGAACAAATTGCTTGGGATAGCTCTTTCGCGACAGCGGCCAGAGCCGCGTGCCTGCTCCACCGCACATCAGTACCGGAACGATGCTGGTCATCGATTTTGCCATCGTTTGCTCTTTCAAATTACCCGCGAATCTCTTGCCTCAGCGCACCAGCAAAGGCCACCCTGAACACCAAGATTTTCCCTGTGTGGCGGGCATTTGGTCCAGTCTGTCCAGGTGCCAGGTGAAAACTGTCTAGCGGTCTTTCGGATCCAGCGCATCGCGCAGGCCGTCACCGATAAAGTTGAGGCACAACAAGGTGACTGCCATCGTGACGGCGGGTGCCAGCAGCATCCAGGGCTTTTCTTCCATCCGGTGTGCGCCATCCGAAATCAGCACGCCAAGTGAGGTAAGGGGCTCGTTCACACCGAGGCCGAGGAAGGACAGGAAGCTTTCGGCGAGGATCACCACCGGGATGGTCAGCGTGACATAGACGGCGACCGGGCCGATCACGTTCGGCAGGATGTGGCGCACAATGATGTCTTTGCGGCTGACCCCAGACGCGCGCGCCGCTTCGATGAACTCCTTGCCCTTGATGGCCAGTGTCTGGCCGCGTACGATCCGCGCCATTGTCAGCCACTCGATCGCGCCGATGGCTGCAAAGATCAGCACAATGTTGCGCTCAAACACCGTCAGCAACAGGATCACGAAGAAGATGAAGGGCAGAGCGTAGAGTACGTCGACAATGCGCATCATGAAATTGTCGACGCGACCACCGAGATAACCTGCCGTCGCACCCCAACTGACGCCGATCACGAGGCTGACAGCCGTGGCGACAATGCCGACCATGAGCGAGATACGCAGGCCGATCATCAGGCGCGCAAGCAGGTCTCGTCCCTGCAGGTCGGTTCCGAGCGGATGCAGGCCTTCCAGCGTCGGCGCAATGGTGCGCAGGTCAGAAATGGTGCTGTATTTGTGGACCCAGACAAATGGCCCGACGACTGCAAACAGAATGAGGAAGCCGAGAATCCACATGGAGACGACGGCGGCGCGGTTGCGGAACAGGCGCGCCCGGGCATCTTCCCAGAGCGAGCGTCCCCCTATAATGGCATTCTGAACCGGTTCGATGCGACCAGTCGGGTCGAGGAGAGGATCAAGATCCGTCATCAATCGTATTTCACTTTCGGATCAAGCAGGGCGTAGAGAATGTCTGCTACAAGATTGAGCAGTACGATCAGGCCCGCATAGACAATGATTGCGCCCATCACGAGCGTGTAGTCACGGTTCAGGGCACCATCGACAAAATATGAGCCGAGGCCGGGCAGGCCGAAAATCTTTTCGATCACCACTGACCCGGTCATGACGCGTGCCATTGCGGGGCCGGCATACGAGATCAGTGGCAGCAAGGCCGATGGCAGGGCGTGACGCGCAATCACCTGGCGTTCGGTCAGGCCTTTGGAACGCGCCGTGCGGATATGGTTGGAACGCATTGTCTCGATGATCGAGGCGCGCATGAGGCGGGAGATGATCGCAATCTGTGGCAGGGCCAGAGTAATTACGGGCAAGGTCATATTGTGCCAGTTCATCCCGATATTCGGATAGGTTCCGAGACCGCCAACCGCGAAGATGCCAGCCCCCAGGGCAAAGATGAAAATCAGGATCGGACCGGTAACAAAGGTGGGGATCGAAATGCCTGCCATGGCGATCCCCATGACGCTGTAATCCGCCGCTGAATTCTGCCTGAGTCCCGCAAAAACACCCAGCAATGTGCCCACCGCTATTCCCAGACCCATGGAGAGAAACCCGATGGTGAGGGAGATGGGCAGGCCGTCTGCAATCAAGTCGTTTACGCTCTTGCCAAGCGTCTTGTAGGACGGGCCAAAATCCCCGACCAGCACGCCGCCGACATAGTCGAAATACTGCTCGTGAACGGGCTTATCCATGCCGAAATAGGCGAGTTGGGCCTGTTCGATCGCAGGCGGCAGTTTCCGCTCCCCATCGAACGGACCGCCCGGCGCGGCGCGCATCATGAAGAACGCCATCGTTATGATGGCAAGCATTGTGGGGATTGCAATTAGCAGACGCCTGAACGTATAGGCCCACGGAATTCGGCTGATGACACGTTGAAATGAGGACACGTACTTAAGTTATTCCGCTGCTGGTAATAGGAATTTGATCATGCCGCCGTCACCGA
>TARA_R100000935_G_C2840987_1_pt1 | contig 10994 bp, 8 predicted proteins | sample TARA_R100000935 | Tara Oceans TARA_R100000935 (sample SAMEA2621502) | marine metagenome | biome: marine biome (ENVO:00000447); feature: surface water layer (ENVO:00002042); material: "saline water (ENVO:00002010), including plankton (ENVO:xxxxxxxx)" | depth 5 m | reverse complement strand
ATTGCACCAGTTGCTAAAGAGTTACCATCGTTATCAGTTGAAGGTGCACTGCTTTTGCTTCCAAGGTAAATATCAGTAAATGAATCAAGTGCGGCTTCGGAAGCAACCCTAGAAGTTTGTGAAGCCGAAGCACTAGAAGCTGATGCCGTTGCAGATGTTGCTGAATCACTAGCTTTAGTTGTAGCTATCGCCGCCTTGTCTGTAGCTATGGTAGCTTTAGCAGTTGCAATGTCTGCCTTTGCTGTAGCCGTATTTGCTCTTGTAGTAGCTGTAGATGCACTAGAAGACGAATTGCTTGCCGCAGTCTCAGAAGAGTTCTTGGCGGCAACAGAAGCATCCTTGGCGGCAATGGAGGCATCCTTGGCAGCTACTGAAGCGTTCTTGGCAACTACTGAAGCATCCTTCGCGGCAACAGAAGCATCCTTAGCGGCGACAGAGGCATCCTTAGCGGCGACAGAAGCATTTTGGGCGGTAACAGCGTTTGCTTTCGCAGTGTCCGTAGCATTTTTGTTACTCAATGAGGACGAGGCGGATGAAGAGGCTTCTGATGCTTTAGTAGTAGCTGTAGATGCGCTTGCAGTTGCCGAGTTTGCTCTTGTAAGAGCTGTAGATGCACTAGATGCGGCATTATTTGCAGACGTCTCTGAAGCTGACTTAGCGGCGACAGATGCGTCCTTTGATACTTCAGATGCAGACGCTGAGTTGGCGGCGTTAGTTTCTGAAGTTGATGCGGCTGATGCAGATGTTGCGGCGTTACTGACACTAGCTTCGATAGCGTCTGCCTGCGTTGGGGTTACGGCAGAGCCGCTGTAGAAACTTGACTTAGATGCCATTTGATTTAATCCTCGTATAGTTGTGTGGGCCGCATAACTTGGTTGACACCTGACTGTTCAGCCGTGTTAGCATGCTCTTGTATCTCAGCTAAGAACTGTCCAGCTTTGCCATCAAACACTTGACCTCGTTCATCTAAGAAGTAGTCAGCCGCATAGCCCAGCGCTGTATAAGTCAGTAGGTCTGAAGCTATTACAGTTAGTGTGTTTTCGGCGCTGTCTGTTGCTAGGTCGGCAAGGTCTGCGTAGTAGTTTAGGTAGACAATTCCGCTGACTGGCTTTGGGAATATCTTGATAGAACCACCCTCACGGCAGAAGAACTGAGGTGTCCCGACTTCACCAGTCTTTTGGTATGCAATCATCTCGTGGAGCGGTATCCTGACCATCGTCGTTCCGTCATAGTACAGCTCAATGATTTCCAATAAGTCTGCGGGTATGACAAAGGATGCGACCCCTGATGCACTTGAAACCGTTAGTGCATACTGCTTTTCCATTGATGGGATGCGCAGTGTTCGCTTTATACGAGTGTTCGCCTGATCAATAAAGGTATCAGCCAAAGCATTCGTGCAGTCACTTCTGTTTAGTAGAGCAATAAAGTGCGCTCTGATTTGACCTTTGTTCATTTCTTATGTCTTTCTTATCTTGGCTGTCTTTGCCGCTTGCTTGAAAGCTTGGTCAGTGGGCGCGCCCTTTGTGCCTTTTGCTTTCATGGGCTTGCCTGATGCTCTTTTCGTGTGGATGTTTGCGTATAGTCCATTTTTCGACATCTCTTTTAAATCCTCTTTTCAGTAGCTAAGAACATATCCAAGTGTTCAGCTTTAAGTTTCCTAACTATTTCTTTGCCATCAGCTTCCCATAGATTGAAGCCTTCGCGCATCCACTTCTCAACAACTGCTGTTGGTATGGAGGCCACTCGCATCATGTCACCTGTAGGCTTCGAACCACTATCGTTTCGAGCGTCTTTCAGATCGTCTAAGAATGACTGTGAGATATGCTGTGTGTGTTTATGAGTTGTCCCGCCATGTTCACTGGTGAAAGTGCTTTCAGACTGGATGAGGGTGGGCTGTGGTTTAATGAGTAAAGTCATTTGTTTTGCTACCTTAGAAATGAAAAAGGCCCACCCAAGGCACACAAAGTAAGGAGAGCAAAACCTGTGTGTGCGATGGGTGGGCCAGTTACTATAGACCTAAGTCTATTAGTTCAGTGATGATGACTTATGACAATCCTGTGATTGCAATTGAGTCAGCAAAGTTAGTGTGCTTACATGATACTTCACCAACGATGTGGTGACGATCTGAGTCACCGTTCTTACTTAATAATGTGCGTGTAAATGGACGCAAAGTACAAGTTTTGAACATTGACGGATCAATCAATAGAGCGTGTGTTGATTTTAGCTGGCGGTTAAGCACAACCCTGTATTCGCCGAATGGGCTACATTACGGCACCTTCACCTAAGTTCGTTAATCTTAGATCGTCTGTTAAGACTGCTCATGCTTTCACATGAGATGAGACTATATCATCACTGCGTGTTGCAGTGTCTGGCGCTTCCACTCACTTGAGTGTACTTCCTCTCGGAATAGTCGTTGCACCTTCCCCATTTTACTGGGGCTTGGCTCAGTATTACCTTATCTCTCGACGTAGGCTTCCACTGAGTTCACCAGATTTAATGTACGCTAGCCACGTCAACGTACAGATCAATCGCATTGACCAATGTCTTACCTTGTGAGATCTCGCGGTTACGACCAGATGCCGCTGAGAAACCAGCGACAATAGTTGCATCGGCGGGCTTTATCATAAAAGTATTTACGTCTGAGCCGTTTGTGTAGCAAGTTTGACCAGCCGCCAGTAATTTGGCCTCTGTAAGCGCGTCTGTAGAATTACTTCCTGCGTCTAAAGTTGTAGAAATCTGATTTAGGAAGGAAGTCATCTTACGTGCCGCTGAAGCTGAACCAACAACAGTTGCCTGCGTTACGCCAACTAGAGCATGTTCATAGTCCTTCTTAATCTCCTTCAACTTCTTGGCGAGATTTAGGGCAGTTTCGGTTTTTCGGCCATGTGTGGCTACTGCGTCTGCTGTAGCACTGATCTGGAAACCCTTTGTAAGTATCTGTGTGGTGTTAGTGCGTTCTACTTGTGCGTCCAATGTAATCATGGTCGCATCCGCACCTTCAACGCTGGCATTCACGCCAGCCGCAGCTAAAGAATCCTCGATAAATGAGAATGTTCGTGCAGTTATCTTTTCGTTCTTACACATAGCCAACATAGGCGTATCGAAGGGGCTGATAGAACTAAGGACATCTGAGACGTCCTCTTTCTGGCCGATTGTCGTGTAGCTTGTTAAAGTAGCCATAGTATTTATTCCTTATTTGTTTTTTAAAATTAGGCAAGATTTGATCAGTCTGACCAACCGCTCATAAGAGCTGATGCAATGTCGTCTAAATCGCTATGCCCATGTAGTCCCGCTATGGCCTCTTGCCGTTTTTTGGCAGTAGACGATGCTTTGTTTGGTGGGGCTTTCTTGGAACTCAAGACTTTTGTTTTGCCGTCCTTAGACTTAGTGAGTTTGGCCTTAGCTTTTTTACCTTTGGCGGACTCTTTGTTTAAGTCGTACAGACGTGCTTTGTTGATCAGCATTATGACCTGTGGGTCTGTGTACTGATCGACAGCTTCTTGTGGCATTCCTGATTTGACAGCATAGTTACGGATGTCTGCGTAGAGTTCGTTTCCCCAGTCAGGCAGTTGATCTTGGAGAACCTTAACGCACTCTTGCGCGGCTTCCTTGTTGAACTGCTGTTGCTGTTGTTTCATCTGTGACACAAGTTGACCGCTTTCTTCCTTTAGGAAGGTGAGGTCTTCTTCTGCTTGCTTCGCATCTATTCTTAGCTGTGCAAATGTATCAGGGTCCATTTGACGAGAGGCTACCAACATATCAATGTCAGCATAAGGCTTATACCTTGCTTCTGCGCGTTCCATTAGCTTTTCGTATGACAACTGCGTTTGCACTAGACTTTCGTCTGATGCTTTCCGTTGGTGAGCTAAATCTTGAGACTTTTTGGTTAAAGACGCTTCTTGTCCGTAGAGCCGCTTCAAGTCCTTAACAGATACCTTCTTAGACTTACCATTGACTGCAATTTCCACAAGCTGATCGTCAGATGCGGCTAAGGGTTCTTCATCCTCATCCTCATCATCTTCGCTCTGGTCATCTTCGTCTTCTAGTTCATCCGCATCAGGGTCTTCGGGACTATCTTCGTCTTGTCCAGCTTCGTCGTCTTCTTCTAGTTCATCCTCATCAACATCTGTCTCATCAGTGCCTTGGGATGGTGTATCTTCGTCTTCAGCATCTTCGGATAGGTCTTCACCGTCCGTCCACTGACCTAAGATTACATCTGCCGCTCCATCTACATCGAGATTTAGTGGCTGAGAGTTGTCATTTTGCACGTTGTTCATGGTGCTGGCTCCTCTTGGCTGTTGTCGCCGTTCTGCTGTTCAGTGATGCTTTGGCTCACTTGAACTCGCTGTTTTAAAGTATCCACCACGTCAACAATTGCGCGATAGTGGTTATATGAATACTCTCGTTTTTCTACGTCTTCTGGGCCTGTATTTACAAAAGTTTGAAAGGCTCGCTCGACGAGTTCGTTGATGACTGAGTTGAAAGCGGAGTTCTGTAGTAGAACCTCCGCCTCATCTCCAGCCACAATAAGTTGCTCTTCTTGTGTAGGCATGTGTTTTCCTTATTAGTGGGGGTGGCTTATCCGTTAGGACTTGCGATTGCTCTGACATCATCAGCAGTTCTTGCAATCTTCAGCTCTTCGAGGTTCACGTACTCTTTGTGCTCGAATTGAGTTTCAGCTAAGTCTTGTCTGTCAGATTCAAGGGCAAATGTCCGTTCAGCTTTCATTTGGTCTAGCTGTAGTTTCATCTGTCCTAATTCTTGTGTGAACTGTGCCTTCAACTCGGCAACGCTTGTCTGCCGCTCTTGTAGTTCCAGTTGCTTCTGTGCCATCTGCATCTGCATCTCTTGTGCTGGGTCTGGCGGTGGTGGTGGTATCGTAGCTGGGTCTGTAAGGAAGTCAGCAATGTTCTTGATACCTGATTTTTCTAGCACTGAAGACAGCATCTTGAACTTGTTCTCTGATGAGTACATCTGTCCTAATGATGGATCGGCTGAGAACATCTGGTGAAACGAAAGATGCTTCTGCACCATCTGCTCTTGATCACCATACCCCAAGTGAAACTCTACCTGTACGTCACGTTTATCAGCCCATTGCGCTGGGCTCACATTGACAAAACGCCCTGCTAACTCAACAATCTTCTCTTCACTCTCGTTCTCGACGACCAATTGGTAGACCATGCTGAAAAGAGGTTTAAGGAAGTTGTTCGCAAAGTTTCGCGCAATGATCTTCTGGCGTTGCTGACTTAATGTCGCCAACTGCTCTACCATTGCCGCAGAGTTTTGTTTGCTTATAGCATCTTTGTTTAGACCTTGGGATAGGCGGGAGACACCAGAAGTGTCTTCTTTATCCTCATCCAGCATTTGAATCGTTTGAAATACATACGGATTCAGAGATGCTTGAGGCATAGGGTTGATTGCGTCAGGGCGTGTCACGTTGACAATACCACCAACACGATTGTCGATCAGCTCTCTTGGGTTCGTTAATCCTCCTTTGACAACCGTGTATCTAGGGTTGTTTGTAACCATCGCATGGTCAAGGATTGAACGAGTAAGAACTGTTCGAGCATTCTGTATTCCAAGTAGCTTCTCGGCAAAGTTGTTACCATGAAAAGCGTGTGGAATAGGAAGAGGAACAAAAGCCACGAATGGGCGTCTACTGACAACTTCTTTTTCTAATAGTACGTTTGAGCACTTAACGACCCTGTAAAGATCAGTAACTCCAGTGCCTTCGACATCTAGTTCGATGTACGCTTCAACCACAGTTACCTGTCGTGACTGGCGCTGGTCGCCTTTACCGTTGAAACCACGGCCTGCACCAATGTCGTCAAATCGTGCTAGTATTTCTGGGTCACTGTCAAAATCAGTGTCTTCGTTATCTGAGATGTCAGCAACCAAGTCCTCGTCATAGCCCATCTCAATCAACTCTGAGATAGTCTTCTTGGTACGATGGGCACAGAAGCTTACAGTATCTAAAGACTTAGCCTGTGGCTCAATTAAGAACTCTTCTGGTGCAATCGCTTCGATCTTTACCTGTGAGGTATCTCGCGTAACACGTAAGTCGCCAGAGAACATTCCCATGTCATCTTGCTCTATCTCTTCGATCTCAACGTTTTCTTCTGAAAGGATTACGTCGAGCTCCTCTTCTGTGAGGTTATCTATACGCTCAAGGCTGCTCTCGTCTTGCATACACCAGAATATCTTAGCGATGCCTGCTCGGGCTATCAGTCCATCGTGGATGACAGTCTGCATGGTCTCAAATAGGTTGTTCTGGCGATGCAGTACAAAGTCTGTGTACTCTGTGCAGACCTCAGCAGTATCGACATCATCCATGTTCTGAGGCGTAAACCGAAGGGTCTTGTTGCCTGTGCTGAATGTCTCTAGCAGTGCCGCCTTCATGCTTTCTACGGCATCATATACGTCTTGGCTCACGTACTTACTGTTACCATCATGCGCTGGGCGTGGTAGCTTGGCTGAGTAGTAGTCCATTACCTTACGGCGCTCTTGCGATAATTCGCTGTCGTGATAACCGATTGAACGTCTTAGGCTTGTATCAACGATGGAGACGATCTTTTCGTCATCAAGTGATGTGTATTCGTCTTGTGATTTCATGTTTAAACCATCTCTATATAATAATCATCTACTGCTTCAATTGGTTCCCAAGCACCCTCATGGATGTGATTAGCTAAGGCCAGACTCATAACGCAGTCATCAAAACATCCTGATTCAGCCTCCATGCCACCACTTTGTGTGACGATGTATGTAAGCATTTCTCGGATTGTGACTTTATCGTTTAGTTCGATATTTCCCTCTCGAACTGAGGCCCTGAGTTCATCTATAATCAGGGGTTTAGTCTTAGACGTTGTAGTGAAACCTAGCTTCATGGTTTCCCTCTCAGTCAGTTTGTCTACTTGCAACTCTGTGTAAAAGTGCGGGTAGGCCATGTCTTTACCAAGGCGAGTACACGTGAGTATTCCGTGACTGTTGTTTTCCACTATGATGTAGGCGAAGTTAAAGAACTCACCCATCTTATAGAGAACCTCAGCAAAATAGTCGGGATGAACTTGGGCACGATATGTTGCGACTTGTCGCTTTTTACTGTCGAGGACTTGAGCAACTGAATAGTCACCGCCTCTAACTCCCATAGCGACGTCAGCACCAATTGTGTACTTCTCACCGTCGTCTATTTTTCTATAGAGAGTTAGTTCCCCACGGACATTCTCTAGCCACTCATCACCCTCTAAGGCGAGGCGGGATGTCGGGTCTTGAGTTTCGTGTAGGCATTCTTGTAGCGTCTCTGGGTTGAACACAGGACGTCCAGTTGTCAGGAAGGCTTCTTCTGGTTCTGCTGGATACTCTTGCTTAAAAAGGTCAATGCCGTTCTGAGCAATCTTGCGTCTGCGGAACATTAGCTGTTCTTGGTCTAAGGTATACCGCTCCTCAAGCTCTTCTTCTTCTGGAGTTATCTCAAAGTTACTAGGTACTGGCTCTCTGTACTCTGGATCAATAAACCAAGGTATAAACACTGGGACATATCCGTTAGTTCCGTCAACTGCACCCTTCCATAGATCATAGAATATCCCTGAGACACCATTAGCCGTACTCTCAACAAAGATTGCTGTGTTTGGCTTATTGGGCACAGCTTGAGTCATGCCGTTCCAGTTCTCTAGCGCAGTGGACTTCTGCCAGAACGCAAGTTCTGAAGCGTGTACGTGTGTCAAAGTCTCACCTCGACCAATACTCTCACCTCCAGCAGTAGCCACAACATATGAGCTGTCTAAGACATCAAAGGTCAGCTCTCGTCGTGAGGAATACTTAGTGTGCGGCTTGAGTAGCTCGGGGCAGTTCTCATGGTAACGCTTAGTCATGTCAAAGAGGGCGCGTGTACTATCAGAGTGGTGTGTGACCACCATCGCTTTACAGGCTTTTCGCTGGGAGACGTTGAAGTACAGGTAGCCACCAACGTATGTCGATAGGCCCTGCTGTCGTGCTTTCAATATGATGATGCGGACTTTACCTTCAGACGTCATCTGTTTCTCAACAGCATCCTGTAGTATTTCTTGAGCTGGCTTTAGGTTCAGTGATTTGATGTCGCCATCTTTGGTCCGTATTTTGAGCGCTGACTTACTGTAGAAGTTAAAATCACCATAAAGTTTACGTCGTACTTCTTTAAGTTTCGTTTCCATCAATTGTGTTGTCATTTTGCTCTTCTTCTGTGTCAGCTACTAAGAGCGACTCCAAGAAGGCTTCGGCTTTACCGATAGTGACTTCGCTCTTTGCGGCTGGTTTTGTTTTAGTGAAATCTAAGACCATCCTAGCCGCCATGAGTTTGTCTCTGTTCTGGCAAGGCTCTCTCATAATTTCGACTGCTGTCTTGAGTGCCTCAATGGCATAGACATCATCTATTTCGTTTTCTTTAGCCATAATCTTGACGATCCTTTCGGCATCAGCTTTCGCTTGTTTTCTTATCGGGGTGATTGCTTCTAAGGTATAGCCATCTGGTGTACCTTTTGGCCTACCACCGCTCTTACGCTTTTTTGTTGACCACGACTTCCGAAGAGCTCTTCCCTCCTCGGTCTCCATCAAAGTTGCAAAGTAGTTCTTTTTGCCCGCTTGGTGGCCCTTTTTTGGATGTGTCAGTACCTTCTTTGGGGACTTTTTTCTGGGGTTTAGTGGGGCTGGCATCTGTAACTCCTAGCTTACTCCTTTGGTAACAAACGAGGCCCCATTACTGGGGCTGTATGTTTACTTTTGGCTTAATCTGTTGAATTTTAACCCTGTCCAGATAAGGCTCTAGGTATTTATTTGTTTTTGCTGGCTGATCCATGTCTGCTTTTGCATCTTTGATTATCATTTTTGCCATAGTTACTGGGTTTGTACCTAATGTCTTTGATAGCTCTTTGAATGCCTTGTCTAAAACTGCCTTGTCTCTATTGCTTATAGACATATCAGCTTCCATAGAGGCTTTTAGTTCGGATAGTATCTTTCTGTTTTCATCTATCCCCTTCTGTACTCTAGGGTCTATCTCAGCCTTCTTTTTCTTAGACTTAGCTAGTTTCTTTTTTAGCTTCTTTAGCTGTGGGTCGTTTTCAATAGTGTTGACCAGCATGTTCTTTAGCGGTGTTAGTGTTTTACCAGTTTCTTTATATCCACTATCAAACATCTGATTGTACCTAGATATCATTTCTGTCACGTCAGGGTTGTTGGGGTATCTGTCTTGTAGCCTTGATAAAGCTAACTCCACACCATCGTAGTCAAGTCCAGTTTGTTGCATTATGAAACCTTGCGGTGAATCGCTTGTATATGCACCGCGTTCACTGTTTACTAAAACATTTAGCCTTGCTGTGAGTGCCTTTTCTTTGGCATCTGCCACTTGTTTAGCGTTCTCACGATCCAACTTGGCTTTAGCTTCTGCTTTCCTCACAGCATCTTCTGACTTACTTTTGTCAAACTTCTTATTCTGTAGTTCGGCATTGTATCGCATCCTGCTGCGTGCCTGATCAAACTTCTTATTGTCCTGTTCAGCATTGTATTGTACTTGGTTGGCCTTTACTTGGGCTTTGTTTTCTCTTTCAATATCTGCTTGGTTTTGAGGAAGCTGTGTACCGACAGCAGTTGCAAGACCGCTTTTCTTAGCGTTCTTTTTGACAAAGCGGTTCACTTTAGACCTACGGCCTGTAACTGCATCTATTGCACGACCACCAATAACTAAAGGTATCTGTGTTGCTAGTGATGCACCACCAGTACCAGCAACAGCACCTAAGTTAAGCATCCCACCAATGTCTCTGGCGGGGTTGTAGCCTTTGCCCATGTTGTTGAGGGGGTTAAAGACATCAGTGAAATTTGAGAAGCCACCTTTAAGACCAGCCGCGTTAAGTTCTGTAAGTACATTAGACTTATAGAGACCATTGACCATCTGTTGTCCATATTGTGTTGTACCCGCTAAGTCTTTAATAAACTGTATGTCAGCGGGTGTTACACTGCCGCCCACTTTAAGGTTTGATGTAGAAACTATTTGTTTGAACCTCTGAACTGTCAGGGGGTCTAAGTCTTTTATGATTTGCCTGTTGATCTCGCCTGCCGCCGCTACAACTTCTGCTTTGATCTTACTTCTAACAGCGCCTAAAGTTTCATTAGCACCCTTCTGTGAAGTGGGATCAATGTCTTTTAGGTTGTACTTACTGTCTTCTGATATTTCTTTTATCATCCTAGCAACATCGCCAGCCGCTTGGTCAACTTCTGGATCAAGTTCTTGGCGAGGCTTAAAGACAACTTCACCAGTCTTAGATACAGTTGATATAGCTGTGCTAACAGTGCCAGAAGATGTAGCACCAAGGATGGCCTCACCAAATGCTTGTTTTGGGTCTACATTAAGGCCAGCTTCAGTGTTTACTGATGTACCAACTTGTTCAACAACACTCTGTAGGCCCTCTGTGCCAAACTCTTTAAGGGCTGTCATCAACACCTTACTTTTACCACCCAGTCCAATTGAGTCGAGCAATGCTATTCCAGCAGTAGACGTAGAGACATACAAGAAATCATCCATGTTGGGCTTGTCTCTGCCTTGGTTATTTGCTCGCTCTAAAGCCATCGGGCCTAAATGTTGTGCGGCACTAAGAACCATAGGGGCCACAATAGCACCACCAACAGCACCTGCTGGACCAAGTGTTGAGCCAAGCGCGGCCCCACCAGCTCTCGCTCCAAGCTGACCAACAAACTGTGCACCTTGCTCTATTGTCGCTTTTGGTAAGTACTTATAATCGTAACCTAAGAACTGGTCTGGATCGCCTTTAATAAACTTAGCAGATGCTGACTCATAGCCTTCTGGTGCTTCAGTTAAGTTTGTTAGAAATTCACCAGTCTTTTCATAGCCAAGAACACTTGCAGTTGTACCCATAGCATCCAAAGGTGCGTCTACACCTTGCGCGATAGCCTCCATGAAGCCACCTGTAGGACTGTTTATACCAGTGTTATCACTGTTATCACTGTTATCA
>TARA_R100000935_G_scaffold31170_1_pt1 | contig 10998 bp, 2 predicted proteins | sample TARA_R100000935 | Tara Oceans TARA_R100000935 (sample SAMEA2621502) | marine metagenome | biome: marine biome (ENVO:00000447); feature: surface water layer (ENVO:00002042); material: "saline water (ENVO:00002010), including plankton (ENVO:xxxxxxxx)" | depth 5 m | reverse complement strand
CCATTGCAGGTAAACGGGCTAGTAGTGGAGTTAATAGTCTAATGGTACCTATGACAATGTTAATGCTTGCCAGCACTGCTGTAAGTGCAGGGGGTCAGATACTTGGCGGGATTGGCGAAAAGAAATCCGCAGACCTTAATGCGTTTAACATTGAGACAGACAAAAAGTTAAACAAAGCTCAAGCTCTACAAGAGTCTGAAGCAAGAAGGGCTGAATATGATGTGGCTACTGCATCTAACATAGCTGCGTTTGCTGCAATGGGCAGAGACATTGACGATAGAAGTGTGCAAGCTTTCCTTAAAAACCAGAAGGAAATGTTTGGAGAAGATCTTGGTCGTGCTGAAATGCAGACTTCCATACAGTCAAGAAAGTCGGACATAGCTGCAAGCACTGAAAGACGTAGGGGTAGGAATACATTACTTGCTTCTACAATCAGTGCTGCTGGCACTATCGGTCAAGGCGCAATGAATTATGGAAGAGTCAAAGCACCCTCTTCTAAATCAGGGAATTACTAATGGCGATTGTTAGACAGAGAACTACAGTTTTTAATAAACCAGTTGGTGTTGTTAGATCTAACGTAGGCGCTCAACAAGTTGGGAACGCAATTAGTCAAGCTGCATCTGGAATACAAAGAATAGCATTTCAAGAAGCATCTGAGGTAGCCCAGAAAACAGGTACGGACTTTGCAAAGGCTTTAGACTCAAACGACTTTAAAACTACAAACCCAGAAACTGGAGAGACTACATCGTTTAAGCCCTTGGCTTCTCCTCCATCTGGATTTGGTACTATTGCATCACAGGCTTATCAGAGGGTTCTTGACCAAAGATACGAAAACTCTATTAATAATGAGCTACAAATTAAGGCTAAGGAAGTTGCCCTAAAGTATCCACTAGATCCAGAATCTTACAAAGACGTAATGTCTGACTACATTGCTAATTTGTCTGAAGGATCTATAGGAAAATATAAAGAATTTATAAAAGAAACTGGCGCTAACTGGGTAGCAAGTACAGAGCTTGATATAAAAAAACAAGTATTTCAAAAGTCACAAGCGGATGCAGCAAATTCAATAGGATCTAATCTTAATAATGTAAGCGAAGATCTTTACAAGATTGCTAAAACTGGTGAAATTTTTGACAACTCTTCTAGAGGTATGATTGTTTTTAATAAACAAATATCTAATCACAAAGATGGGATTGATGCTGGTTTAATTAATGTAGGCTCTACTGAAATAGCTACAGACCAAATGAGTAAGCTTATTGCTGCTGGTACTGTTGAGCATTTGATGAGTATTTCTACCTCTAAAAGCCAAAGAGATATAATGTTAAAAACTATTAGGGATCTTAAAACTGGATCTCCTCTTAGTATTCTTTCTTCTAGGGGTTTTACTGCCGATCAAATTAAATCAATTAAACAGATCTCTAAATTCTCTGGTCAACTTAGCGTTAAAGATTTTAGTAGTTTGATAAACCATGGGAACAGCAGTTCCTCAACCTACGATGTAGTTGAGGCAAATGAAGATGCTGTTAACCTAGCAAGGTCAGTATTAGATAATACAATATTTGAAGCGACAGCTGGTCAGGCCAGCACTAACGTTAGTCGTTTAGCTTCTGGCCTTATGGATTCATACGATGGAATTACAGATGGTTTTAAAAATAATTTAAGGGTTTCTTTTAAAAGCCTATCAGATGGATATACAAAAGACATAGGGATTCTTGAAAGAAGATTAATTTCTGATTCTAAGTTTACTCAATCAGATTTTGACTCTGCTAAGAAAAAATTAAGGCAACAATACATTGAGCCTTTGTTAATTAGGTTAGCACAAGACGGTGATGCAAAAGGATTAAAGGCATATTTAGTAACTAACGATTCACGAAACTCTAAATTATTTACACCAGAACAGGTTTACGTTGCAAACGCGCTTATGAAAAGTTCATTTTTTGATAGCTCCGATCATGGCTATATGAGTGAAGTTCTTGGAAGGACAATAAACGAAAGAAAAGAAAACGCTTCAAAGCAAGTTGAAATATCTAATTTAGACAAACAACTTCTTAATTTTAAACCAGAAGAATTCGACGGGATAATTAGAAGCATTGGACGTCTTATTGATAAGGGAACTATTGGAGCAGTTGTAGCTAGTCAAAAAACAGCAACTGCTTATAAGTTTCAATTTGATAGTTTGTTAGATAATGAAATTTTGTCTGGTAACTTAAGTTCTTCAGACTTAAACCAAATAAACATTCAGTTACGAACAAGCGGAATGTTTGTAGGGGAGCAAGTTGAAGGCAGTGTGCAAGAAGCTGTTAACAATATTATTAAGAATGTTCCTAAAGAATTTAGAAAACCAATTATAGATAAAATCTCTGCACTTAAAACAGGCTTAAAAGAACAGGAAACAATAAATACAACCGCAAGAGACAAAGCAATAAAAAAACAACAAATCTCTACTGGCTCAGGTGGTGATCTTAATTCTGCTTATGATAGAAATATAAGCCAAGAAATACTTGATGAGATTGGCGTAGACCTTTCTAAGTTTAGTACATACGGCCAGCTTGATAAGCAGAGAATTTTAAGTATTTCAAGAAAAGTCCCGCCTCAAGGATTAGTAGATGTTTTAAACCAGATATCATCTGGTCAACCTGTTGAGGGTATTGATGGATACCTTGATTTATTTGCAGCGCTTAATTCAGATCCAACTTTAGATGGACAGTTTATTAATAGATTTGGAAAAATTTTAGGAGAAGACACTCAATCTTTCTTAGAAGAGATAAATGAACTAAGGCAGACTATAGGGGCTGATCCTGAAAGAAATACCAATTCTATTGTTACAACTTTGTTTGATAGATTAAGTAGAACTGAATCAATAGCAGTAGGGCTTTCTATTTTAAACTCAAATAGAGAAATAGAAGATCAAGCTAGAAGTATTAATAAAGCTGCATCTAACTTTACACAAAGTGTTTTTCCAGAAAGCCCTCTTATAGCTAAAGAATTTGAATCTATTGCAAAGTTCTATGCGCTACTTGGAAAAAGCCCAAGCCAAATAGAAGACCTAATTAATACAAGATTTGAAAAAACATATCTTAAAACAGAATTTGTTGTTGACCATCGTTATCCTAATTTAGATAACTTTAGATCTAAATCTTCTTTAGATGCTATCTTCCCAGACAATGAAGACCGTAATGCTTTTATAGGTATTATTGAATCTCAACTTCCAGATGGCTACAGCCTTTTTCCTGAAACCGTAATTAACTCTCCTATGGATTTGAGTTCAATTGATTTAGAAACAATGGATAAAACTTCTAAAAGGGTTTTCCTTGCACCTAATCCAAATGGTAGTGATACTGATTATTACGCTTATTTCTTAGATAAAAATAATGAGCTAAAACCTTTATTTATTATGGAAGATAATAAACCAGTTAGTTGGCCCATGTTTAATGCTAATGATGAGCAATACCTGTCTTATTTAACTATTAAAAATGCAAGATTAAAAATAGAAGAAGAGGCTGAACTTAGTAAAGATCAAAAAACTATAGACATAATACAAGCAAGGCCAGGATTTAGAATAGAAGATCTTCTTAATATATTTAAATAAAGCAACAAGGGCTTTAAGATGGAAAATGGATTAACAACGGTTACTGATTTTACAGAGGGAAGCCCTTTAGACCAATCACAAATGCCTACCTTCTTTGATACTTTTAATGCCTCTATGTCTTATAAGTATGGCCCTGCTGCTGACTATCTTGATGGCATTTCTCAATTCGGCTGGTCTCCATTAAATACGGAGATTGAAGAAGGGTATGTACCTAGAGATAACATACCAGACGATTTAAAAAGTTTTGGCATAACGCTTTTACGCGCTCAAAACCAAGAGCATATGGATGCGTTGGTTGGTCAGATTAGAAAAGGCCAAGGCGTTAGAGAAGTTCTGCATAATTCAAGTGTGTTTTCTCAATTTGCTGTAGAGCTTGGAGACCCAATTAATTATATAGGTATTCCTATACTGCGTGGAGGCAGATATGCATCAAGTTTTTTAAAAGGCGGTGCGTCTGTTGGGGCTGTAGTTTCAGCGCAAGAATTAATTCGCGCTCCTTTAGATCCTGTTGGGACTACTTTTGAAACAGCTATAAACCTTGGTGCTGCCTTTGTATTGGGTGGTACGCTTACTTCTTTATCAAGGATACCATCTATAAGAAGAGCAGACGCAATAAGAACAGGTGAGTTAGAAATACAAAGATTACAAAACGCTCTTATGCCTAATGAAAATGTTAAGCCCGTACAAAATGAACTAAAAACATTGGATGCAAGTTGGGAAAAGATAAACCGTAAAATTAAAAAATTAGAAAACAAATCTCTTGAAAGACAAAAGCGTGTGCAAGCAAAAGCAGATGCTGGAGAAAATATTACAAAACAAAGCGTAATAGTTAAACAGATAACTAAAGAAGAAACTTTAGATAAACCAATAATTGAACAATTAAAAATTAAACAAGATAAATTAGGCGAACAGCGTTTAGAGATTTTGGCAAAACAAAAAAGCTTAAGTCCAGAAACTATTGAACCTGATGGCTCTCTTGCAAAGAACATATTTACTGATTCTTTTCTTTACAAAGCTATACCAACAGCAATGAAGAATATTATTCTAAATGAAAACCTCCCAAACTCTGTAAAGTTAAGAGCATTAGGAGTAGCTAATGATTCTGGTGTATTGCTTGCCGCAAATAAGGCTGGTCAAAAAGTAGAAAACTCTACTTATCAAAACGCAAAACTACTTCAAGGTGAGTGGGTGCAGCATTATGATGAGATAATAAATATCTGGGGGAAAAGCACAGGTAGGGGTGTTGATAATCCAATGGACTATATGATGCCAAAGAAGAGACGAGAGTTTGAAGCTTGGTTTGAGTCTGTAGATAGAAAGATTATATTAGGCATTAAGGCTGCGGACGACTTTGAATCTGGCGTTATGAACGTAATGGATAGATTCTATTCTACTTGGGAAAGACGATTAAGTGAGGAAGGCTTAATAGGATCTAAGCAACATTACATTAAGTTTATAAAGAATCGTGAAAACAGAATTGAAAAAACTAATAAGCAAATTGCCTTCTTTGAGAAGAACACCTCAATAAAACCAAAAGAAAAACTTGACGCTATTGACGGATTAAAAGCTCACATTGTAAGGGTGCAAGCAGAACTAGATGAGGCAAACTTAAATCTACAGTCTGTGCCAGATCAGGTTATGCCTCCAAATGAAAAAACATTTAGGCCACGTTACTGGGATATAGAAGCCATTAAGAAAAACATGGCAGCCTTCGAAGCAATTTTAGTAAAATGGTATACTGAAAACCCAAGCATTATTACTATGACGAAAGACAAAAAACCTAAAAGGGTAATGCTTCAGACGGATGAAGAATCAATTAAGAAAAGGGCTAAGGAAAGTATAAATACAATTCTTGGCATTAGAGATATTGCTGATCCAGAAATTGCATTTTATGGCGCTGGAAAGTCTAAGCATTTTAAGCATCGTGGGATAGATATACCAAACGAATTAGTTCTTGATTTTATGATAACCAATCCTGTTTCTGTTATGAAGGCTTACGTTAATAGGGTTGGCCCTAGATATGAGTTTTCTCGTAGGTTCAATGGAAGCTCAATAGATGATATTTTAGACGACACGTTTAATGAAATGCTGTCTTCTGGGAATACAGTTATTGAAGCTCACGCTGCTATGAAAAACATACGGCACTTGTATCAAGCAGTTACTGGCGGCTTAATGCGAAGCCCTGATAGATTTGATGCACAGTTTGTTAAGGTTCTTAGAGATCTTGCTCAGTTAAACTTTCTTGGTAGGGCTTATCAAACCGCGCTTGCAGAGCCAGCTAAGATTATTATGGAGCATGGTCTTGGCCCTACGATGAAAGGTTTGTTTAGCATACTAAAAGACAATCAGTTAAAATTAGGTGCAAAAGAAACTAGGATATCTGCTGAGTCTTTAGAGAATGTTATGCACATGGGTATGCAAAGAATAAGTGACGACTTAAATAACAATCCTTTTAAGTCAGATCTTTTAGATAAAGCAAAAGGGCCATTTTATTTGCTTAACGGCCTTGGGCCTATTACTAGATTTTTAAAAGATTTTGATGGAATGATGCGTTCTCATAGTCTTATTGATTATTCTGTTCGTTGGACACAAGGTAAGGCAACAAAGATGGAGCAAGAATATTTGCTTCGTTACAATATAAACCTTGAAGATGCCAAGAAGATTGCAAATGCGCCTTGGCAAAAGTCTGAGTCTGGTATGTATATGGCAAACACAGATGCTTGGATAAATAGCATAGAGTTTCCATCTACTACTGCTGACATAATATCTGGGCCAACTGGCGTTAACAGAGCAAACGGAGATTACAGCCCTGCTTTTTATAGAGCTAGTGATAACAAGATATTTATTGATGAAGCCCATGTTGTAGATGTAATGTATCCTTTGCGTGGTTGGGAAAACCCAAGGGTTAAAGGAGTTAATCCTCTTGAAAAAGGTATTATAACTTCACCTGAAGATTATGTAGCTTTTATTAAAATGCACGAAATTATGCACTCACTTAATAGTGCTAAATCGTTGGGCTTTGATAAAAGAACTGTTGCTGGCAAAGCTGACTATGAAAATGCTATTAATGATTTAGCTCTAGTCGAGTTTAAAAAGCAAGTTAGGGTAGATCCAGAAACAGTTAGGACGTTTAGGTCTGCACTTAGTGGCGGCGTTATGAATACTATTCTTATGGGTACGCCAGCAGACAAGCCTATTATTGAAGCTGGAATTGCTTACATTCCTATGCGTGTTGCAAAACAATTTGGTATGAAAGAGGACAGCCAATTTAAGGGATACGCTAGAATAGAAAGCGCGTTGCTTGGTTTGCCGTTTCAATTCTTTAGTTACAGTTTTGCAGCTTTAAACAAGACTACAGCAGCATTTGCTCATGGGCAGTTAAAGAGTCAGTTTACTGGGACAGCGATAGCATTAGGTTTAGGTTACATGGTTCTTCAGATCAAAACTCCTAATTGGGTAGAGATGAGTTATGAAGATCAGTTGGCTAGATCATTTGATTATTCAGGTTTAGGCGCTCTTTACTCAGATATGATGTACACTGCTATGACAACAAGCCTTGCTCTTGGTGGCCCAAACTTAACTGGTGGATTATTAGAGCCTAGATTTCCTCAAGAGCCTAATAAACTTGACGCCTTTACAACCATTGCTGGGGCGGGGCCAAGTATTGCTGCTAATTTTTATGAAGGATTTAAGGATTTAGCTCATGGTAAAATTGGTGAAGGTACTGGCGAGGTTGTAAAAAACCTTCCATTTATGGGCCTTACTGGGATTAGAACTTTAGTTCACGAAATGCAAGATATGCTTGAAGGGTCTGACACAAAGAATAATTCAGGAATTTCTTTTGGTAGGTACTAGTTTGTACTAGCTAGTTTGTACATTGATCTTCTACGCATTTTATTAAATAAGAAACATAGAGGTGACATATGACAATTTCAGTATCGGCTAACAATGCGCGTGTTCGCTATACAGCGACAAGCTCACAGACAGCATTTGCAATCCCATTTGAGTTTACAGACAACGATGAGATAACAGTATTTGTTGCAACAACAACTTTAGTTGCAGCGGTTGAGCGAGGCCAAGGTACTGGAAGCACTGAGTATGGAATATCAGGTGGCGGTGGAGCCACAGGAGCTATTGCTTTTGTTACTGGTATTACTCAGGGTCACATTGTTACCATTGTAAGAGACATACCTATTGAAAGAACCACAGACTTTACTGCTGGTACTACTATAAATAGGGCTGCTTTAAATACACAGCTAGATAACATAACAGCAATGATTGGTGATCTGAAAGATAAGTCAGATCGTGCAATTAGATTACAGCCTTATGATTCAGAGATAACCTTGTTTCTCCCTACGATAAATAACAGGGCTGGTAAAATATTTGGGTTTGACACTAATGGTAACCTTACTGCTGATACTTCTGCTAATTTTGATATTACTCTTGATGATGTTGTTACGAATACAATAAGCATAACTGGAAATGCTAACAGTAAAGTTAACATTATTGCTGTTACTGATAGCCAGATAACTACTAACGGCGCGGTTCTAAATCTTAAATCAACTAAGAGCAGCAATACTGCTGATATAAGACTTGATGGTAGCTCTACATATGGCATTGATCTTAACGCTGGTAACAAGGCTATAAGACTGCAAGACGCTACACTCTTTAGCTCTACTGTAGAAGTAAGCGGTGTTTCAACACTAGCCTCAGTAACAACAGCTGCTATTAATTCTTTATCTGGTGGTGACATTTCCCTAAAGGCGCTGGGAAACCAAGTTAACATCTTAGGTATTGGCGGTCAGAATAGAATTACATTTCATAATCCTAGCGCTCCTAGCATGGAATTCTTTGGTGACTCCTCTATTATAGGAAGCGGTTCATTTCTTCTTGATATAGTTGACGGAATTATCTTGGACTCTGCCGCAGGGCAAATCCTTCTTAAGGATGCTGGCGTTCTTAGAATGACGATTGGCTTTAACGGTTCAGCACAGACTATTACCTCTGCTAACGATCTTACTATTGCTTCATCAGCAAACGGAATATCTATTAAGCCAGCTACATCTAGTACAGATTTTCTTTCTACTGGCGGTGATCAAACTATTGGAGTAATTTCTTCTGCTGGAAGCGCACACTTAAAGTGGTATCAGAATAGTAATACTACTCTCTTAAAGGTAGTTAATCCTACTGGAACTAGAACACTGTTGTTACCAGATGAGTCAGGTACAATTCATAGTAGTGGTGGTGCAACAACTCATCCTAATATTATTGTTAGCACTGATGGCAAAGTACAGTTTCGTGACTCAGCTATTTACATTCAGTCTGGTGCGGACGGGCATCTTGATTTAGTTGCTGATACTGAAATACAGATTGCTGCTACTACAGTTAATGTAGATGGCCTTATGGATATATCTGGCAACTTGTCTGTTGGCGGTAATCTTGACGTTACTGGAACTATAGACTTTAGTGATTCAAATATAACTAATGTTGGTAGTATTAGTTTAGATAGAATTGCTAGCGATAGCGCTGCTGGAATAAACTTAGATTCTAGTGGCCCAATTCTTATAGACAGTTCAAATGGTCAGGCTCTTTTTAAACAGAATGGAGCTACAAGATTAACATTTACTCACACTGCTAGTGGCCTTCAAACATTAACTGCTGCTGGAATATTTTCAATTACAGCGACTGCGGATATTAACTTACGTCCTAACGGTGGCCAGCTTTATGTTTTAAACAATGCTGGCGGAGACAACTTTCAATTTAACACTGGGTCTACTCCTACATTATCTATGCACCAAAACAGCAATAGAACTAATCTTGGGCTTGTTAATCCTACTGGGACTAGGAACATTTTATTTCCTGATGCTAGTGACACGTTGGTTGGTAAGGCCACTACAGATACATTAACTAATAAAACTCTCACTGCACCTACGCTAACAGGCACCACTGTTGTCGCAAGCTTTGCTGCGAGTGGCGTTGGTACGTTTGCTGATGGTTCTGCCTCGGCACCCAGTATTACAAACACAGGTGATCTTGACACAGGCATAGCATTTCCAGCCTCAGATTCTATTTCAATAGCAACCGCAGGAACACAAAGATTAATAATTGACTCAGCAGGGTTTTTTGATGTTACCGCAGCGGGAAATGATGTAGCTAGATTTAGCGGAGCAAATTCAGGTTCTTTAGTAATAAGAAATGATACTGCTAATCAAGTAATTATGCACACAAGTACCTCAGATTCTTTAGTTCTTGGTACAGGTGGCAATAATGATAGATTAACAATAGACGCTAATGGTAATGTCGGGATTGGAAATAGCTCACCGAGCGCCAAGCTCGATGTAGTAACTAACGACAATGTTTTTGCGGCTGAATTTACACAATCAAATACATCAAATGGTGATGGCGTATCAATTGTAGTAGGCAGTACCGCAGCAGCAGACTATGCATTAACAGTTAGGTCAAATGCTGGGAATACGTCTGGTTTAGCTGTAAAAGCAGATGGAAAAGTTGGAATTGGTGTTTTTTCCCCATCTGCTCGTGGACAACTTCAGGTACACAATACAACAGATAATGGTAGGGCAGCCATACAGTTAACTAGCAATGAAACTGGGGCTGGTGCCAACAATGGCTTTGCAATTCAAGTCACTCCGAATGCTGCTAACGGAGATAAAGATTGTTCACTTACTCAGTTTGAAAACGCTAATATGTTATTCCATACGAATAACGCAGAACGTATGCGGATTGCTGCAAATGGTTCTGTTGGAATTGGTGTTTCGCCTACACACAAACTTCATGTACTCACCACAGATAGCAAGGGCTTTTTACTTGATAGGAATACGGGAAATTCTCCAGCAAACCTAAATGAGTATAGCGCACATTATTCACTATCAATCAAAAGTAGGTCTGGCGGTTCATATCTTAACTTTGGCGGGACGTCTGCTTATTCTTCATTACAAGCTACTGATGGAGCGAGTAGTGCAGCCGCAAAGGTTATAAGTATTAATCCACACGGCGGCAATGTTGGGATGGGAAATACCGACCCTCAAGAACTGCTACACGTAGCTAGCGCAGCCACCACAGCGTCAATAAGAGTAAGTGGAGAAGGTAATTTCAATAAAAAAGCTCAAATTGGATATGATGCTTCTGCCGGGCCAAATATAAGATCCGGCAGTAGTGGTATAACTACCTTAAAGTTTTTTGTGGATAATACTAGCTTGGCTATGACAATAGCAGCTAATGATGTTATTTCAGGAGATTTTAATGATACTTCTGATGTTGCTTTAAAAGAAAATATTGCTGACCTAGAGACTGCCACAACAAAACTAAAACAATTAAAGCCAAGAACTTTTGATTGGAAAAAGACTGATAAAGAAAACGGTGTTGCAGGTTTTATAGCACAAGAAGTTGAA
>TARA_R100000935_G_scaffold58834_1_pt1 | contig 11014 bp, 6 predicted proteins | sample TARA_R100000935 | Tara Oceans TARA_R100000935 (sample SAMEA2621502) | marine metagenome | biome: marine biome (ENVO:00000447); feature: surface water layer (ENVO:00002042); material: "saline water (ENVO:00002010), including plankton (ENVO:xxxxxxxx)" | depth 5 m | reverse complement strand
CTTTACTTTGCCCCTCCTCATCCCTGATTTGTAAGGGATTAAGACAAGTTGATGTAATGGACTGGCTTATCGCCAGAGTGTCTGAACTGCTCCCTGATTTGTAATGTGAGCGAGGAATAGTTAGTGTCTTACAGACGCTCGCCTGAAGCGCAAGGTGCAGAGCTATGCTAGAGCAAGACGCTAAACATCTCTATATATCTTACTGTTATGACACCACAAAAAATCCACCTAAGTTTAGGTGGATTTTTTTGGATTAACGAGATAGATTATGATTTTTCTAATTTATATAAATACAGTGAGTATATGATTAATCGCTGGGATGATAACGTCATCTAGTCTTAGATATATATTATGCTAAGATCATGACAAGCCTACGTGTTGTCGAGTCTCTATCTACTGATTAAGCGGTTATTCAAGATACAAGGTTATATCTGCTTATCTGATATGCGTTGTACGCTATAAGCCTCAAGCTTGGCATCGAGTTGAGACAATTGCTTAGCGGACAGCTCGATGCCGCGCAGGTGCTCTGGAATGTATAGGCTAAGATGTATATAACCAACACTGCGCTCGGCTAGGTCAGCGACCAAATTAATAGGCAGTGATCCTACAATAATGTCTCCTTCCGACAGCTGGCTATAGTTGTCTAGGTGCGTCAGATGCTTATCGTAGTGATTACCCGTGTGATTCATCCACTCTACTGCGCCTTTATGACGGCTGATTAAATAGATGCTCATCTTTACCCCTAATTGATAATGATTATTACTCTGTAGAGCGATAGCTCGTTTCGGGCTACTATTGTAGGTGATATAAATACAGTGATAGCGTATCGCAAGCTTGTCAGACTTTACAGCGGGTAGATACTTATTGCGGCGCGGGGTTAAGTAAACCGCCTTGGCATTTTCAGAAACTCAACATTCTGAGATAATACGACAATGAAAAGACAAACCCCAAGTTGCTCACATTCACCTAAGAAAATACACGAATATTAAAAAATCATGTGAGCCAATTCTGATAGGGTTTGTAGAGGTATTTAGCTATATTGGTAGTAGTAAGTACAGTTTAGATATTGAGGGTAATTGATAACTCAATACCCTTGATTTTAAAGGTTTCGACACTTAATTTAAACGTGCATACTAACTAAGACCCAACAGTTTCTAATGTTCAAAAATCTAAACAACGTCAAGCTGTATAGATTTTTGTGGCTGCGAGTACTTACTTACTAACAAAATCAATTCCTCCACATTGCATGCTCACATACTGCACAAAACCAACTCTCTTTTGCCCGCATATAAGTAATATCAGCGGGTACTTCAATGGGACAGGCGCTCCCGCAATATTCACAACAAACATCATCTAAGCAAGCATAGCATTGGTTTATGGTTTCAAATAATACGTGTGAACTAATATTATATTTTTGACAAAGCAGATGGACATAATCTATATAGCTGATTTTATGATCATAGGCCCAATAATCCTCACAGACCCGTTTGTCCCAAGCATTTTGTGTCATGCTCCATTCAATCCTGATGCCCATAACATAATCCTTTTTAATGGCAGAATAACTATGATTAGTGCCACATTTTTATAGTAACTATATCTATCGAACGAGTCGCACCTATCATAGTTAGCCAGCTATTGAGCGGTAAGATGAGTCTATGACATAATAAAGCGTTAGTCAGCACAAAATAGTTTTTGACGGAAACTTAGTTATTGCCAACGAGTATTATTTTAACAGAAAAGTAGTCACTGGCAAGTATTTTTTACTTACCAATAAGGATTTTATTGTGATTTCATGTAATCTACCAGTGCTTTTAGCGGAAAGAAGGTTGCGAGTCGCAGATTTAGTAAGAATGACAGACATCAGCAAATCAACGCTTCATAGAATTTATAACGATGAGACAACTCGAATAGAGTTCGATACCCTGAGTAAGTTGTGCCAAGTATTAAAAGTCACTCCAGGGGATGTTTTAAAGTATGTTCCCGATGAGAATGAAGAGAACTAAGCTTGATAGGAAAATCGACTGATATAAGACGTTAACCTCCTCACCCAACTAAAATTGAAATGTTTAAATACTCTTTAGCCTTTATTTATAATGGGTTAGGGAGTATTTTTTTGTCTAAAAAATGGTTGTGAATCAGTATTTGAGTTATCCAAAGATAAAAGTATAACAGCAATATTAAAGGCTTTACAATCGATAAGTTATAACATATCATAATTATTATAATTCACTATTTATAATATTAAAATGAATAATATTCATCTAAAGCCTATTCAGAAGTTTATAACTTTTAGTAAACATAATCTGCTTATTCATCAAGATGCGCAAAAGGCATTGTTGATATGGCATCAATTTAGGCCAAGAATGAGAGGTATAAATATAGGTGGCTTGGATGACTATTATCGACCACCTCTACGTTTAATTACTGGCAAAGGCTCGACTTACTATTTTTTTAACGAGTTTAGACGAATCAATAAAATTCTCACAGAAGAGACCAGTTTACGTCAGCCTTGCTTAGTTGCTGCTGAAAGCTTGCAAGACATTAAACGCTTAGCTTGGAGTGAGATTGTCGAGCTGGCTTTCTCAAGAGGAATCTACCATCCTGAGTTTTTTAAGACATTAAATACCAATGCGCCAAAAAGTATTATTTGCGAACTCATGAATATTGATCGCCTGACGATAGATCATTATTGTAGGTTTGCTGGTATAAGCCCGAGCACCTATGAGTATCAGCAGGGCAAAGCGGCTAATGATAAGGTGATGTTGGGATTGCAGAAAAGTATGAGTTGGATGGATGCCTCTTATGAGCCAAACTAAACTATTTAATGATGTGACCGACAGCCGAGTGTTGAACAAGCTTATCCCAATAGGTTCACTACATCACATACAAATGCGTCAGCTCGTGATTGATGTAATCAATTTAGTGCCAGATGATGATATTGATTTATTACAATCGACACCAGAATCTGATTCTGCAGACTTTACTGGGATAGACTGTGTAGATGTGGTGAATCAAATAACTCGGCAAGGCAAAACAGGTGTGTGGGCGGTTACCTATATGCTGATTGCATTCTATCAGGCCTATGGTGCGATAGACGTTAATAGTAATGCTTGGCGGTTTATGAGCGGCTACTTAAAAGTGATATTTATGATCACAGCACGCCATGATAAGCACTTTGCCAAAATAGATAAGCTTGGTGTGCGTGTTCGTATGGCGCTAAGACCTAATGATCCACAACGTGGCATTCTCAACCAGTTAATCAGCATTCACGCTCATTGCGATGGCCTATCTTCATGCTTATCTGCTATCAGACAATATGAAGCAAGCGTCAAACAGGGAGTAGCAGAAGGTAAAACAGCCAATCAATATCTTGGTAGTAAAATTGGTCAAATCAGGCTGGCTTATGAGGTAGCGATTGATAATAAGGCCTTTATTGGTAAAACCTATAATCAGAGTACTAAACGCGTAAAGTCGGTTCAAACCGTCATCAAGACAGTGGCGCATATCGATGGTGAGCCGCTACAAAGAATAGTGTTTGGTACGAAACAATCAAAAAAGCACAGTAACGTGGCAATCGATGAAAATATTGCCGATGACGATGAAGTACCCTTGCTAGACAATAACTTTAAGCCAGCCACACAAATTGCTAAATCCTCTGAGCTGCAGCAGTGGCGATTAAAAAACAACCATCAACACGCCCGCCGTAACCAATTTCATTTCCCAACCAATCATCGTCAGCTGAGCACCACCGGGTATCAGATGTTATTTGCCGTTCTTTGGCAACGCTTTATTAGCGAAGATACAGAAGATAAGACTAGATATGCGGTATTACTGCTATCACTACTAAGTGGACTTAGTATTGATAGCATCATTGCTGATTGGCAATGCAGTCACGGTCAACGGCAGTATTTCATTTATGACCGTTTCCGTAAAAGCAGTAGTATCGCCATCACGATTGATGTAACTACCAATACTCGAAGTCACTTGCTTGCTCACAGACAAAGCTATGGTAGTACCTTTTATCGCGCACTGCCTGAAGCTTTGCAGATTATGCTTGAGGATAAAATTACCGTTTCATCCGATACTGTTAAAGCGGCTATCTCTTATGCTAAAGATATATTGAACCTGCCAGCACTGAGTCCCCAGTATATTGAAGCAGGGCTATTTATCCTTATCAAAAACGAACTTAATAAACCCTTACATGCCGACCTAATCACAGGCGTTGATGTAAGGCATAGCTCTGCGCTCTATTACACTAGCAATAAAACGATAGAGCTAGAGCAAACTTATATAAAAGTGGTAGAGCTGATAACTGAATACTGCAATGATGAGCAAAAAGCACTTTTAATAGATGAGTGTAGCGTACCGATGAACGGGCATAGAGACCACATTGGTAGTGATATGGCACTAAAGACCACAATGTGCCAGCAGTTCTTTAATCAACTGGCTGTCAGTGCCGAGAGCTTTAATGGCAAGCTAAAATCCCACATGGATCGCTATATTGCGCAGTTTAATAGCTATAGTATTTGGTTGTGGCACATTATCCTGATCCAAACCGGTATTCGTCCGGTCAGACATGCGCCGGGCTTGCTACACCAGTTTGACTTTCAGCGGCGCATGTTATGGGTGTCTGACAAAGAAGAACGCAATACTCAGTCTGATGGTAGGCTCATTCCTCTTAGCGACTTTTTAGTGACTGCTATACAAAACTATATGACTTATATTGAGCAATTTGCTGCTATCTATAATCCATTATGTCCAGCAGCGCCTTATCCCATCAATGACATCTTACAATCTGAGCGTCCTCTAATTCAGCTCTATAAAAAGAACCCAAAGGGCTTTACTAGCATTACGGCAAGCCAAGTTCGCTACCAGTTGCAAGACTTTTTTAGTCATCAGGATAACTGGCTGCGTCATCAGCTGAGGTCTATGCTCACAGGGCGCGTGTCTGATTATCTGATTTGCGCGCTTTACGGTCATGAGCATCCTGATCAAGAATTTATGCATCCGATGTCATCAAGCTTTATCAATCAGCTGCACCAGCTCAGTCCCCATTTAGATGCGATTGCTACAGACCTTCACTTAAAACAAATTGAGGTTCGCCTATATGGATAATATTAGCTCTCATAAACTACGACAGCTGAATAGAGAAGAAGCTAAAAATAGTATCAAGCACGATGCTAAAGCCCTAATTAAAGAATATATCAATCAATATCCTATGCAATCGCCTTGTGAGCTGCAGCATCATTATGAAGCGATTAATCGGTTACTAGAGGAGAAGTTCGATACCGCTCAAAACTTCCAATTGGCGCGGCGCGGGTTTTTAGAGTTTGTTCGTGATTATAATAAAGCTCACCAGATATACCTTAATGAGCCTGTGGTACCGATACTGGCGACGCGTGAGCGCTTGACCATTAACTATGATTGGTTTGTGAATGGACGCGCTGTGGCAGACAGTGGTGTAACAATGATAGAGGTTTGGCAACGAAAACGGCGTTTTTCAGTAAACGACTTGGTTGAGGGATTCCTGTATTGCAGCATCTTATATGGCGGTATTAACGACATTGAAGTGTTAAAGGCACTCTATGATTGGCTATTTGATGAGCGCTGTGTTTATAGAATTGACATGCAAGCGACAGATGAAAAAAGCATGGCAGAATCATTGTCTGTGATAATGCTTAGAGTACCTGATGATAACTATGGCTGCGCGACTGATGATAGTGAAAGTCTAAAGCGATTCGTTGATTATATTCCCGATGATATGAGCCTATGTTTTTTATATGCTCTTAAGGATAAAGAATTAAACACTGCCAAGATAAAGCCATTTAATACCATAATTAACGATATCTCAAAAACGCTTAAACTTACCAATAAAGATAGTGAGCGCCCGCAGCACTCACTGCTTATCAAATACGCCAACAACCACTGGAGACAGCTAGAGGGGAGCCTGATTGATGGGGCGCTAGCCGTGGTGAAGCAAGGCGATATAAAAACAACAGATTTGCCTACTGATAAGCTTATTCGTTATAACCAAGAAGTCATCAATAAAAACCCTGAGCCACTTAAGTGGTCTGAGCTTTTTGATGCCAGCTATCAAGCATCGATAAAGTCGAACAGCCAAAGTAGTACCATAAATTATCCAAGTTTTAGTAAAAATCTGATCAAAGAGCTGCAAGATGCGCTGAAATTGACTAGAAACGCCGCTATTTCTACTATCACAACCTTAAAGACAGACACTAGCCAGCCTAATGCTGTGCGATTGCTTAGCTGGGCGTTATCATTACTGGATGATCATAGCATTAGACTGAATACCATCAGTAAATATGTGGGCTGCATTGGCCGCGACTGGCTGATGCTGTCGATGGATGAGGATATTGATCAGTGGGAAGGTGCTGACTTTGAGGAAATATATGAGCAAATTATTCAAAGTAAAGTAAAAGACGGTCGCAAGTTTTCTGTACTGTGCAAGTCATCAGAGTTTGATGATGATATTTCTAGTGGTATAGATAATGATAATAATAATGCTGGTCAACCGCTCTCCTATCTTGATCGCCTAAAAGACAGCCAGAAATTTACTTATGGCCGTCTGAGAGCATTTCACGATCATCAGCGTATGTACTTTGATGCTTCTTATGTGCATTTTCCCTGGGGTAATAACCGGCAAGTGGTCAAAGCTGAAATGATATCACCGCGCGTGTATAGAGCGATGAAAAGTTATATCCAAACATCAGAGTTAGAGATAGAACAAAAGCAGCTATGTTTTATTGTACTGGCACTTGCTTATCGAACAGGGATGCGTATTAATGAAATCATTGGTATTAAAGTTAACGATATTACAGATATAGGTGTCATCAATGGACAAGTGACTGAAGTGCCAAAAATAATCCTCAAACCTAACGGATATCGCCGCCTAAAAAGTAGTAGTGCCAAACGGGTGATACCGATAGATAGTCTTTTCAAGGGTGACGAGTTACAACAGTTCATTGCATTCTATTATCAACAAAAAAGATTAAAAAGAAATTATCTATTTTCACAAGGTTCAGGCGATCAGCCACTGCCGTCCGTATTCTTTAGTAATATGATGAAAATGATATGGGATAGACTGCTGATTACCCATGGGTTCACTTTTCATAGCTTGCGGCATACCGCGATTAGCCAACTGGCGCTGGTATTAAGCGGCTCGCCACTTGCGCGGGTGATGACAGATTATGATACAGCCCATAGCGACGCTATCGTTAGCGCTGTGCTTGCTAATAACAAAAAAAAGGGGATGTGGTTTGGATTAGCTAGCCTTGCTGGGCATCTAACGCCAGACACTACATTTGAATACTATATTCATACCGCTCATTTGCTGGCTGGGTGGCAGATGAGTAAGGCTAAGCTTGCTATGCCTATAACCGTATTTGAGATGGTGACAGGTATTGGTTATCAGACAGTGAATAGACAGGATGACAGGGCTTATGCTGCTAGCACTAAACAGGTACATCTTGATAAGATGCGTGGCTATTTAATCAGTAAGGTTGCTAACAAGAGTATTTTATTCGATGACAACAGAACACCAGCTAATACAGATTATAAGCAAAACACACAAAATGACGCAGCGAACACTCGACCGTCTATATTTATCCATCCTAAAATTTATGATGTGATTGCACTATTAGAGGAGCTTCAAGAAATAAGCGTTGATAAAAGAGCAGATCGGTTGGCAGAGATCGCACTTCGGCATGGTATCTCTGTCAATGATGCTAGACAGATTTACGATAGAGCCAGTCAGATTTTTACTGATGGTAAATTGCTTTTGAATGCGCCGACAGGACATAAAAACCAAGAGTTGTTAGTGACAGCCCTGGATCGAGTATATCAGATGTCTATTAATGGTCCTGATGAGCTTCAAGATTTTGTAAAAATATTTTTTGTTAAACAAAACTTAAATACCTCATCGATTCATTTTGGGATTAAAGAGACCCAGGTTGAGATGCTACAGAATTTTATGGCAGTAGGTTGTCAATTGATAGATGCCAGTCATTGGCAGATTAGAGCGCATAGCGAGCAAGCAGTACGAAAGATTAAAAAAGATCTAGGGCTCGATATCTCAATACGTATCGGTGATCGTGAGAGTTTCCATGGTTATGAAGTGCGAGTGGTACAGAAAAAACGTAAGCGTTCTGATAAGAATTTAGCTATGACGGATGATTATTATGGCTCTTCGGGAGTGATGAAATATTTTGGTTATTTACTGATGATACTCATTGAAAACTAGAGACTTTTATAGTTCTGAATAACTATTTTCTTTAGTATAAATTGTAGTATAGTCAAAGAAATCTAAAACAGCTACAAGGCAGCCGACCGCAGATTGTACATATCGTACCTCTAGGGAGGGTAACACCGTAGCGGTTTAGTAGGTCGCTGACTATAGTTATCAAGCGGATCCATCCAAGTAGGCTTTATAAGCAAAGTGACAGAGCGACAAGCTATATGCAAAATGGGCTAGAAGCTGATTTTTGATGTATATAATTAAAGTGTTGTCACGGGTAATATTCTGCTAAATACTATAAGAAATAAGGGTTGTCACGCTGTCACGGTTAAAAAGGCATAGGGTATATCATGACTGAAACACTTTACCTAGGGCGTGTCCTCATTTTAAAAATGGTGATAAAAATGAGATAAATCGCCGTCAAACAAGGAAAATAGCGCCGTTGATATCGGGACATTTACCAGCTGTTTAACGATGCTTGGCCAGATTTCGCCATTTTTAGCCCATATAGGTGGCTATCGATTGAATTGAGGACACGCTCTAGTTAGATGCGGTAATAATAGGTTCTGTGATAGGCGTACCTTCTTAGTGAATATTAAAAAAACAATATTAAAAAATGAGAATGATAACCTTAACTATGGCGATTGACTTTTATGCAAGTACAGGTTTCAGCTTAAAGTTTAGAAAGAGGGTTTACAATAGGTTTTAAAGTTTATACCAAGTGCTAATATATCGGCTATTGTGTCAAGATTTACAGCATCGTAAGGATATCGTCTTCTTAAGTGAGACCAGTTAATAGGCTTTGATACATTTACAATAGCGTAGTACAGGCGGTTTTAGCGTGACACCGTGACAAGCTATATACTGTATAGCGTACAGTAGTTTTATATCCGTGACCTCTTAATGCCTTTTATTGTTTTTAATGTGCTGAAAGGCATGTATCTAATAGCATGTCACAATGTCACGTACGCAAACTCCAATATTAACCAACCCAGCTGAGAAAATCTAAAAATAGTAAAATCCCACTAAGCCTAGACGGTAAGGCTCGGTGGCTTTCATATGCGATAAAGCCTATTGCTCTAATTTTTACATTGCTTAGCTTTGATAATGTTGCACCTTGAAAAATAATGGTTTTGCCGTCTGATAAGTGAAAGCAACACTATCGAAATATTACTCACTCATAAAAAAACCTGTTTAAAAACCTTATTTTCAGTTGAAGCTATTGATCTAACTAACCAGCTTTAATAGCTCATCGAAGCTATCAATGACACCGTATTTTACAGCTTGATCTGCAAGGCTGTTGTCCTCACTGGCTTTTAAATTTAATGCATCAAAGAAACATTTAGCACTTTCTATCCGATACTTTTCTTTTTCACGCAGGTCAGAATCTATCATTGAGCCTTTAGTTTCAGCCACAAAATAAATATGACGCACTTTACCTTCGTTAAATGCAATGGCCCAGTCAGGATTGTAGTCGCCTACAGGGGTTGGTATTTTGAATCTATCAGGCAGCTTAGCGTATACAGCAACATCCTCAATCGCACCTTCTAGCTCCTGAGCAAATCGTTTTTCAATGCTTGAGTCAGTTGCTACATAGTCAAAGACGTGTCGGCTAACCTTTAGCGAGTCGCTAGGAATTTTTTGATTAGACACAAAAATCTCATTAATCGGGTAGGTCTGGTCGGTCGTATAATAAGTAAGTCCTTGGATAACCATCTTGATACGTGCTTCGTTGATAAGGCGAGCTACCTCACGGATGAAAGCCTCAGGGTTATTTTTGAACTGCGCAAAAATACCGTTATTAATACCTTTTAAAATAGTCACGATACTACGACGGGTGAGATCAGTTTGTTCACTCAGTGAGCCTATCAAGTCATATTTTACTTGTGAACGTATAGAAACATCTGCTGATTCAGTCGAGGTAGTAGGGCTATCAAATGACTGCCTAGCGGTCAATTCTTCATGAGTAATAGTATCGCGCTGAGTAGATTGAGCGAGCTTATAGCTAAGTGATTCTACAAAGTTATTATTCCTTTGCTTTGCGGCTGCTTCAACGGATTGAATGCTCTGCGCTATAAGTTTTTCACTATCGATCTGAATCTCAAATACTGCCTTATGATTAATAAGATTCCATAACTCTAAGAATTCTTTTCTCTTGATGTTGTTCTCATTAATCGGGTTATGCGTGGTTTTGTTATCATTCTCGGTCATACCTTCAAGGTCTTTGGGATTAAAGATACCGCCGATTAGTTTTACTATTTGATTTGTTAAAGGTGCAAGTGCCTCTGGTAGCGGTGCTAAGCTGTCATTATTGACGGCTTCATGATAGCTATCCGTGATATGATTATCAAAATCTATGTAATCATTTTTAATAAGATAATGGACAATCATATCAGCATCACGCTCGCTTACCTCATGCTTGCTACCATTATCTAGCGTTAGTACTTTATTATAAAAATAGTCTTTGGTTGCCTTTGTGGGGCGACTAGACAAGGCTGCTGCCAACTCTTTTTGCAAGTTAGTCACAAAGTCGGTGTAGCTTTCATTAGTGACGACGGTGAGGTTGTTGATACGATGGATATCATCTTTACCTAAGTGCTTGGCATTTGCATCCATGCGCATACCGTCTTTGCGTACTGCCAAACGTAGACCACGACCTACTTCTTGACGGCGAGAAATGGTGTTTTCTGAATGTTTTAAGGTACAAATGACAAATACGTTAGGGTTATCCCAGCCTTCTCTTAGCGCAGAATGTGAGAA
>TARA_R100000935_G_scaffold3859_1_pt1 | contig 11014 bp, 9 predicted proteins | sample TARA_R100000935 | Tara Oceans TARA_R100000935 (sample SAMEA2621502) | marine metagenome | biome: marine biome (ENVO:00000447); feature: surface water layer (ENVO:00002042); material: "saline water (ENVO:00002010), including plankton (ENVO:xxxxxxxx)" | depth 5 m | reverse complement strand
ACTTCTTTGGTGATCAACGCGCAAACCGCGTCCAGTGCCGCGCTTGCCGATTTCTTGTCTTCGCCCATTTCCTCAGCCAAAGCCGCGACGAGCTGGGTTTTTGTCATTGGTTTAGTTGCCATCTTGTTTTTCTCCTTCGTCCGCCCGGATTAGGGCCTCACGGGCAGAATGTAACGGTATGTTGTGTATGAACACAACGAATAGGTCGCAAGAAACCGTGAAAACATGCTGTTTTCAGCCGATTTCGACCTTCAGAGAAAGGCAGTTTCGTCAAAAGAGCGTAATTTCCGGCTATGCAACCGCTCTAACGGCATATCGCGCAGTTGTTCCATCGCCCGAATACCAATCATCAAGTGCCGCGCAACCTGCGTTTTATAGAAATCCGACGCCATCCCGGGCAGTTTCAATTCGCCATGCAGCGGTTTGTCAGAGACGCAAAGCAACGTGCCGTAGGGCACACGGAACCGGTAGCCGTTGGCTGCGATCGTGGCACTTTCCATATCCAGCGCCACGGCGCGGGACTGGCTAAGCCGCTGCACCGGACCGGATTGATCGCGCAGTTCCCAGTTGCGGTTGTCGATGGTGGCGACGGTGCCTGTGCGCATGATCCGTTTCAGCTCGTAGCCTTCAAGCTGGGTGACCTGTTCAACCGCGTCTTCCAGTGCGATCTGGATTTCCGCCAGCGCAGGGATAGGCACCCAGACCGGCAGATCGTCGTCCAGCACGTGGTCTTCGCGCAGATAGCCATGCGCCAGCACGAAATCCCCAAGCGCTTGGGTGTTGCGCAGGCCAGCGCAGTGACCAACCATCAGCCACGCATGGGGGCGCAGCACGGCGATGTGGTCCGTCGCGGTTTTTGCGTTGGACGGTCCGACCCCGATATTAACCAGCGTGATGCCCGACCCGTTCGCGCGTTTCAGGTGATAGGTCGGCATCTGCGGTGTTTTGACTGACGCATGCAGCGGCGCGTCGCCGTCCGAAATCTCGACGTTGCCGGTAGAGACGAAGGACGTGTAGCCGCTATCAGGGTCACGCAGCATGGCGCGGGCGTATTCCTCGAACTCGGTGACGTAGAACTGGTAATTGGTGAACAATACGTGGCTTTGGAAATGGTCGGGATCGGTGGCGGTGTAATGCGTTAGCCGTGCCAGCGAATAATCGACACGCTGCGCGGTGAAGGGGGCCAGCGGGCGTACATTGTCCACGGGCAGATAGGTCCCGTTTACGATATCGTCATTTGTGGTGCTCAGGTCCGGCACATCAAACACATCGCGCAGGGTGAAATCGGCAGCGCCTTCCTGCGGGATCGTCACGCTGTCATCATTGGAAACCGCGAAATGCACCGGAATAGGAGTATCCGACACAGCGATCGTCACGGGTTGGCCGTGGTTTTCAATCAGCAGCCCGATTTGCTGCGTTAGGTAGTGTTTGAACAGTTCGGGCCGCGTGATCGTCGCCGAAAACGTGCCGGGCGACGACACATGACCAAAGGACAACCGCGAATCCACCTGCGCATAGCTGGAGGTGGTGAACCGGATCTCGGGGTAGAACGCCCTGATCCGTGTTTCGGGGGCCGCATTGTCCATCGCTTTCTGGAAATGTTCGCTCAGGAAACCCGTTGCTTGGCTGTAAAGTTCGATCAGGCGCGCAACGGCGGCGGCAGCGTCGGTGAATTGTTCGGCGGGGCGGGCATCTGGGGTCAGGATTTTGGTCATGAAACAGGCTCTAATAAAGGAATAAATTCAAAACTGCGCACATCGACCAGTCCGAGGTCAGAGATGCGCAATTCGGGAATGACAACAAGTGCCAGAAGGGAATGCTGCATATAGGCGTTGTTCAACGTGCACCCACAATCGCGCATCGCCTGCATCATCGCTTCGGTCTTGGCGGCGACATCGGATGCGGGGTTGTCGGACATCAGGCCAGCGATCGGCAGTTCGACCATGGCCAGCTCTGCACCGTCCTTGAAGATGGTGATCCCGCCGCCGACGTCGCGCAGACGGTTCGCGGCCATCGCCATATTGTCGGTATCAGTGCCCACCACGATCATGTGGTGACTGTCATGGGCCACAGTAGACGCCATCGCCATCGGCCCCTGATACCCAAAGCCAGACACCAGCGCGTTGACAACAGTGCCCGTGCCGCGATGCCGTTCAACCAGCGCGATCTGGCAGACCTCGCCCGTGGATTGCACGCGCCCTTCGGTCACGGGCAGTTCGAACTTCAGCGCACGGGTCGGGGCTTGGTTTTCGACGACGCCGATCACATTGGCGGTAACAGCACTGGCCCCCGCAGGTGCCGCGATCTGGAAATCATCGGTGCCAAGGTCTTTGCCCATGTTCACGGTTTGCCGGGCATGGGGCGGCCAGTCGTAATGCGGACACTCCACCAGACAGGCACCATCTTGGGCCACGATCTGACCGCGCGCGATCACCGTCTCGATGGGCAGGGTTTTCAGGTCAGAGGTCAGGATCACATCTGCACGTCGTCCCGGCGTCAGCGACCCTATCTCGCGCTCAAGCCCGAAATGCGTCGCGGTGTTTATCGTCGCCATTTGCAGCGCAATTAAAGGGTCGCAGCCGCAGTCGATGGCATGGCGCACCACGCGGTTCATATGGCCGTCATTCACCAAGGTGCCGGAATGGCAGTCATCGGTGCACAGGATCATATTGCGCGAATCCAGCCCCTTTTCGGTGATCGCGGTGATCTGCGTCTCGATGTCGTACCAAGCAGACCCCAGCCGGATCATCGACCGCATCCCTTGACGCATCCGCGCAATCGCGTCTGCCTCGCAGGTGCCTTCGTGATCATCCGCCGGACCGCCCGCCACATAGGCAGCAAAGGCAGGTCCCAGATCGGGCGAGGCATAGTGCCCGCCCACGGTCTTGCCCGCGCGTTGCGTCGCCGCGATCTCGGCCAGCATCTTGGGGTCGCCCGCCGTCACACCGGGGAAGTTCATCATCTCGCCCAGACCGATGATACCGGGCCAGTGCATCGCCTCGGCGACATCCTCTGCCGTGATTTCAAAGCCGGTGGTCTCGAGGCCGGGGGCGGAGGGCGCACAGGATGGCATTTGCGTGAAGATATTCACCGGCTGCATCAAGGCTTCGTCATGCATCATGCGCACGCCTTCCAGCCCCAGCACATTGGCGATCTCGTGCGGGTCGGTGAACATTGACGTGGTGCCATGGGGGATTACGGCGCGGGCAAATTCCGCAGGTGTCAACATGCCGCTTTCGATGTGCATATGCCCGTCGCACAGCCCCGGGATCATATAGCGGCCCTTGGCCTCGATCACCTTGGTCGCATCGCCTTTGCAATGGCTGGCGTCCGGCCCGACAAAGGCGATCCGGCCCGCCTTGATCGCGATGTCATGGTCCGGCAGGGTTTCGCGCGTATGCACGTTGACCCAGATACCGCCGGTGATGATCGTATCCGCAGCGCTGCGTCCCGCTGCGACGGCGACCAGTTGTTCAGCCACATCGGGCCATGAGGGGAATGTGTGTTCTTTCATACCTGACGTTGACACGAAGATTGCCCGAGGTTCAAGCACGAGGCTTTGTGGCGTTTGCACTGTCCATGCCGACTGGGCTAACTGTGGGCGACCAACAGCACGTAAGGCTATCCCATGAAGATTATGTTTGTGCACCAGAATATGCCCGGCCAATACCGCGAGCTGGTGCAATGGCTGGCCGACCAACGTGCGCACCAGATCTATTTTCTGACCCAACGCAAGAACCCGCCCCGCTTTGATGGCGTCGAAACGCGGGTCTACAAGACTCATCACCGACCGGCAGAGAACGCCTATGGGCTGTCAAAGAACTGGGAGGAATCCACGGGCAACGGTTTGGCCGCTGCCCGTGCGGCCAAGCAGATCGAACGCAGCGAAGGGTTCAAGCCGGATATTGTCGTGGGACACGTGGGGTGGGGGGAGCTGACATTTTTCAAACAGATATGGCCCGATGTCCCGATCATCGGCTTTTTCGAATACTATTACAGCGAAACCGGCGGGCCCGTGGGCTTTGACCCCGAAGAGCCCGTGACCGAGAACACACCGTTTTTGCTGCATGCGCGCAACGCCGTGCCGCTGGCGAATATCGAAACCGTTGATGTGGGGCTAAGCCCGACCTACTGGCAGCGCGACCGTTTCCCGCAAAGCTTTCATAGCAAGCTCTATGTCTGCCACGACGGGATACGCACCGATCAGCTGCGCCCGAACCCGTCGGTGACGCTGAAACTGGGGCGGCTGGACCACGTACTGACGAAGGACGACGAGGTGCTGACCTTCGTATCGCGCAACCTTGAACGCACGCGGGGATTCCATGTGTTCATGCGCGCGCTGCCTCGCATCCTGAAACAACGGCCCAATGCGCGGGTGCTGGTGGTGGGCGGGAATGACACGTCTTATGGCGGCAAAAGCAAACACCCCGGCGGGCTGCGCGCCGAGATGGAGGCAGAGGTTGGCAAGGACGTGGATTGGTCCCGCGTGCATTTTCTGGGCAAGCTGCCTTACGAGGATTACCAGAAGGTCGTGCAGATCAGCCGCTGCCATTTGTATCTGACGATGCCGTTTGTGCTGTCGTGGTCTCTGCTCGAAGCGATGGCGATGGGCGCGACGATTGTCGGCTCTGATGTGGCCCCCGTGCGCGAGGCGATTACCCATGGCGAAACCGGCCTGCTGTGCGATTTCTTTGATCCCGATGCGCTGGGCAATCAGGTGGCAGAAGTCTTGGCCCATCCGGCGCGATACGCGCATTTAGGGCCTGCGGCGCGGGCGCATGTGGTCAAGACGTATGACTTTTTGTCCAAGTGCCTGCCGGAACATATCGCGCAGATGAATGCGTTGGTCCCCAAAGGCCAGCGGATCAACCTGCCCAAGACGACGACATAGAAAGGACGTCCCATGGACAAAACGCTGCTTTCAATCGGTCACGGTTTTAGCGCGCGCGCATTGGCGGCGCGTCTGGTGCCGCAGGGCTGGCGTATCGTCGGCACCACGCGCAGCGCTGACAAGGCCGACGCCATTGCCGCCACGGGTGTAGAGCCGATCGTTTGGCCCGGCGCTGATCTGGGCGCGTTGATCTCAGAGTTTCCCAACGTGCTTGTCTCCGCCGGACCGGACAGTGCTGGCGATCCTGTGTTGAATGCGGTGGAAGATGCGGTCACCCGCGCGGCCGTCGATCTACGGTGGGTTGGCTATCTGTCGACCACGGGCGTTTACGGCGATCACGCGGGCGATTGGGTGGACGAAGACACGCCACTCACACCATCGACAAAGCGCGGGCGTGCCCGGGTCACGGCAGAGGCGCGGTGGCAGGCGATCCCTGATTTGCCGCTGCATATCTTTCGTTTGGCGGGCATCTATGGCCCCGGGCGCGGCCCCTTTGCCAAGGTGCGTGCCGGTACGGCGCGGCGGATTATCAAGCAGGGGCAGGTGTTTTCCCGCATCCACGTCGAAGACATTGCCCAAGCGCTTGAGCTGTCATTGCAGCGACCCGATGCGGGGGCTGTCTATAACCTGTGCGACGACGACCCCGCGCCGCCTCAGGATGTGATCGCTCACGCGGCGGAACTGCTCGGCCTGCCCGTGCCCCCCGCGATCCCGTTTGAAGAGGCCGATATGACCCCGATGGCCCGCAGCTTTTACGCGGAAAGCAAGAAGGTTCGGAACGACCGCACCAAGCAGGCGTTGGGCTGGGTACCGCAGTACCCGACCTATCGATCGGGGCTTGCGGCATTGATTGAACAAGACGGCTGACCTTTGGGGGGCAGATGCAAGATACTGACGAGCGAAGTCTGACCCATCTGCTGGATGGAGTGGAACATGCAGCCCGCCACGACACCGTAACGATAGACGACGTGTTGAATGAATTCGGAGAGCGGTCCCTGCTTCCGTTTATCCTGTTGGCGGCGTTGTTGCTGGTGTCCCCCCTGTCAGGGGTGTTCGGCGTGTCCAGCTTTATGGCGCTGGTCATCATCCTTCTGTCGGCGCAGGCGGTCTATGGGCGCAAACGGTTGTGGCTGCCGCAGTTCCTGCTGCGCCGCGAAGTGAAATCTTCGAGATTGCAGTTCGGGGTCAAGTGGCTGCGCAAGCCCGCGGCGTTTTTCGACCGTCACTCGGGCAAGCGGCTTCAGTTCCTGACCACGGGGCCGATGCGGCTGCTGACTTTGGTTACTTGCGTGGTTATGCCGGTCGCTTGGCCGTTGCTGGAATTCGTACCCTTCGCCTCTTCGCTTGGCGGCGGCACTGTGGCGCTATTTGCCTTTGGCCTGTTTACCCGCGACGGGCTCTATGTGCTGCTCGGCTATCTGATGATCCTGATCACGTCGTTGAGCTTTTACACCATTGTGTTCTGATCACCCAAGATAGGCACGCAGCGCATCGGGCGGATTATCCATAATTGCTGCAGCGGGCTGCGGTGCCTGCGCAGTGCCGCCTTCGACAAAGATCACCTGATCCGCGATACGGCGCACGTCTTCGGGGGCGTGGGTCACCATGATCAGCGCTGCGCCGGTTTCTGCGGCCAGCTCTGCCACCAGATCAAGCATATCGTTGCGCAGGGCAGGACCAAGTGCGGCAAAGGGTTCATCCAGTAACACCAGCGGGCGCGCCTGTACCAGCACACGCGCCAGCGCCACACGGCTTTGCTGCCCGCCCGACAGTTCCGCAGGTTTGCGTGTTGCCATATCCTGCAGCCCGACCCGTGCAAGCGCATCTTCTACGCGGGATTGTTCGGCGCTGCGCAGCCGCAGGTCGGGGCGCAGGCCAAGGCCGACATTCTGCAAGACGCTGAGGTGGGGAAACAGGTTGTTGTCCTGAAACAGCATCGTCATGGGTCGCGCGCCGGGGGCGGCGTGGGTGATGTCCGCGCCCTGCCAGAGCAGCTTGCCCTTGCTCAACGGTATAAATCCGCAAAGCGCCCCCAGCAGTGTCGATTTCCCCGCCCCCGAGGGGCCGATCACCGCATAGGTTTGCGCGGGCGCAATGGTCAGGTCGGCGTGCAAGGCAAAGCTGCCTTGGGTGATCTGCGCGGCCTCAAGTGTCAGCATGCCAGCGCCCTCCCTTGTCGAATATCCAGAAAATCCCGAGCGATAACGCCAACAGGATCAGTGCCGCACCGGCGGCGGCCTCCATCCGGTAGGCCCCCATCAGCCGGTACATTTGTAGCGGCAGGGTCGCACTGTCAGGGTCAGCGAATAAGGCGATGACCCCCAGATCGCCCATCGACAGCGCACCGGTCAACCCTGCGGCAAACCCGATCTGCGGGCGCAGCCGTGGCAAGATCAGCCAACGCCAAAGCGGCCAACCGCGCAGCCCCAACATTTGCGCCTGCCTGCCGTAAACCTGAACCGTGTCGCGCAGGCGGGGCACCAGAATTCGTAGCGCAAAGGGCAGGGCCATCAGCGCATTGACCAGCGCCGTCACGGGCAAGGCCAGCGCAAAAGGGCTGGCGACAGGGTTGATCAGAATGAACCAGCCGGTGCCGATCATCAGCGGCGATGCGGCAAGACCCAACAGGCCCACTGCCTCTATGCCGCCGCGGGCGCGGGTTGCAATCCAGCCCGCGAGGGGCAGGGCAAGCACCAGCAACACCCCCACGCTGATCAACGCCACGGTGACAGAGGTTCCCGCTGCCTGCCATACGCTGACAGGCATCTGCGGCAGACCGATTACCCCGCGCAGCACGACCGACGCCAGTGGCAACAACAAAAACCCAGCCGCCAGTGTGATGAACAGCGCATCCAGCCCCCGTTGCAGCCCGCCGCGTGCATCCCACCGTTGTAGCGGGCGGTCCTGCCCGCCCCCCAGACTGATGGCGGGGATGATCCACAACGCCAGCGCCGCTGTGCTACCGGCAAGGCCAAGCTGCACCAGCGACAGCAGTGCCGCGCGGTTCAGGTCAAAGTCGAAACGGAACGCTTGATAGATTGCCAGCTCGATCGTGGTGGCACGGGGGCCGCCGCCCAGTGTCAGGGCCACGGCAAAACTGGTCAGGCAGATCACAAAGATCAACGCCGCTGTGCCGGGCAGGATCTGGCGGAGCAGGGGCAGTTCAATGCTGCGGAACACGGCGCGGGGGGTAAGGTCAAGCTGCGCTGCCAGCCGGTAACGTTCAGCGGGCACGGTTTGCCACGCCTGCAACAGCAGTCGCGTTGCCAGTGGCAGGTTAAAGAAGACATGTGCCAGCACGACTCCGTGCAGCCCGTAGATAGAGATGCCGGGCAGTCCGACCAGCGCCAGACCCGCATTCAGCCAGCCCGCGCGGCCAAACACCGCAAGCACCCCCAGCACGGCGACGATCACCGGCAGGATAAAGGGCGCCCCAAGCAGCGTCACCAGCAGCCCGCGCCCGACAAAGCGCCGCCGCGCCAGCGCACGGGCCACAGGGATCGCCAGCGCGGTAGAAAGCAGCGCAGAAAGCACGGCTTGTAGCACGGTAAACCGGATCGCGGCCCAATCGGCGGGGCCAAGCCCGCTGCCGAACTCGGCCCGCCACAGCACGGCCACTACCGCAACAAGGATCAGCGCCGCCACAAAAAGGGCGGCGCTGATGCCGGACTTGGTGCTTATTGCGAGAGAGCGGAAAGCCATTCGGCCAATGCTTCCTCGCGCAGGGCGGGCACGTCATCGTTCGGGATCAACAGCGCCTTGCCCGGCTGGATCAACTGGTCGAAACCCTCTGGCAGACCCCCTTGGGGCGTAACGGCGGGGTACATCCAGTTGGTCGTGGGCAGCACAGATTGCGCGGCGTCAGATACCATGAACTGCATGAATTGATCGGCCAGCGCGGGCTGGTCGGTGCCCGCCAGTTTGCCGACGACTTCGATTTGCATGTAGTGCCCTTCGTCAAAAGCGGCGGCGGCTTTGGTCGCGTCTTCTTCGGCGATCAGGTGGTAGGCGGGGGACGTGGTATAGCTCAGCACCATGTCGGCCTCGCCTTCAAGGAACAGGCCGTAGGCTTCGGACCAGCCTTTGGTCACGGTCACGACGTTATCCGCCAAACCTTCCCAGATCGCGGGGGCCTCGTCGCCGTAAGCCTCCTTGACCCACATCAGCAGACCCAGACCGGGGGTAGAGGACCGCGGGTCTTGGATCACGATTTTGAGGTCACTGTCGGCCAGCGCGCGAAAGTTCGCAGGCGGTGTCAGATCGGCGTTATGGACAAAGGCAAAATAGCCCCAGTCGTAGGGGGCAAAGCTGTCGTCCTCCCATGTGACGGGCAGGTCGTAATCCGCATCAACTGTGGCAGTCGCGAACAACCCTGTTTCCTTGGCCGCCGCGATCAGGCTGGTATCAAGCCCCAGTACCAGATCGGCGTCAGAACGCGCGCCTTCCAGCTTGAGCCGCGCCAGCAGCGCCGCGCCATCGCCCATGCCGACGAATTTCAGATCACAGGCACACTCTGCTTCAAAGGCAGCTTCGATCACCGGGCCGGGGCCCCATTCGGCGACAAAGCTATCGTAGGTATAGACCACCAGTTCAGGCGTCTCGGCTAGCGCCGAGGTGGCGAAAAGCGTGGTGGCAGCAAGTGTAAGATACTTCATGGCATCCTCCAAAATGCGGCGTCAGAAAGCGTTGGAGGTGTGTCCAGACCTTCCCTCCGCCGGTGTTAACCGGTTCAGGTTCAACGGGTCCGTGCGCGCACATCTCAGCCTATTGGCCCCCCGAGGTGCCTTATCGGTAGAACGCCTGTGGCCCACGCGCAAGGTGAAACCCCTTGAGGCATAGTCCTGCCCCCGTTAAGGATCACCGCCAAAGGAGCACATCCCATGTCGATCAACAGCTTTGGCCATCTTTTCCGCGTGACCACCTGGGGCGAAAGCCACGGGCCTGCTTTGGGGGCCACGGTTGACGGCTGCCCCCCCGGTGTGACGATCACCGAAGAGATGATCCAGCAGTGGATGGACAAGCGCAAACCCGGCCAGAACAAATACACCACGCAGCGCCGCGAAGCGGACGAGGTGCGGATCCTGTCAGGCGTGTTCGAAGGAGTCACCACCGGCACACCGATCCAGCTGATGATCGAGAACACCGACCAGCGGTCCAAGGACTACGGCGACATCAAGGACAAGTTCCGCCCCGGTCACGCCGACATCACGTATTTCCAGAAATACGGCATCCGCGATTATCGCGGCGGCGGGCGGTCATCGGCACGTGAAACCGCGTCGCGTGTGGCCGCAGGCGGCCTCGCACGCGAGGCGATCAAGGCGATTGCCCCGAATGTGCAGATCACCGGCTATATGGTGCAGATGGGCCCGCATAAAATCGACCGAGATACGTTTGATTGGGACCAGATCGAACAGAACCCGTTCTGGGTGCCCGACGCCAAAGCGGCTGACGACTGGGCCGCGTATCTGGACGGTCTGCGCAAGTCAGGATCGTCCGTTGGCGCGATCATCGAGATAACGGCACGCGGCGTGCCCGCGGGCCTTGGCGCGCCGGTCTATGGCAAGCTCGACACCGATCTGGCCGCAGCGATGATGAGCATCAACGCCGTCAAAGGCGTCGAGATTGGCGAAGGCATGTCCGCCGCCATGCTGACCGGAGAGTTGAACGCAGACGAGATCAGCATGGGCACCGACGGCCCTGTCTATTCGTCGAACCATGCGGGCGGTATTCTGGGCGGCATCAGCACCGGCCAAGATATCGTGCTGCGTTTCGCGGTCAAACCGACGTCGAGCATCCTGACCACGCGCAAAACGATCACCAAATCTGGCGAAGACACAGAGATCATCACCAAGGGTCGCCACGATCCGTGCGTTGGTATCCGCGCCGTGCCCGTGGGCGAGGCGATGATGGCCTGTGTGCTGCTGGATCATATGCTGCTGCATCGCGGTCAGGTCGGCGAAAATCAGGGCGTCATCGGCTAAGTTGCGCAGGACGCTCGGATTTTCCGCACATGGGCGGGAATAACACGCGCAGGTTGACGCCGGGTCTTGCAACTTGAAACGCACAGGCGCAAGTATTCGCCATGCAAAGCACCACGACAGAGCACCGCCCCGGCCGGGCCAT
>TARA_R100000935_G_scaffold39039_2_pt1 | contig 11022 bp, 7 predicted proteins | sample TARA_R100000935 | Tara Oceans TARA_R100000935 (sample SAMEA2621502) | marine metagenome | biome: marine biome (ENVO:00000447); feature: surface water layer (ENVO:00002042); material: "saline water (ENVO:00002010), including plankton (ENVO:xxxxxxxx)" | depth 5 m | reverse complement strand
AGCGAGGCCTGGGCCCGCCTCGGCGCGCGTCATCAGCCGGGCCAGTAGACGAATTCGTCGGTCTCGGTGGCGGCGTCGCCCAGGGTCTTGTCCACTGTCACGGGCACCGAACCGACATTGGGGAACAGGGGCCCGCGACCGGCCGCCTGGTGGGCCGCCAGCAGGGCCTTCAGCTCGGCCACCTTCTGGGGATTGGCCTGCGCCAGATTGGTCTGCTCGGTGGGGTCGGCCACGAGATTGTAGAGCCAGTCCTTCCTGGGCAGGTCGGAAGTCTGCAGCTTCCAGCCCTTGTGCAGGACCGCACGGTAGTAGCCGCTCCGCCAGAACAGGGTGTCGTGCGGCGCCTGGGCGGGACGCTGGCCGGTCAGCCAGGGTAGCAGATCGACCCCGTCGATGATCCGGTCGGCCGGGGTCGCTGCGCCGGCGGCCGAGGCCAGGGTCGGCATCAGGTCGATATGAGCCACGGGATCGCTCATCACCGTGCCTTGGGGAATCCGGCCGGGCCAGGCGACGAACATCGGCACCCGTACGCCGCCTTCGAAGAAGGTCATCTTCCAGCCCCGGTAGGGCTTGTTGACCTCCGGCAGGCCGATATAGCCGGCGCCGCCATTGTCGCTGGTGAAGACCACGATGGTGTTGTCGGCCAGGCCCTGGGCCTCCAGGGCGGCCATGATCTTTCCGACGCTGCGGTCCAGGGCCAGCATCATGGCGCCGTAGACCCGCAGGCGGTGATCCTTGATCTCCGGAAGGGCGTCATAGTCAGCCCGGGTCGCCTGCAGCGGCGTGTGGATCCCCCAATGGGCCAGATAGAGCAGGAAGGGCCGGTTGCGGTTGGCCTCGATGACCTTGATCGATTCCTCGGTGTAGTAGTCGGTCAGATAGCCCCGCGGCGCGAACATCGGCCCGCCGTTGAACTTGGCCGCCGCTTGCATCCGCGCCCAGAGGAAGCGGTCAATGGGGTCGAAGTCGACCTTGGCGTTGACCACGTCGGGATGGTCTTCGGGCAGGTAGAGGCCGCTGGCCATCAACAGACTTTCGTCAAAGCCCTGGGCGTTGGCGCTGAACTCGTCGGTGTCGCCCAGGTGCCACTTGCCGATGTGGACGGTGTGATAGCCCCGGGCCTTCAGCACCTCGGCCATGGTGACCTCGCTGCCAGGCAGGCCCTGCTCGGCCATGGGCGGGGTGTTCCTGGCCGCCTCGGCGTCCCGCAGCATCGGGTGCGGACGAGAGCCGTCATTGTAGAACATCTCCAGGATCCGGATCATGCCGTTGGGCGTCGGCGTGAACTCGAACCCGTGCCGGGTGGCGTAGCGGCCGGTCATGATCATCGCTCGCGACGGCGCGCAGGTCGCCTGTCCGGCATAGGCCTGGCTGAGATTGGCGCCCCGGGCCGCCAGGGCGTCGATGTTCGGCGTCTTGACCAGGCCGCTGGCGATGCCGCCGCCAAAGGTGCTGATGTCGTTCATGCCCAGGTCGTCGGCCAGGATGACGATCACATTGGGCGGGCGCTCGCCTTCAGGCGCCGTCTCGGGACCCCGGGCCCAGTTGATCTCCTGGTTTTCGGCGATCTCCTGCTTTCCCAGATTTCCCACCAGGAACAGGATGATGGACTTGTAGTTGGCCAGGCCAAGGCCGATGGCCACCAGGAGGGCGAGCCCCACTCCCAACCAGATCTTGCGCGACATAGACGGCCTCCCCAGACCAAATATTTTGGCACGTTACGCGCCATTGTCTTCGAGACTCAAGCCCCCTGGATCGGATGCGCGATCGGTGCGAGCTTGCATAAATTGGCAGTCATCGTGCATATTTATCGCAGGCATTGATGGGGGCGGCGCATGTCGGGTCAGGTTGGGGTGATGGGGCAGGGGGCTTCCCGCCGTCTGATCGGTCTAGTCTGCGGCCTGTTGGCCCTGACCTGCGCGCTGCTGGCGCCGCGGGCGGAGGCTCAGGCTCAGGCCGCCGCCGAGCGCCCCAATATCGTCCTCATCCTGGTGGACGACGCCGGCTATACCGACTTCGGCGCCTATGGCGGCGAGATCGCCACCCCGACCATCGACGCCTTGGCCGCCCGTGGGGCGCGGTTTTCCAACTTCCACGCCACGCCCATGTGCGCGCCGTCCCGGGCCATGCTGATGACCGGTCTCGACAGCCATATGGCCGGCGTCGCCAACCTGCCGGAGTCGACGCCGCCGGCCCATCGCGACCTGCCGGCCTATCAGGGGCGTCTGGCCCAGGGGGTCGAGACCGTGGCCACCCGCCTGAAGCGCGCGGGCTATCGCACCTACATGGCCGGCAAGTGGCACCTGGGTCATGGGCCCGGGGACCTGCCGGACGCCCACGGCTTCGACCGCTCCTTCGCCCTGGACGCCACCGGCGGCGACAATTGGGATGAGCGGTCCTACTTCCCCCTCTATGAGCGCTCGCCCTGGTTCGAGGACGGCAAGCCCGCGACCCTGCCCACGGACTTCTATTCGTCGGAATTCCTGGTCGATCAGATGATCGGCTATATCGGCGATGGGTCGGGGCAGGCCGCGCCCTTCTTCGCCTATCTGCCCTTCCTGGCCATCCACATCCCGGTCCAGGCGCCGGAGGCCTTTGTCCGCAAGTACGAGGCCACCTATCGCGACGGCTGGACCGCCCAGCGGGAACGCCGGCGCCAGGGCGCGGTGCGCACGGGCCTGATCGGGGCCGACACCCCCATGGGCCCGCCGCCGCGCAATGTGGCGGAGTGGAACGCCTTGTCACCGGAAGCCCAGGCCCTGGCGGCCCGGTCGATGGCCATCAACGCCGGCATGCTCGAGGCCATGGACCACCACTTCGGGCGGCTGGTGGATCACCTGCGGGCCACCGGCCAGTACGACAACACCCTGTTCGTCATCCTCTCGGACAACGGGCCAGAGGCCGGCGATCCGGTCGCCGAGCCGCTCTTCCGCCTGTGGCTCCGCCGGCAGGGATATGAGTATGGGCCCGACATCATGGGCGGGCCCGGAACCTACGCCGCCATCGGCCCAGGCTGGGCCAGCGCGGCGGCCGCCCCAGGGGCGCTCTACAAGTTCTACACCAGCGAGGGCGGCCTGCGGGTGCCGCTGATCATGGCCGGTCCTGGGATGGCCGAAGGCCAGACCGTGCGAGCCTTCAGCCTCATCTCCGACATCGCGCCCACCCTGCTTGACCTGGCGGGTGTCGACCATCCGCCCCTGCATGGCCGCAGTCTGCGGCCTGTGCTCACCGGCGAGGCTGAGCGGATCTACGGGCCTGACGACCCCGTCGGTCTTGAAGCAGCCGGGGATGCGGCCCTGTTCAAGGGCGACTACAAGCTCACCCGCAACGCCGGGATCTGGGGCGATCCCGCCTGGCGGCTCTACGACATTGTTCGCGATCCGGGCGAGACCACGGACCTGGCGCAGGCCCAGCCGGAGCGGGTGGCGGCCATGTTGGCCGACTACCAGGCCTATGCGAAGGCGGTGGGCGCCGCGGACATTCCCGAGGGCTTCTCCGCCGATCGTCAGATCGCCCTCAATCTCATCGCCCACATCCTGGCCGATTTCCGCGGCCTCCTGCTGACCGGTCTTGTGATCCTGGTCGCGGTCATCGGTCTGGCCGTCTTCGGCTGGCGGCGGTTCGCCCGGCGCAGTCCTGAGCGCGCCGGACGCCTCGGCCGGGGGATCACCCGCGGCCTGGTCGGTCTCGTGGGCCTGCTGATGGTGGCCATCGCCCTGCGGATCTGGACGGCGCCCCAGGCCTTCGCCGCGACCCTGGGTCTGGGCGCCGACAGCCTTCTGGGGGTGGCCAGCCTGCGGGCCGATCTGGGGGGCTTCTTCGGGGGCGGGGGGATCTTCGCCCTCCTGGCGGCCCTGCGGTCAGATCGCCGCTGGCTGGCGCCGGCCATGATCCTGCTTGGGCTCGCCCTCACCGGGCGGGTGATCAGCCTGGTCGCCTCGGGCGGCGGCGTCCCGCAAATCCCGCCGATGATCGTGGAGGCCCTGCTGATCGTCATCCTGGCCCTCGGCTGGCGGGCCCTGCGGCCGGCGCCTGACCGTGAGCCGTCCCTGGCGTGAGCGCCTCCGGCGCGGTCCGCCAACAGGGTTAACGCGATCTTCAGGGGGTGGCGTCGACACTTCGGAGGCCATTCCGGAGGCTCCATGACCGCCGTCCGCGCCGCCGCGCCCGTTTCGCCTCACCCCGCCATCACTGACTTCATCGCCGATGGCGCCCATGTCTTCGACGATCTGGTCGACCCGCAGGCCGCCGCCGCCCTGCTGGCGGACATCCGCGCCACCCGCCCCTTCGACCACCGACTGTTCCTGAGCGAGGCCGAGTTCGACGCCGACCCCCAGCATGTAGGCGTCAATCCCCGCCCAGGCCGCAACCTGCTCGAGCGTTTCGAAGATCGCCTGGATTTCGTGGAGCAGGCCCCGCACATCGCCGGCGCCCTGCGGGCGCTTCTCGGCGAAGGCTACGAGCTCCTGAACCGCAAGGTCGTCTGCGGCGTGCCCCAGGCCTCGGTGCCGGCCTGGCTCCAGGCCCGGATCCTGGGCAATCCCGTGAACAATCTCGGCGCCTATGTCCGCCCGGAATATCGGGATGTGACCTATTTCTATGGCATCGATTTCCACCAGGACCTGATCGACTACCGGGACCGGCCGGCCGACTTCCTGACCCTCTATGTGTATCTGCATCCGGTCAGCCGACTGGACGCGCCGCTGTTCCTGCTCACCGGTTCGCACCAGCTTGGCGGGACCGTGTTCCCCCACGACCTGACCCGCCAGGGCCCTGAGGCCTGGCTCTATCGCGACGGTCGTGGCGAAGAGGTTGAGGTCCGTCAGCGGCTGCTCACCGGACCGGCCGGCTTCGCGGCCATCTGGCATGCCTGCACCCTGCACGGCACCCAGCCCGACGCCGCCGACCATGAGCGGATCTCCCTCCGCTACCTGCTCGCGCGGGGACCCGCCCCGGCGGGGATCGACGAGGTGAACGCGGCCCTGCGGGGGCCGCTCGCCCTGCCTCAAACCCGCCTTGACCTCGCCCCTGACGGCCAGGCTGTGGTCAAGGGCAACATCGTCAATCAGGTCTGAGCGGCCTAACGCACCGCATTCAGGACCTCCAGAAGCTCGGCCGCTCGGACCGGCTTGGCGACGAAGGCGGTCATGCCGGCGTCCTCGTCGCTGACAGAGCGGGGGCTGCCCACCGACCTCAGCTCGGCGTCGTGGGTGAAACCAAAGTTGCGATGATAGGTCGTCGGCCAGTCTGCCGCCGAGGGCTGGCGGCCTTTCTGAGCGAGGAGTTTGGCGAAGGCGCAGACGTCGAGCGGCGCCCTTGAATGACTTGGACGCTGGCCTGTCCTTCGCCTTGCTGATGGTGGCCGTGTGTCCCCGGCTGCGGTGAGCCGCCTCTTGAAGAGGTCAGACGCGCCGGAGGGTTGACCCCTCCAGCGCCTCCGGCCGCAATGGCCCACGCTCGGTTGGCTCCTCAGTGGCTCAGCAGCAGGTAGCGGGTCGGTTCGTCCATCAGCGTCCGCGTGACGCCGCCGAACACCCATTCCCGCAGCCGGCTTTGACCATAGGCGCCAGCCACGATCAGGTCGGCGCCGATCGCCTGAGCCGCGGCGTTCAGCTCGCCGACCACGCCGGCGTCCGAAGCGACGCTGACCTTCGCCGTCGCTCTCGCCGCCACGCCGCGCCGGGAGAGGTAGTCAATGACGTCGTCGACCTGCCTCTGGACGGCGCCCGTCTCGTCCTGACTGCAGACCGCCGCCACGACGACCTGCTTGGCCCGTTGCAGGAAGGGCAGACCGTCCTGCAGGGCGCGGCGGGCCTCGCGGGTGTCCTTCCAGGCGACGACGACAGCATCCCCCTTCAGGGGCGCGCCCTTGTCCGGGACCACCAGAACGGGCCGGCCGCTGCGCATGACCACCTCGGCCGGGTCGGCGGCGCGGTAATAGTTGGTCTGGGGGTGAGCGCTGACCACGATGAGGTCAGCCGATCTGGATAGGGCCGCCAGGGCCCGGGCCGGCGTCTCGCGCATGGCGCGCCATTCGCTGTCGAGGCCTGCGGCCTCGTGGCTGAAAACCTTCTGGGCGGCGGCCAGGTCCTCTTCGATCTGCTGGTTCATCGCCACCACCCATTCGGCGGTGTTCACCCCGCCATAGGGACTGGCCACCAGGGGCTGGGCCATCTCGGCGCCCAGACCGATCAGTCGCGCGCCCATGGTCTTGGCCAGGCTGATCGCCACCTGAACCCGGTCGTGGGAGGCTTCGCCCGGCTCTACGTGGACAAGGACGCCGCCGAGGGCGGATGGGTTGGGGGAGGTGTCAGACATGGCGGCTTCCTCAACGACCTGAACGGGCGCTCCTGGCCCAGCGCTCGCAGACTAGGCCTTCTGGCGGTCGACCCCCAACTCAGGGTTATCCCTTAGGTTGTTCGGGCCTCGGCGCTCGTCCGGATTGATCTGTGTCAGGGCGCGCCCACCGGCTGCGCGCCCCTATGCGGATCCTAACGGAGGGCACGACCATGGATGTGACAGGAACCACCTGGATTCTGGTGGCCGATGGCGATCAGGCGCGGATCTTTGAGGAACGCCAGCGGGCCGGCGAGGTGCGCGAAGTCGTGGCCAGACACATGGGGCGGACCGGCGGCGACTATCCCAAGGCCGCCGCCCACGGCGCGACCGTGCATGACCGGGCCGGTCACGGCCAGCACGGCGCGGGCGAACGGGCGCCGCATGAGGAGGCCGAGGATCGCTTCCTTGAGCGGGTGGCCGAAAGTCTGGCCGAGCCCGCCCGCGGCGGCGTCTTTCAGGGGCTGGTGATCATGGCGCCGCCTCGGGCGCTTGGGGTCTTGCGTCAGGCCTTGCCCAAGCCGGCTCAAGCCCTGGTGGAGGGGTCTGATCCCCATGAGTGCGTGCGCGAGACCGCTGAGGACATCCGCCATCGTCTGCGCCACCTCCGCGCCAAGGCCTGAGCCTCAGGCCATCTGCGGCCGGGGGCTGACCAGGTCTGGCAGGACCGGCAACTGTTCAATCCGCCAGGGCCGCCCCCCCACGGGGCTGCTCTGGCTGCGACAGACGCCCGGGCCGGACAGGAAGGGGGCTTTGCCTTCCAGGGCGACCTCCAGTTCCCGCCGGCTGCGGACATTGGTGACCCCAGGCCAGATCCGCCGCCGCTTGTAGGCCTCCATCCGCGCGATGAATCGCCTGAGCACCACCAGTCGCCGTTCGGGCGCGGCCTGCGGCAGGACCAGGGTGACGCTGGTGACCGCCTCGGCGGACAGCTGTTCGATCTCGAAGCCGGGATCGTGGGTGCGCAGGTCGATGGCGCTGAACCGGGGATCGAGAACCTCGTGCAACTGCTTCAGGGCCTGGAAAGAGGGGGCACGGGGGACGTCATAGACGGCCGCGGCCAGACGTCGCCGCTCGGAGGCCGGAAGGATGGCCAGGAGCTCCACATAGGCCGCCCGGCGGGAGGGCCGCAGCAGGGTGGAGAAAGAGACAGGCAGATAGAGCGGCGCGTCTGAGGGGCTTTCGGTCAGAAATCGGAAGGCGGCGATGACGCAGTCGGCGTCAAAGGCCGACGGGTCGCCTGGCAGGTGGTCGTCTCCGTCCACGAGGCTGAAATGGGTGCGCGCCTCGGCCGGCGTGCTGGCGACCACGTCGGCCACAAAGATCTGCCGGCCGCTGTAATAGACCCCCTGGACCGCCTCGATATTGGGGTCCCGCGTCGGGATGGGCGGCGGGGCTGAAGGGGCCGCCGGCGCATCATCCGGCGCGCCGCTTGATCCGCTGGATGGGGGAAGTGGCAGACGCCGGCCATCCGGGGTGATGCGGCTGAGACGGCCGCCGGGCAGCGCGGCGCTCGGATCGGTCATGGCCCGCGCCAGACGGTCCTCGTTCAGCTCGGCGAACCGTCCCATGGCCGGGTCGTCCCCCTCGAACAGAAGGACCGTCACATCTGAGCCCTCGTGATCGCCCTCGCCGAACAGATGGGCGTGCAACTCCGCCGACAACCGACCCAGTTCGGCGATGTCCAGTTCGAGGGCCTGCGGATCGTTGAGCAGGAAGGCGTAGGGGTTGATCACCGAGAACCTTCGCGGCCACGACCAGCGCACCTCCAGGAAGGCGGTGGTGAACTTGGCCACGAGCAGGCCGAGGGTTTCTTCCGAATGTGCGCTCTGATCGGAACGCACCACCACGCGCAGACAAGCCAGGGCCGACAAAAACGCTACTCCTTTTCAGCGAGTTAGCGTCCCACGACAGGATGAAGGGCCCGTTAGCGAGGCCGCGGCCAGAAGCCGCAAGGCGACATACAACCCTCTACCCGCCTTGAGTAATGAATGGCCAGGAATACCTAGTAAAGCTGACCGATCTTGGTGAATCTACTGAATCACTGTCGATAGGTACCTCATAGGTAGCCGCCATTCTTCGTCACAACCTGAAAGAGGTGCGGCCATAAAGGAATCGTTAATGGGATACACGTAACGGTGTTCTTCATTGGCGGGCCCCTTAGGGGCAGATGGGCCAAGGCCGAGCAGTGATGAGGGATGATGTTCAAGAAGTCGCGATCGAAACAGGCAGTAAAAGATCGGTACCTGGCCGAAGCTGAGGGCATGATCGCGGCCTTCAATCGTTCGCAGGCTGTGATCGAATTCAGCCTTGATGGCACGATCCTGAAGGCCAATCAGAACTTCCTCGACGCCATGGGCTACACCGCCGACGAGATTGTCGGTCGCCATCACCGTCTGTTCGTGCAGCCCGACGAAGTATCCAAGCCTGACTACAAGGAGTTCTGGGCGACCTTGAACCGCGGCGAATTCCTATCCAGCAAGTATCTCCGCCTCGCCAAGGGTGGCCGCGAAGTCTGGATTCAGGCGACCTACAATCCGATCCTCGATGCGGACGGGAAGCCAGTGAAGGTGGTGAAGTTCGCCACGGACGTCACCGAGATCGAACTGGACCGCAAACGCCGGCTGCAGGAGCAGCAGGCGGCCCAGGCCCGTCAGGAGCAGGCCATGGCCGCGATCGGGGCCGGCCTCTCGGCGGTCGCGGCCGGCGATCTGATGGCGCGCATCGATGGCGACTTCCCCAGCGAATATGTCCGCCTCCAGACCGATTTCAACGCCGCCATCGCCAGTCTGGCTGAGGCCATGGGCGCCATCATCGGCGCGACCAGCAGCATCGATGGCGCCACCGCCGAGATCGCCCAGGCCGCCGACGACCTGTCGCGGCGCACCGAGCAGCAGGCCGCCAGCCTTGAGGAGACCGCAGCGGCGCTCGATGAGCTCACCGCCACGGTCAAGCGCACGGCCGAGGGAGCCACGGAGGCCCGCGACGTGGTGGGCGCCGCGCGCACCGATGCTGAGGCGTCCGGCCAGGTGGTGGGCGAGGCGGTCGCCGCCATGGGCCAGATCGAACAGTCCTCGGCCCAGATCAGCCAGATCATCGGCGTGATCGATGAGATCGCCTTCCAGACCAACCTCCTGGCCCTGAACGCCGGCGTTGAAGCCGCCCGGGCCGGCGACGCCGGCCGGGGCTTCGCCGTCGTCGCCTCAGAAGTGCGGGCTCTGGCTCAGCGCTCGGCCGAGGCCGCCAAGGAGATCAAGGCCCTGATCAGCGCCTCGACCGAGCAGGTGTCGCAAGGGGTCGGATTGGTCGGCAAGACCGGCGACGCGCTCCAGCGGATCGTCAGCCAGGTGGGCCGCATCACGGGTCTCGTCTCTGAGATCGCCGCCAGCGCCCAGGAACAGGCCACCGGCCTGCAGGAGGTCAATACGGCGGTCAATCAGATGGACCAGATGACCCAGCAGAACGCCGCCATGGTCGAACAGTCCACCGCCGCCAGCCAGGCCCTGGCCCAGGACGCCGGCGAACTCACCCGCCTGATCAGCCGCTTCTCGGTGGCCGGCGTCGAGGCCCGCGCGGCGCCCGCCCGACGGCCGACCGCGCCGCCGCCGCGTATGTCGCGCCCGCAGGCCCGCCCCCAGACCCGCGGCTCTGCGGCCCTGAAACTGGCGCCCCAGGCCCAGGACGACACCTGGGAGGAGTTCTAAGCCTGCGCTGATCCTGCCAGGATAGGGGCGCGCTCCGTCCGGAGCGCGCCATGGCGGGGACAGGAAGATGGGCGGGGCGCGACTGGCTGCGGTGTTGGCGGGGCTCTTGGCGCTCGTCTTCAGCACGATCGCAACGGCCTCCCCGCCCCCTGAACGTCCGGCCGATCTCCGCCTGGAGGGCCAACTCACCCGAGCTGATCACGAGACCTATCTGGAACTGCCCTTCGCCGTGCCGACGGGGGTGGGGCGTATCAGCGTCGCATTCCGGCATGACGGGGCGGACCAGCGCACCACGATCGACCTTGGCCTGCGCGATCCGGAGCGGTTTCGCGGCTGGAGCGGCGGCGCGCGGGATCGGTTCACCCTCGCGGCCACCGACGCCACGCCCTCCTATCTGCCGGGGCCGCTGCCGGCCGGGACCTGGGCGCTTGTCCTGGGCGTGCCCAACCTGCGGGCTGGGGTGACCACCCGCTATGTCGCAGAGATCTGGCTCGAGCCGCAGAATGCGCCCTTTACAGGCCTGTCAGAGGCCCCCCTTGCCGCGGGGCCGGGCTGGTGGCGCGGCGACCTGCATGTCCACTCCGGCCACAGCGACGGGACCTGTCGCAGCAGGCGCGGGGCGGCCGTCCCCTGTCCCCTGTTCAAGATCATTGAGGCCGCGGCGGCGCGGGGCCTGGATTTCGTGGCGCTGACTGAGCACAACGCCGCCTCGCACGCCCAGGGGCTGCGGGAGCTGCAGCCCTTTTTCGATGACATTCTGCTGATTCCGGGCCGGGAGCTGACCACCTTTCAGGGGCACGCCAATCTGTTCGGCCTGACCGCTCCCCTGGAGTTTCGCCTGGGGTCGCCGGGTGCGACAGACCTGAACGCCGTGGTCGACCGGGCCGCCAGCCTCGGCGCCGTGGTCTCCATCAACCACCCGCGCATGCCGTCTGGGGAGGCCTGTATGGGCTGCGGCTGGCGGGGTGATGTCGACCCCTCC
>TARA_R100000935_G_scaffold10995_1_pt1 | contig 11025 bp, 10 predicted proteins | sample TARA_R100000935 | Tara Oceans TARA_R100000935 (sample SAMEA2621502) | marine metagenome | biome: marine biome (ENVO:00000447); feature: surface water layer (ENVO:00002042); material: "saline water (ENVO:00002010), including plankton (ENVO:xxxxxxxx)" | depth 5 m | reverse complement strand
TATTCTTATTTAGATTTATTAAAAATAGTGACAAATATATATGCCTAATTTTAATTTGGCAAGGAAGTTTTTCCTTTTTTTATAACTTTTTTTAAAAGAATAAAAAGGGATTGCAGCCTCTGTAAATATTTGAATAGAATAAATGAAAAGAAGATCTAAGTATATGAAGTGTGCCCCAGCCCTATGTAGGGAAGCTCTTTTCCCGGAATGTAGCTTTTCGCGAAATACAGCGGCAATGTGCTGACCGGGTTTTGAAAATGAATTAATCGTGTTAAATAAAAACTAAAGTGGACTAGACTTCAATCATGTAGATTGGAATGGAGTTTGGCCGCTTCCCGACTTTTCTCGGGAACAAACGGACAAATGGATTGGAAATCGGAAGCTTTGGAGTTTTGCCCAAGACTTTTGTAATGAAGCTCTTTTCCCGAAATGTAGCTTTTTCTGCAGAATGCAGGGGAATGGGCTGAATGTTGATTTGAACAATCAATATTGTTAAAGTCAAAGCACCATTATGACGACAGATTATCAATTTATAATTTGGAAATTATGGATTGTTAATTCCAAATCCATTAAAGTTTTCAACTGAATATTCGGAATTATGGGATTGTGTTGGATTTTTAAAATATCCTAGCTTCTGCTGTATTTCTTTTGCATTTTTTATAAATTCATCAGTGATTTCAGGAATGTAGTGATAGCAGATATCATACACACTTTCATCTTTACCGTTTGAACCAATACCTATTCCAATAATTGTTTCTACGGAGGGATTTAAATATCGTGCAACAATACATCTCAACTCTAACTCTTTCTCTTTTCCCTCCCAATTTTTTTGGGTTAGAGGCATAAATACATACATATGTTTAGCACCTGGCTGTGGAAGAAGCATTCTACCAATTGATTTCTTTTTAATGGCATTATCAAGGGCTAAACCTAGTTCAGTTCTGTGTATTCTGTCCTCTTGGTTTATTATTCGGATTGCATTTTCTAAATCTTGAATTTGCTGGCTATTTGTTGTTTTATTTATATGATATTCGTGTAATTGGGTTATCATATAATCCCAAATAAAACTCGGTATAATACGTTTTCTCCAATCACTATAATCTTCTGACTTAATATAACTTTCCCAAAGTCCACCTGAACCAGCTACTGCATCAACTGGATAATCAAATTCAAGCCCTGTTTGGATATAAAGGGCAAAAAAATCGGTTTCTTCTGGAAGTAACATATGATTCGAAGAAAGAAAACTTTCCTTTACTTCCAGGTATCTTGTAAAATCAGTTATTGTATCAAGTTCACTTATAATAGTTGCTGTTGACTTTTCGTCAAATACGTGTATAAAACCCCTCTTATTTATTCCCATTGGTAACGGAAAATCATATTCACTTCCAAAGGCAATTGCAATTCTATAAATGGTTTGCAATTTTTTATCTGGTAGCTTAATCTTTGTAATACGGTTTTTTAATTTTATTTCTTTAATATTTTTCAAAAACCTTTCTGCTCCATAAAGCTGTTGAATTGAATCGTCCACAGCCTTTTTAACCCACCTTGTATACTGAATACTTTTATCTTTATGATTTGATACTTGGATATCTTTAACAGATATCAAAATGATTGTGTTACCACATACAACAAGAACATCACATAACTCTTTGTCTTTCTTGCCCAACGGATTTGGAAAACTCCAAAATGGTAAAAAAGACTTCAAACATAAATTCGCTACGTATTTTTCTGAAGGTGTCATTATATCTTAATTAATCCTGTTCCTTAAGTTTTTTGTTTAGTTAGGTGTGGTATGTTTTAGGAAGGCTTACAATACTATGACCTGATTAGCCTCCTTTTTTTTATACTTATAATAATTCCACTGCCTTGTACCAATAATAAAAGATGGTTTTATCTGGTTGTCGTTTTAATTTGTTCAAGAATAACCAATCCTCTTTTTCTATAGTAAGTGTAGATATATCCTGTCCTTCATAATATTCAATTTCAGTAATTTCGGGCTGTAATAAAAATGCATTCAAATAAGCTACTCTGGACGAAGCTGCAAGGGCTTCTTCTATCCTGAAATGTCCTGTCATAAGAAAAGCACTTCCAAAACTTCGTATACCCAAGTTCAAATCAGTAAATTTTTTTTTGGTTTCGGCTGTTGGATTGCGTTCTCTTCTGGCTATGATTGCACAGGTGGTTAAGGAATCCCATAACACATCTTTTTCTTTTAAATTTTTGCTACTAAAATCTTTATCGGAACTTCGATAAGATAGTTCTGCTTTTGAGAAAGCGGAAAAACTTGCTTTAACGATAGACATATCCGTAATGTTTTCAAACAACTTCCCTAAATCGAACAATTGCTTACAGATTTCCATTGTAAATAACTGGTCGCCCTTATAATAGGGAATACCGATGGTCTCTGGTGCAAAAGCAGTAAGCTTATCGCCACAGATGGAATTTACCGAAGGTGTGGCAATTGATATTATAGGTTTAGCAATCGATAGCCACGAAATCTCAACTGAAGATTCTATAAGTTCTGGATAATGTGGACTGTCAAAAAGAACATCCAAAAGAATAGTTCCTGGAACGTTCGGGTTGTAATCTGAATCAAATTCAAAAGTATAATGTGCCTTTGGAACGCCTTCTTTGTAGCTTCGACGTTCATTCAAAGTATGGCTTTTAAAATGTGAGTTGGCAACAACCGCATCAAGAATTTTTTCCAATGGGTCACGCTCTACACTCGAAATAATATCGATATCTATTGAAAACCGATTGCCTTCTTCAAGTAAAAGCACGAGTGATGTGCCGCCTTTAAAGACAAAATCAAGCCCTTCTATCTTTAGATGTTCTAATAAAGAAAATGCGTGAACCATTTTTTCTAGAATGGTTACATTAATGCCTTTATGTTCTTTTTTTGCTCGGAAAATATCCAACCATTCCTTTGTGAAGCTTTTGTTTTCAATCATTGATTATATTCTCTAAAATATTCGGTATGTGGTTATTGATAAACTGCTTGATTTCCTGTTCCCTTTTACGCCTTTTCGCATAACTAAAGAGCTTCGTAAAATTAATGCTGTACCTATCAAGTATCTTTTCATAGATATTTATGAGTTCAGAGCCTTGATAAAAATGAAATAGGTTTTCGTCCGCAAACAAATCCACCATTATTTTTTCAAGTGTTGCAACGGGCACTACATTTTTTTTGTCTTTCAGCTTACTTATTGGTGCTCTTGTAACAAGATGTTTTACAACTACTGGAACAGAACTTTCAGAAATGTAAAACTCAATTTCCTTTTCATCTGGATTCAAGAAAAAATCCATTTTCAAGGAATCATTTAGATAATAGTAAAGTGATTCTGTAAATTCCTTTTCCACTTCCACTACAATCATTTGATTGGATACTTGATGCTGTGTAAATTCATTGAGCCATTGGTTTTCCCATATAGCATAATGGATTTGCTCGAAACGTTCATTGGTCTTACGTACTATTTTTAGAACGTTATCGGACAATACTGGCTTATACTTAGGTTTATATGATATAACATACAATCCACGTCCAATAGTTTTGATGATGTCCTTTTTCTTCAGGTCATAAATTCGCCAACTAAAGGTGCTTTCCTTCAAATCTGGTTCAAAGTCCAGATAGAACTGAAATAGTTCGTCCCTATCAAAAGAACCACGTTCCTTAAATGCTTCTATAAGCTTATTTTCTACAATCTTTGGCATAATCTCTATATCAAAACTTTACCAAAAATACAAAAAAGTGGCGAATATTTGAAAACTAATTATTACCACTATATGAATAAAGTGGTAAATATTTGAAATTATTAATACTATCTTTGAAAAAAACAATAACTAAAACCATCGATAGAAATGTTGTTTAAAGCAGACTAAACAATAAAAGTGTTGATTAGGAATGAAGCGTTGCTGCTTTTTTCGCGGCAGGATAAACGTAATGGAAATGGAAGCTTTGGAGTTTTGCCCAAGACTTTTGTAATGAAGCTCTTTTCCCACAATGTAGCTTTTTCTGCGGAATGTAGAGGAATGGGCTGAGTGGAATCGAATGGGAAAAATATTCATATCAAAAAGGATGAAAAGATTAAGAATATTTAAATTGGTGATCTATTAAGATTTTTATGGCCGAAAAAAAGAAACAACTTTATGTTCCAAAATTTTATTTGAAATTTTTCAGTATTAAGCATAATCAAAAACACATAAAATTATGTTTAAAAAAATCCGGTGAAATTATTCATCAAGCAGATTTAGCGAGCCAAGCACAAGAATCATATTTTTATGGTAAGGATTTAGAAAGAGAAAAATGGTTTGGAACCATTGAGGATACCACCTCTATTATTCTAAAGGAAGTAGTTAAAACAAAAACTTTACCTAAAAATAACTCCGATGACTACTATTGGATTTGGCTATTTATTTTACTTCAAGCCTATCGCACGCGAGCACATGCAGATGAGTTCAATGATATAATTGATAAAACAATGAAAACTGCAATGAAATTTGAATCTCAATTCAAAGATTTTGAATATGACAAATATTTCTTTGCTTACGATGATGCAATTGAAAAAACAATGAACATTTTACTTAAGAGCCTACCAATGATGAGAGATATGCAAATAAAGCTGCTTCTTAATAAAACTACTGAAGAAATTATAACCAGTGATAACCCGGTTTCCAAATACAATCAATTCTTAGAATCCCGGAAATTTCCTTATGGACACAATGGTATGGCAAGCAAAGGTTTACAAATTCTATATCCATTAGCTCCAGATTTGATGCTATTAATGTACGACCCCAAAATATATAAAGTGGGAAATAGAAAACAATTCAGTCAGATTGTAATAAATGAAAAAGATGTTGGAGTTTTAAATCTTTTAACCTGTTTATATGCAAATAAAGTTTTGTATTCCACAAACAATGTAACTGACTTTCATTTTGAACAGTTGCTGGAAAAATCCAACAAATTCAAAAATCAAAAGAAACTGGAATTGAAATATTTTGATCCCGTTACAAACGACGATAATACTGAATCGGTCATAGTTCAGCATCATAAAACACCTTATATGCTTAACCTTAACTTATCTTTTATTAAACAAACCCAGCATGCTAAATCTTATAAGTTGTCAGGCTACTATTCAGAAATTAGGGATGAAAGCTATCGCAATAAAAGATAAATTATTCCAGCTTCGTGGTCTTTATAGGCATCTTCTTTTAAGTTAGCGGGAAAGTTTACCCAATTTAATAATTCGACCGAGTTTTCAAAACCTGTGAGATTTAGAGAAATTATTTCTGCTCGTTCAAGTCCCAGTTATAATTTTGATATTGCAGGGTAGCATTAGCGTTAATCTTCGTGTCTGCATAATTATTGATAAAACCAATGACATCTTTTTTATCATTAACGGTATAGTCCTTTTCATACCATTTGAAAATCATTGATACTTTTGGGTTGGTAGCTGAAATCTCATTAAATTTTTCATTATTAATGAAATCCCTTGTTACACGCTCTAACTGCTCATTTATTTTACCAGCAGTGTAGGCCTCGTTTAATAATGGTGGACAAGAAATAGATGCGCAGGCAATAGCAAAATGGATTCGAGGCTCGTTCATTTTACGAAGCACACCATTCTCAATAGTCGCCAAGGTTATTTCCCGACCATCAATTGGCACGTAAGGTTTTGTCCAGGGTCCATCAATATCCTTGATGCTATTCACGGGATAGTTTTCTACAATTAGTTTTACCGTGTAAGCATTATAAGAGTTGATGTAGTAGGCAAGCAATTCCTGTATAGACCAATCGTCCCTTGGTTCTTGTGTGGCAAGAATTCTCAGATAATCTTCCAAAGTCTCAAAATCTTTCTTGAAACCTTTGTAATCAACAAGACCTTCATTGTTAACGTACTTCCTTAACAAATTATCCCAAATCGTATGGTCAACATTCACAGAAGAGTTTGCGGTTGTAGAGACTAATTTGCCTTCAATCCTCTTTATTGGTTGCCCTTGGCTTAAGATTCCTGCCGCACCTAAAAGTGAGCAGCTCTGAATACTTCCTACAATAAACAGTAGAACAATAGTTTTAAAAATAATTTTCATTTTTCTGTTTTTATTATTATCTAATTTCAAATTCGTATTATATTCTTTTATACCCATTTCATTTTCTGCAACCGTACAGCATTTAGTATCGCCAACAAAGCAACCCCAACATCAGCAAAAACAGCTCCCCACATAGTTGCCATTCCTACTGTACCTAAAATTAACACTAGGGCCTTCACTCCAAAAGCAAGACCTATGTTCTGCCAAACCACATTTCTGGTTGATCGCCCTATTCGTATACCTGTTAATATCCTTGAAAGCTGGTCAGTTTGTATTACTATATCTGCCGTTTCAATAGCAACATCGCTACCTAAGCCTCCCATAGCAATGCCAACATCACTCACAGCTAAAACCGGGGCATCGTTTATTCCATCCCCTACAAAGGCAACTTTTCTGCCCAATTGTTTTTTTAGTTCTTCAACTTCATTCAGTTTGTCCTCTGGCATCAACTCACCTTTAGCTTCAGAGATCCCAAGATCTTGTGCAACTTTCTGAGTAATAGTGTCTTTATCCCCAGACAGCATCACGATCTTATTTATCCCGAATTTCTTTAATTCCAGAATAGTTTTATTTGCATCTTCCTTTAATTCATCTGCAACAGTTACAAAACCAGCATATAACCCATCGATTGCAACTAATAATACTGTGTCTACGATAGAATGGATGGAAGCTGGAAACTCCACTTTATATTTATCTAATAAACCAGCATTCCCTACAAGCACTTTTTTATTATTCACTACCCCCGTTAATCCCATACCGGAAATCTCCTTAATTTCTTTTGTTGAAAAATTTTGGGTCGCTGAAATTCCTTCCGCAATCGCTCGAGCTATAGGATGTGTCGATTTCTTCTCTAGTGCAACTAGATAATTCAGAAATTCTTCTTTTTCTGTCCCATTTGTTTCAATCTCTTGTACTTTAAAAACCCCTTTGGTAACCGTTCCAGTTTTATCCATCACCAGGGTATTGATCTTAGTGATTTCATCTAGGTAAGAAGCTCCTTTGAATAAGATCCCTTTTTTTGAGGCTGCTCCCAATCCGCCAAAATATCCTAGGGGTACAGAGATCACAAGGGCACAAGGGCAAGAAATTACAAGAAAAATAAGTGCTCTATACAGCCAATCTGAAAAAACATAATTATCTATTATAAAATAGGGAATAAATGTTAGCAAAGTTGCCGAGATCACCACAAAAGGAGTGTACACCTTAGCAAATTTTCTAATGAACAGTTCTGTTTTAGCTTTTCTGGAACTCGCATTTTGAACCAACTCAATGATTCTGGCAACAGAACTTTCATTAAATATTTTTGTGGTTTCAGCTTCAATTACTCCATTTAAATTTATAGAACCACTTAAAACGGTTTCTCCTTTTCTAACAATTAAAGGTTTACTTTCTCCGGTAAGTGCCGAGGTATTCAATTCAGCTTTTCCTGATATTAATTTTCCATCCAATGGGATTCTTTCACCTGTTTTAATTTGAATTAATTCTCCTACTTTAACATGTTCTGGATGTACTTGTAAATAGGCTCCATCTCGCCATACAGAAGCAATGTCTGGCCGAACATCTAAGAGTGCTTTAATATTAGATTTTGCGCTTTTTACCGCAGACTCTTGAAACAATTCGCCAACTGCATAAAATAACATTACTGCAACCCCCTCCGGGTATTCTCCAATGGCAAAAGCTCCAATAGCAGCGATGGACATTAGAAAAAATTCTGTAAAAAAACTTCCTTTAAGAATGTTTTTTATCGCGAGCATCAATACAGGATATCCTACAGGGAGATAGGCTAAAGAGTACCAACCAATTCTAAACCATTCTCTAAAGAAACTGGTTTTCAAAAAATTATCGATTATTAACCCTATAGTCAGCATTAGAAAGCTGAATAGGGCAGGAAGATAAATGCTGAATTTTGATTTTTCAGAAGTGGATTCACAGGATCCGCAACAACCTTGGGTTGTATCTTCTAAAACAATCTTTTTATTTGACATGTAGGCTGTGTTTAAGTTTATTCTCTACAAAAATACAGCTCATAGCACTGCAATTGTAGTGCATTAAAACCTGTTACACTTTTCGCAAATGCCTTTTACTACCAAATTAACATCCTCAGCTAAATATCCTTCTGGTAAATTTATTTGTGGTATTTTATGATTGGTCAAACACACTGTTTCCCCACAATTATTACAATGAAAATGAAGGTGAAGATCTGTATCTACATCGCACCGGCAATTTTCTTCACAAAGTGCATATTTTGTAACTCCTGATCCATCATCAATTTTATGAACCACTCCATGTTCCTCAAAAGTTTTTAGAGTTCTATAAAGAGTCGTTCTTTCAGATCTATTAAAAGCTTGCTCAATATCTGTAAGGCTGGTCGCTACTTGTTGCCCATCCAGAAATTTAAAAGTAAGTATCCGCATGGCCGTTGGCCTTATGTATTTAGTTTCTAGAAAATCTTCAATATTTTGTGTCATCTCATTACTTTTTAATGTACGTGCGCCTTCTCCATCAATTTTATTTTTAGTGATTGCTATGTCACAGTGCTAAAATCAATTTTGTCTTTTGGATCTCCAATTTGAATAATTTCTGCCTCAGAAGTTCCCGTAATTACTCATAAAAATATAGTTTTTTACAATGCATATTAACCACTTCCTCTTCTATAGCCTCACGGTATAAAGTATGTTCAACAAAGCCACACCTAAATCTGCAAAGATTACATATCCAACAAATTTATCTTCAATAGAAACCATAACAATTAACTCGGCAATGTTGTCGGTTTCAGATAGAACTTCAATGTTGTTAAAATTTAAAAATACTTTATTCTTTAAATGGAAACATCTTACTTAATAATTTGTAAAAAAATCAATTACCTTAATTACCCATTCCTCCCATTTCTTTTTGTAAACAAATGCCATTTTTCCTTAATCACAAATATAAGAAGCATTTACTTTAAGATTTGCTTAAAATCATAACCATGAATATCAAGCATTTTAAAATATATGTCTACTTTTTATCTTTCTTAGTGATTTTTTTGCGAGAACGCTCTCATTCTTAGTTTCTAACATGTGTTTAATAAAATGTAACACCTGTTTATTCATAAATCAAATTTCCAAAAAAACTATTTTCGTTTTAACCCCAAATAATACATCATAGTAAGAGCAGAACCTAAAAAACCAAATAGAATATTTATTATAATCTGTTCATAATCTTCAAACTCAATAATTTGGTTAAAAGTATCTTTTAGTGCTTGCCACCATATATCAAAATTTCCTTCAATGTTATATTTGAATAGTGTGATACCCAAAGGCTGGATAATAAATAGGCCAATCGCAAAGCCTACTAAAATGGTAATTAATAAGTTCTTTTTATGTATCATTATTATTGAAAATAATTAACTTTTAATTGCTTCCAATCCAATTTTTTGCTTCATCTCGCTGGGTTAAATCAAAATATTTTATTTCTGCTTTTGTAAAAGGTTTCATAAATTGGGTAATCCAGTCTTGCCATTTTTTTTCACCTACCATTGCTATTTTTTCATAGTCATTGGCGTGAGCAGTATCCATTTTCAGGTCCTCCCAAAGCCCAGGTAAATCCCATCCCGTAAAATTTTCCATCTCAAAATACCATCGTACTTTCATTTTCCTATCCAAAATAGCGTGAATAAGCGGATGGATTTTTTCGATATCCATATCGGTCAGTTTCCCTTCAGCCCTTGTGGCAATAATATTATTCTTTGTTAGTTCTAATATTTGTAACATAATTTTAGTTTTAATTCTTATCCTTCCAAATCGTAAAACCATTCTTCAGCTTGCACAATAGCCTCAGCAATGGCTTTCTTATCTGTGTATTTTTTTTCTATAACCAGCTGCTTAGCAATTTCAATTGCTTTTTTCCTTATCATCGGATTAAGGGAATCTAGGTCTATTTTAAAATCTTCGAACATCCAATCCATATATTTTTATTTAATGATTGAACAATTCTTTTTCCTTTTCAGGATCTATGTTTTCTTTTGATTTTTTATCCAGAAAATAATCAAGCATAATACCCACAATTATGGCACCTGCGAAAGCGGTGTAAACTTGCCAATTGAATTGGATTATTAAGGAAAGACTTATAAGTATTGCCACAATGGGTAATATTGGTACTCTACCTATAGCTACAGGGACTTTAAAAGGTCGTTCTTGCTCAGGTGCTTTAAACCGTAGTACAATAAGTGCAATATTTACGGCTACAAATACAAGCAAAGCACCTAAGGAAGACATACCTGCTACAATTTTAATATCGCCCAAGAGTAAAAACCCAGCAACTGACGCCATAACCACGAGGGTTGTAACCCAAGGGACCTTTTGGGCATTTGTTTTGGTCATAAACTTTGGTAGCTCTCCAACACTTGCCATTCCAAAAAGCAACCTGCTTATTGAAATAATACCGCTAAAAGCAGCATTAGCTGTGGCAAAAAGTGCAGCAATTGCTAAGACGATAGGCAACCAACTGTTTAGGTTAGATGCCGCAAGTGATAATGGCGAATCCACTCCTGCCAAAGCAGAAGGATCTGCGATATTTAAAACCGTAAATGCAATAAACAAGTAAATGATTGTGGTAATTACCATAGTCAATAAAAAAGCACGAGGAATTGTTTTCCCAGGATTTTTAACTTCTGAACCTAAAGCTGCCATATGTTCAAATCCTGTATATATAAAGAATAATGTAGCCGTAGCTGCCAAAGTACCGGAAATTGATTCTACTTTAAAAAACTCTGCCTTGGGTGGACCAGTTTCCATAAGTCCAAACACTATCAATAACAACAACCCCAATAGTTGAATGCTGACCATTATAATATTTGCTGTAGATGATTTTTTAATGCCCGTAATACTTACCAATGAGAGCAATATTAAAATGCCATAACTAATCAATAGAGAGGGTACACTAAAAAATGTATTGAAA
>TARA_R100000935_G_scaffold45914_1_pt1 | contig 11075 bp, 11 predicted proteins | sample TARA_R100000935 | Tara Oceans TARA_R100000935 (sample SAMEA2621502) | marine metagenome | biome: marine biome (ENVO:00000447); feature: surface water layer (ENVO:00002042); material: "saline water (ENVO:00002010), including plankton (ENVO:xxxxxxxx)" | depth 5 m | reverse complement strand
ACCTGAGATCGCTTTCTGCCGCGAACATTTAAAACGATTGATACCGGAAACACGCTTTTTTAAATGTTTCTGACTTACACCGCTGTTCACACGCTTTCTCCAACGCTTAAAACTAGATTCCTTCAAATTGCCACGCATCACTTTAATAACTTCCTTCTCTGGCAGATCGAATTGAAACTCGATCGCTTCAAAAGGAGTTCTATCTTCCCAAGCCATTTCTATGATACGGTCTAGTTCTCTCTCTGTAAATTCTTTTGTTTCAGTCATAAACTTTATATTTTTTCCCAGATCTGATCTGCATTCAAATAGAAACTCCCCAGTGGATTAAAGTTGCACTGCTCCGGCGCAATAATAGAAAGAAAGCTTTGTCCATCCTCTCGTTTGTATAAATGATAAACTTCTCCAATAATAGGTTCAAAAGTGAATTTTGAATTAAAAATGAGTTTGTTGTATTCAAACTCCTTCATCATTTTGTCGTATTCAGCTTTTAATTCTAAATATTTTGCGGCTACCTTATGGTTTATTTTATTGATACTTCTGTTTTTCCAGGTAATAGTATCTGGAGTAGTTATTACAGGAGCCCCAACAGAAGTTGCATATGGTTTTAATGCCGCATCATATTGCTGAGTTTCGGGATTAAAAACTACATTATCTGGTTTTTTTGCTTCTTGCATTTTATTAGAGTAGTTTAATTCAACTTTTCCAGTTGCTTCATTACTTCATTTGCTTCAAAAGTTTTCCGGTCGCTCATTTTTCTATTGGTGGTAGATAGGTTAAAAGCCTCTTTTGTAAGCTTTGCATATCTCTCCTCTAATTTTTCCTTCTCTGATTTTTTTTTGAATAGTCCGAACATCTTTTCTGCGCTTTAGAGATTTCTTGAATTAAGCTTCTAAGAATCATACTGTAAAGATATAGATTGTTTAATCATTTTATGTTAATATTAAACAAAACTATTGTTTACATTTTTTAGTCATCATAATCATTGAGAAATGAATAGACTACTAGAGGTTGTTGATATCCTTGCTTTCGCAATTTGATCAACATTAATCATGTGAAAAAAGTTGTGTCATGGTTTAATGGAAAACTAAAAATAGAAATGAATTCAGGAGAAGAAATAGAGATCTCCAGAAGACAATCCTATCTCTTTAAAGAGCAGTTGAGTTTTTAATATCAATTTGAAAAAAGTGTAACAAGCACATTCCAGAATTCTGCATTTAAAAACTACAAATGTTTAAAATGTTTATAACTCATAGACTAAAGAGTTAGTTATTTTGAGGAAATAGAATTATGTTTGAAGAACAGTAATTTTATCAGCCTTCGTTTTTATCAGATATGATTAAAACTGCTTTTATTCTGAAGACTTAAAGGTTAAAGGAATTGATAGGTTGGGGTATTACGAGTTGTAACCAATTTTTTTTGAAATTTTTCATGCTAGATTCAAAAAGAAAAAGTTTAAACGGGTTATGCTACAATTTTTTATTACAATTACCATGAGAGCAAAATAATTCAAGCCTTTCCATCTTGTCAATTTTATAGCGAACTTGAGAATTACGCACTCTTTTTAGAACGAATAAATTTTTGATTTTACTCTTAAGCGTTATTTTAACAAATTTAATAAAGGTATCTTTTGAAAAAATTCTAAATTAGAGAATACAAAAAAATTAAACTTAATTACTAAACCTTATTTATTATGAAAAAATTAAATGTAACCAAAAAAGTAAAAATACTGATTGCTGGTTTTGCAGTTCTTTGTTCAGGAATGCTTTATCCTCAGCTTAGACATGAGGCTGATAATTGTGCTTATACAGCTAATAGCGCTGATTACTGTTATGCATCTAATGGAACGAATAATCTAAAAGTAATTAATTGTTCTCCCGGATCAACAAGTTGTTACTACTAATAAAAAGTTTATATTAACTTAAATCAATAAGCATAATTATCAAAAATAATTATGCTTATCATGCATTTATTAGGTATGAAAAAATTAAAAAACATTGTATTTTTTTTGTTAATCTTAGGGTGCAAGTCGGAAAATATCTTTGAGAATTCCATCACTTTTGAATCTTTTCCTAAAAAGGAAAAATTGAAACCAAAATTTCTTCATAAAATGGAAGATATAGCTGTCGATGGTTTATTAGCATATAATGATTCAACTTTACTAATTCGTCATAAAGCAAATTCTTCAAAATATCATTTTTCTACGTTTGATATAAATAAAAAATTGATAACCACTAACCTTTTGGAAGCAGGCAGCGGACAAAATCAATCGATGGCATTTTTATCTTACGGTGTTATGGACAATGAAGTCTGGGTTTTTGATATTGTAAAAAACGAATTAATTACAACAAGAATAGATACTAATGTAACAGCCAATGATTTGTTATCAAGATCAGAATCTAATTTTTATTATAATATTCAGCCTATAAATGATAGTATATATTTGGGCAGTGGTGACTATGATTCAGATTTTAGATTCTCATTTGTAAATTTGCGTAACAATGAAGTCGTAAAAAGGGTTGCTCGATACCCAAAAAACATCTCAAGAGCCCAAAAAAACTCCTACGAAAGTTTTTTATTTATTAATCCATCGCGGGACAAAGCAGTACTTGCTGGGAGATATACCGATATGGTCCAAGTGCTTAATCTAGAAAATGATGAGTCAGTTATTCATAAGGGCCCAGAAGATTTAACGAATTATTACGATGTAATGGTTAGAGGAGACGGTAAAGAAATTAGTGTAAGAAATGATCGAACTAGATATGCTTTTGTAAAAGGAGCTACTACCAATAACTTTATATATTTATTATATTCTGGGAACATCCATAATGGATCAAATTTATATTATGGGAAAGAAGTCTTTGTTTATGATTGGCAAGGTAAACCAATAAAAAAATTAATCCTCCCGGATTATATATTAGATATTGCAATAAGTAGCGACGATTCTATTATATATACCTATAATCCTAAAACAGGTTCGATAGAATTTTCAAATTTAGAATTATGAAATATATTCTTTTAGGTATAATAGTTCTTTTCTTTATTTCTTGCGAAGAGAACCGAGGTAAAAATCAGGGGGGAATTCTAAATATCCCTGAGGATTTAATTTCATATGATTCTAAAGATTCTTTGAACTTAGACGAATGGAAATCTAACTCATTAATTATTTATACATCAATTAATACATCTTGTGCAACCTGTTTATTAGAAATCAAAAACTGGCGGGAAATTGAGGGAATCCTTAAAAAGAATAAAGTACTCTTAGTGCCAATTTGCCATTCAAAGGATAATTTCGAACTATTAATATATCTTTTTGAAAGTGGTGAATTAGAAAGGTTAAACTTTCAGCTATTTTTAGATAAAAAAAATGAATTTATTAATTCTAACAAGAATTTATTAGATAAAACAAATAATATCACAGTCCTGACGAATGTTAATAACAAAATTCTATTACAAGGCAGTCCATTCGACAGTCAAAAATTAATGGATAGATATATAGAAGTAATAACAAAAACTAATTGATATGAAAGGTGCTAATAATTGCATTATTATTATACTGCTACTATTTTTTTGTTCGGAGACTATGAAATCCCAAGAAAATGTTGCATTGAATATTAGGTATAAATTTATACATGTACGTGATTCTGAAAATATTGAAGAGCCATTTGAAGAGATGGTTATATTATCTGTAGCCGATAAAAGTAGCCGATATTGCTCTGAAAGACGTTACAATGAGGTTAATAAAACAGAATCTAATAAAAGCCAAACTACTAATAAAATTCAGAATTCGGGTAGTGTACAGATTGTTTCTGGTGGTCCACTTTTATTGGTCAATAATTCAGGTCCATTAATGAAAGAAGAAATTATTAAAAACTTCGAAGAACAAAAATTATCTATTTATACTTCTTTGGGATTTAAAAGTTTTCAAATAGAAACACCAATTCCTAAAATTCAATGGCAAATTGAAAAAGAAAAAAAAGCAATAGGTGATATCCAGTGCCAAAAAGCAATTGGTACTTATGCCGGTAGAACCTATACAGCATGGTTTGCCCCGAGCTTACCTTATAATGATGGGCCATGGAAATTATCTGGTCTTCCTGGACTAATCTTAGAAGCAAAAGACGAAAAAAATGAAGTGATGTTTGTTTTTAAAGAATTATCGAAAACTCCAAAAAAACAAAATGAGAGAGTGGTTTCTTTTAATAAAAGTAAATACCACCAGCCCATTAACCTAAAATCATATAATAATTTAAAAACTGCTTTTGAGACCGATCCGGTGGGAGTTAGCAGGGCTCAAGTCAATAATGCAAAACTGGCAATTTCAAACGTTTCCGGAAATGCTGAGGGGAATGCGGCCAGCCTCAAAATAAAGGATTACAATCCCCTTGAACTAAAATAATTGATTTTCCATGGAATGATTACAACCAAACAATTATTCTATTTAAATTCTTTAATATTCATTCTAATTCCTTTTGTAGGTTTTACGCAAAATAGAACACTCTCAGGCGAAATAATTAATGACGAGGGTGCTTATATTGAATCAGCGAATGTATTATTGGTAAAAAGTGATAATGTTATTTTATCGTTTTCAATTTCAGATAAATTTGGCCAATTTGAAATTGATGTATCTTCGATTCAAAATACTGATAGTTTATATCTTGAAGTTCAACACGTAGCTTATGATAAAGAGCGACGAATCATTTCTGCAAAAAACGCTATCTATAATTTTAGATTATCTCCAAAGTTAAATGCACTTGAAGAAGTCTTAATTCGAGAAAAACCTCTGGCTGAACGATTTGGCGACACCCTAATATACAACGTACAAAAATTTTCGAGAAAGGAAGATAGATCTATAGGCGATGTTTTAAGAAGAATGCCAGGTATTACAGTTGCGGTAGATGGAACAATTTATTATAATAATGAAGAAATAGAGAATCTGTATATCCATGGTGATGATTTGATGGCCGGGAAATATGGCCTGGCTACAAGAGTCATTAATAAAGAGGACATAATTAGTGTTGATGTTATAAGAAACCATCAACCAATCAAAGTACTTCAAGATAAAATACTTTCCGATAGGACTTCTATAGATTTAAGGCTAAAAGATGAAAATAAGCTGAAATTGTCGGCCCAGGCTACTTTAGGAGCTGGATTACCTAAACAATATGATATAAATTTTACCCCAATACTCCTAAATAAAAAAGTAAAATTTATAAATCAAATCGCATCTAACAATAGTGGGATAGATTACCGCATTGATTTTAAGGAACTTGGTACAGAAAATATGCTGTCCAGTTTGCAGAATGATGACATTTCATTTTCCCTTTCCCAAGGAACAGTTGAACAACCAGATTTATCAACAAAGGATTTTTACATAAACAACTCTTCAAGTATAAACTTCAATAATCTTTATACTTATAAAAGTGGACTCAAAATAAGATTAAATATTCAAGGATTAATAGATAAGAACAGACTTCTATATACGAACGAAATCATAAACTATACTGGAAGTGATACTTTACTATTTTTTGAAAATCAACATGTGGTTAACAAGCCGAAAATTATTTCATCATCAATAAATTTGATGAAAAATAAAGAGAGTTATTTTTTTAATAATGATTTAAAAATAAATTATAACAAAAATGATAATTACAGTAATTTAATCTTTAATAACGAATCATTTACCCAAAATTTAAAACAAGATCAATTTAAAATTTCAAACGACTTCTCATTTATTCCAGAACTAACTCACAATGGTATAGCTGAGATTAGATTATTTTCTGAGATTTCTAAAAAGGAGGATAGGCTTAACATAAATGAAGATTATAGATTAAACTTATCGGATATTGAACAGGAATACTCTAACGTAAAACAAAAACTCAAATTACCATCAATTTATATTAATGGATCCCTATCTTATAAAATACCATCGAATTTTATAAACCAAGATTATAGAATTGGTTACATCAAGGAAAAGCGAGAATTAAATTCAAACCTTTTTTTAAATTCTGCAGGTGGTTTATTCTTATACTCTGGCGATTCAGGTAACGAGTTGAATTGGGAAAATGATAAAATTTATTTTATCTCAAAATTGAGCCTTAATACAGATAAAGTAAGGGCAAGTCTTAATTTGCCAATTAATTACCAAACCATAAATTATTTTCAAGATGAATATACCTTAGATAAGGTGAAAAATAATTTATTCCTCAATCCAAGTGCTACCTTTCAATACAATTTCGATCTAGAGAAACGGTTGACTTTAAATTATTCTCATGAAACAAATTTTGGGGACATATCACAAATCTTCAGAGGAATAATTCTTCAAAATTATAGAACGCTAATTTCTAACAATTCTAATTTACAAAAATCTGAAGAAGACTTCTTCGACTTAAAATACAGTTTGGAAAATTCCGCAACTCTAATGTTCTTCAATGGTGGCTTAAACTACAGGAAAATAAAGCTTGATAATATAAGATCTTATACAATTGAAGATAATATTATTAAGAGCATTTTGCTACCCCTAGAAAATATGCAAAATGATACCGGGCTAAGTATAGGAATGAGTAAGTATTTATTTAAACTAAAAACAAAAATTTCTTTAGATGCACGACTTAATCATTCTACTTCTGAAAACATCGTAAATGATAGATTAGCGCCTTTTAAATCCAACAGCATTTTCTTAAACTCAAATTTTTCAAAATCTTTTTTTGACATATTTGTAATAGATTACAGCCCTAAAGCTATTTGGAATTTTAGTAAATTTTCTAGTATTGAAAACAATTTATCAGACCAATCAATTTCTTACAATACATTACGATTTGAACAAAATCTAAATTTGACAATAACTCCTGCAAAACTTTGGGATTTAGAAATAGATTCAAATTATTTATTAGTGGATCAAAACAATTTTAATAGCAATGAATACTTACTTTTTAATTTAAATTTTAAACATCGCTTCGAAAATAATAGATTTGATCTTAGTTTAGATATAACAAATCTTTTCGATGTGGGTGAATATAGGTTATTGAGTATTTCGCAAAATCAACAAATCAATAGTAATTATCAACTGAGGGGAAGAATGATTATTGGTAGGTTAAATTGGTATTTTTAAAGTTTGAGGTTTTTAAGTGAAATTCATATAGAAGAATAATTTAAAAAACTTATAATTACTTACAACGATTCGATTAAAAACTGGTTACAACATCGGTTCATCGCAAATAACGGGTATTGCAGAAAAAGTGTAATTTTAGAGACCAATTATGAAAACAACTAAGCCGACAAATCAGTGTCCATACTCCCGCAACTTGCGATAACCGTAACCGTTGTAAATACTGGTGACTCGTCCGGAATAAAGGCTACATAATTCTAAACAGTTATGTATAAAAATGACAGAGTAACCAGACGTTACAGCGAACCATTCAAATTAAAAATTTTATCAGAACTTAGTACTGGAAAGTATTCTAAGTATGAACTAGGTAAACTCTATGGGATTGCTCCCTCAACCATTAATGAATGGATCAGGAAGTATGAGCGTAAAGACCTAATGAACACAAGGGTTATGGTAGAAACAAAAGATGAAATAACACGGATCAAAGCACTCCACAAAGAGATTGAGCAACTTAAAAAATTGCTTTTAAAAAGGATATGGACCAACTGGTCGATGATGCATATTTAGAAGTGGCTGCACAAAAACTAGGCTATAAAAGCGTCTTGGAACTTAAAAAAAAACTAGATATCAAGCCTTAATCATAGCAAAGGAAAAAGCTAAGGGATTTGCATCGTTATCCAAAGTATGTGACTGTTTCGAATTAAAACGTGATGCTTACTATAAGTACAAAAGCAGAGCTGATAAGCGAAAAGAGGTGGAAAAACATATAGTTGCTATCGTTAAGAAACGACGCAAATCCCTGCCTAGAGAAGGAGTACGAAAGCTTATGAAATCCTTAAGCCAGGACTTTGAAAAACAACAAGTAAAAGTGGGTCGAGACACCTTATTCAATGTGCTAAGAGAACATAAAATGTTGACATTAAGAAAGAAGTACAGTGCTAGAACAACCAATTCGTATCATCGGTTTTATAAGTACAATAATATTATAAAAGATCTAAAAGTGAACAGGCCTAATCAAGTGTGGGTATCCGACCTTACGTATATCAGAACTGTAAAAGGGTTTTGTTATCTAGCACTCATCACGGATATGCATTCAAGAAAGATTGTGGGTTATGACCTTAGTGATAGCTTAGAGCTTAAAGGATGCGTGAGAGCGCTTAATAAAGCGATTTACCAAGCCAAAGACATCAAAGGGCTCATACACCATTCAGACAGAGGAATACAATATTGCAGCAATGTATATACACAGATCCTTAAAAGAAAAAAGATAGCTATCAGTATGACTGAAGAAAATCACTGTTATGAAAATGCAATGGCAGAACGGGTAAATGGGATTCTAAAAGATGAATTCTACCTTGATCAGGTCTTTACAAATAAGGAACACGCTAAAAGAGCTGCGAAAAATGCTATTAAATTATATAATGAAATAAGATTACATTTATCTTTAGACTACAAAACACCAAATATGGTATATAAATTAACAGCGTAAAATCAATTTTAACCTGTAGCCATATTTCAGGACAAGACATTATAACTAAAACAGAATGATGGTAATAGAATATACACATTTCAATCTCTATATCGAGTTATAAAATTTTATGAAAAACATCAATTTAATTGTATTATTCGCACTACTAATTTTCAGTCCAACCTACGGACAGACCTATACTGCGGGTTTTAATTCTCTTCAATTAAAAGATAGTTCAAGGGTATACAAGACTGACACAAAATTGACTGATAGTTTACATTACAGGCCAGTTGACCTGGATATATGGTATCCATCAATTGCCAAAAAGGGGAATCCCCTGAAATTTGAAGATTTGTTTACATTATTTGAACAACGTGCTGTTAATTATCAGGACAATGAAGATTATACCGGATTAACAAATGAATTGGCTCAATTTTACGTAGGCGAATTGGGTTTGGGAATGGATGGTCAAAAACTACTAAATATAACTACAAACAGTTTTGCAAACCTTGAAACTTTGACATCTAAACAGCCAGTTGTAATTTATATGGCGGGTTTTAATGGAATGGGTTTTGAAAATTATAAGCTTCTGGAAAAATTGGCGCAAAATGGATATGTTGTTATTTCAGTTTGGTCAATGGGAAGATACCCGGGAAATATGACAAATGAAAAGGATGACATGATGGAACAAGTTTACGATGCTGAATTTGCCCTTAAATACCTAAAAAGAAATAATTTTTTAAATGCCAATTTTAATAATATTGGTATTATTGGCTATAGTTGGGGCGGTATGAGCTCAGCAGTATTAGTTAACAGAATTCCTGAAATTAAAGCATTTGTATCATTAGATGGTACAGAAACACATTATTTTGGTGAGGCTTATGAAGATGATGTATTTATTCAAGAAATTTATGATTCAAAACTTTTAAAGCCACAAAAGCACAACATAAATTATCTTTATTTGGAAAGTGACAATAAACTTGATCATTTCAAGCCTACAAAAAAAACCGACTATTTCAAAAGTTCAGGTTTAGAAAAACATTATGTAAGATTCAAGAACAGCACACACGCTGAATTTTCCAGTATTCCATCAATACTGAGTACGGCAAATAATTCTGTTCTTACTTATAATGGTATTGAAAGTTTAACTGTAAGTTTTTTCAAAAATTATTTAGATAATATTGATGGATTTCCAGCCGTTTTTGAGAATATATTAGCCCTGGACTATACAACGAATAAACCATATGATATTTCGGAAAAACCTGAGGTGTCATCAGGATTTTCAGGTTTAATTGTAGACATAAAAAGCAATGAGCCATTGCCATATATAAATATTGGCATTCTAAATAAGGAAACAGGAACTGTTACAAATAATAATGGTGAATTTAGCCTTGCCTTAAAGGAAGAATTTTTAAATGACACCCTAAGGATATCTTCCATCGGATACAAATCCATTAGGTTATTAGTTAAGGATCTAATAGGTAATAAAGAGCCTGCGATAATTCAACTTGATGAGGAAATAGGTCAATTGGATGAAGTAATAATTTCCACTAAAGTAATTAAGACAAAAACCCTGGGTAATAAAACTGAATCCAAGTTTTTAAGTACGGGATTTAGCTATGACCAGCTGGGTGCAGAAATGGGAATAAAAATAAATATTCGGAATAAACCCACATATGTAGATGCGTTTAACTTCCATATTTCTTATAATAGATTGAGTACCCAATCTATTTTTAGATTAAATTTCTATAGCATTAAGAACAGTAAACCTTTCGAAAATATTTTAAAGGAGAATATCTTTGTGCCCATCCAACCCGAGCAGACCGGTTTAGTTACGGTAGATCTAAAACTTTATGATATTATCTTAAATGATGATGTCATCGTAACTTTAGAATGGATAGATTCAAAAGGAGAAAATAATAAAGGAGAAGCTATTTTTTTCTCACTTGGATTATTAACAAATGGTACACTTTATAAAAGTTCAAGCCAGGCAAACTTTAAAAAGCATAGTAGTTTAGGAGTAGGTTTCAACCTGGATGTAAAATATTAAACGTGGCACACCAGCATATAAAAACAATGCTTAAACCTGTCTCAATTCGAAAGTCTGTGCTCGTTTTTAACGCCTGATTGTGCTGCGGACAATTACGCTCGCCAGCTCGCACTGTATTATACGAGACGTTAAGCGCAAATAGTTGGCATTCAGTTAAAAACACTATTTTAGACACCAAGTAATAAACAACAAAGCCGACAACCCTGATTGCTATCTGGACGCGTCCCTACTCCACGCTACTTCCGGTAAACAAGACGGTTATAAATTCTGCTAAAAAATAAAAACTATGAATTATTTAAAGCCTTTGATGCTGATTATTGCATTGTTCTTTTTCTTTAGTTGTACTAGTGACGATAATAATAACGAACCCAGCATTATCCAAATTGGAAACTATGCATTTAACTTTAAAACTAAATTTACTCTTGAAGAATTACAGGGGATAGATTCTTATG
>TARA_R100000935_G_scaffold18068_1_pt1 | contig 11103 bp, 7 predicted proteins | sample TARA_R100000935 | Tara Oceans TARA_R100000935 (sample SAMEA2621502) | marine metagenome | biome: marine biome (ENVO:00000447); feature: surface water layer (ENVO:00002042); material: "saline water (ENVO:00002010), including plankton (ENVO:xxxxxxxx)" | depth 5 m | reverse complement strand
AACAATAAACGCTTTACCGTGTAGATCGTGTGCGCTTTTAGGTGGGTTATCGTTACCAAAGCCTATCGCTTTGCACAATCTGGCCCAATCAGCTTTTGCATACCCAAGATACGTTGGGTTGTCTTGCCAAAGCATAAACGGTTTACGCAAATTCCAACCTGCGTATTCGTCACCCGTTACTTCTAGCTCTAGCCATATCATGTCGTTACCCGCTTGAGATTTCTTTTTCTCACACGTTGTTACCACACAAGGGTAGTCGCCTTTTGGGATAGCTGTATTATCGCTACCCGCATCATCTACATTAAAATCAAATCCTTCAAAGTCATTCATTCTGCACCTCCTGCAAATCCAAGTTTATTAATTACATCAGTCAAGTTTGGACTTTCAAACTCTTCCAATTTACCAGAACGATCTTTGGCAGTATATCCTTGCCCAAGTCTCGTTTGTAACCAACGAGCGGTTACTTTTTTACCTTCTTCATTCTCATCTTCAAATGATCTCATCACTATAACTTCATCAAAGAAGTATGGGATTTGAGTGGGCAACTTGGCCCCAACCATCATCGGTTGATAATGAAACATGCCAGAAGACTCATCGCGTTCCCTACTTTGTTTGGCGATGAATACCACGTGCAATGGCAGATCTCTAAATCTACGCATCGTCTTAATCATCACTTCGATGACCTCGCCGTACGCACGTCTAGGATCTTTACTTTTTGCTTTCTCTTGAGACAACAAAATCTCAGACATTTCAGTGATACTGTCTAAGCAGACGGTATCGTAGTCTAAGGTTCCATTCTCTAAGAGTTGAGCAATCTCTTCTATCTCTGACGCTTCTTTTACTTCGATTGCATCCAAGTTTTCAGCATCTTTAATAGACAACAAACCACTTTCCATACTGACAACCAAGGTCTTACCTGGTGCTGTCTGACAGAGGGTAGTTTTTCCGACCCCACTCTCGCCGTAGACCAACAGCTTGGCGCCTTGCTGCTCTACTAACTCGTTGGGACTTTTGATACGATTTAATATTTTATCGTTCATTTACTTTCTCCAGTTGATAACAAAATTGTTTTCGTTTACTATGTGTTGAAAACAACATTAAACATATAGTAACAATGAACAAAGAAAAAAACAAGAACCAATGGAAGATTAATTACCTTTACCGTCAACAACAACTTGGTGAGAAGGACCTTATGAATTTGTATTCAGAAGGACTTGAGCCAGAATTTAAGGAGCGTGATGTGGAACGAATAACATTAAAACAGTATATAGAATTTATAGGAATAGACCCAGCAGCAGAGCTTTTTGATTGCTCCTCTGCCTCAACAAAAGCTTGGAGATACGGCCTTAGACAGCCTTCTATAGAACAAGCTAAAAAGATAATCAGAGCCACCAAAGGTAAGTTGGACTTTGAATCAATCTTTGGACCCATTGACCAACCCGCTAAAGCCAAAAAGACGGTTGATTAGTGTTAAACGTCAAAGCAACTGCGCAAGATTCTGCGTTGGAGCTTGCTCTTGCTTATGCAGAAAGTGGTTACAGTCCCGTACCATTATTAAGACATAATAAAGTACCCCCTAAAGAATTGGGGAGCTGGCAACAGTTCAAAGAGCGACAACCGACGACGAAAGAAATAACTCGGTGGTTTAAAAACCGCGACGATTTGGTCGTGGCTTTAATCTGCGGAGACTTTATTGTGGTGGACGCAGACACACCAGAAGCGTGTATATGGGCAGAAGAGAATCTACCCAACACTCCTTGCAAAGTAGTTACAGGCAAGGGTATGCACTATTACTACAACAACCCAGAAAACTACACAACGTTTGTTGCCAGAAGAACTGAAACTTCAGATCCTGCCAAACTGATAGACATAAGAGGACGCGGTGGTTTAATCATTGCTCCTTACAACATTCACGCAACAGGAGCCATATACGAACCCAAGTTTATAGACGGCTGGGATTGGCACGACACAAGCGATTTACCAAACCTAACCAAAGAACATTGGGTAATGATTACGGGTGCTGAGAAGTTAAATGGCAAGGCCATCACTTCACCGTTTTCAATGGAAGGTGTGGTTGCGGGTAGCCGTAACGACAACGCCGCTCGATTAGCAGGAAACTTAATAGCAAAAGACGTAAGTATAGAAATGGTTGATTTCTTTGTTCAGTCTTGGAATCAACAAAACAAACCGCCTTTACCAAGATCAGAAATATCTACGACGGTTAACTCTATATTAAAGACACATGAAAGGAAGAACCAACAAGCTCCTGCTTTCATACAACGTAAGTACAACGTAAGTGAACCAACCGATTTATACAACCCTCCAGGTATTGTAAAAGACATATACGAATACTCAGAAACCATAGCGCAGATAGAACAACCCGCTTTGTCTATGCAAACCGCCCTAGCGATTGGTTCTGTATCTTTGGGTAGAATGTACAAAACGGATATGAACAATTTTAGTTCCATGTTCTTTATGTGTATTGCCAAATCTGGACAAGGTAAAGAAAACGTTAAGACGGTTATGGAAGCCGTACTGGATGGTGCGGGACACGCAGAGATAATGGCGGGAGACGGTTACACGTCAAGCGGTGCGGTATACAGCTTACTAAGACATAAGCCAACACACATAACCGTGATGGATGAATTTGGTAAAAGATTGGAAAGTATATCCAAGTCTTCCAACTCCAACAAAGAGGATGCCATACAAGTCCTTATGGAGACGTGGGGACGTTGCCACGGTACGATCAGACCAGACAATTACTCTATGATGACTCTGACCCAAAAACAGCAACAAGAGGCTTTAGATCGTTCAACAATTAAACCCGCAATAACCTTGGTTGGCATGTCCGTTCCTAGAAACTTTTACGGTGCTTTATCAACAGGGCGAATTGTGGACGGATTTCTAAATCGTTTTATTGTTGTTGAGTCCAAACTGCCCAGAACGGTAGGCAGAATGGTGCCATTCGTAGAACCGTCCCATGCCATATTGGAATGGGTGCGTAAGGTCAGGGAAACCAATAACGAAATGGAGCAGATAGCCAGAGACAACTCAGAGGTAGATTTTAAACAACGGGTAGTAAAGTTCGACGACGATTCCAGAAAGCTTTTGGATAAGTTGGCTTACGAATTGGTGGATCAACAAAACAAATTAGAAAAGGACGGCTTAGAAGTACTGCTCTCCAGAACAAGAGAGAAAGCGATGCGTTTGGCTTTGATAGGCGCTCTAGCTGACAGTCCATACACCAATACAATAAGAGGCGATATAACCAAGTGGGCAATAGATTACGTCTATTACTACGATCAGATAATGGTAGCTACGTGTGAAGACAAGGTAGCAGGGTCCGAAATGGAAAGCCGTATCAAGCAAGTTCTTAGCTTTATAAGGACGCAAGGAGAAATGGGCATCAGTCGTCGAGATATAGACAGACGAGAATTGTTCAGATCAATGAAGTCTTTTGAAGTAAAAGAAATCATCACTCGCTTAATGAACGCGGGAGAGATACAAGAAAAAGACGTCAGAGTAAAACAAACAGGGCGACCAATGAAACGAATAGTCGCTATAGATCCTAATTTTTTCGATGATTAAAGAAACAAAAAAAATGATGTATGAGTTAACGACGGTGTGGGTTTATGTGGTTATAGGGATCTTGGTGTTGTCGGTAACGGCAATCTCCATACCCTTCGTGGCTCTGCATCGTTTGACTAAAAGCATATACAAGGGAGTTACAGATGAACGCGAAACCGAAGATGGAAACGATCAGCGATCAAAAGCGCGAAGAGCGTGTTGCTGGATTTATAGAAGGATTATGGGGCGTAAGGTGTCATAAGCTACCAGTCAGTTACGGCCTAGATTATTGGTGCGAGAGCAAAGAGTCTTCGTTCTGGTTAGAAGTTAAATGCCGTAGCTTTGGTATTAATAAGTACGACACTTTATTACTGAGCGCATCCAAGTTGCGTATGGGAGCCGCTCTGTCTCTGGCTACCAACCAACCATTCGTCCTGGTGTTTGCTATGACGGACAGCGTGTATTCACACACTTGGGACAGAACCAAAGTCTACGACGTACGTTTTGGTACGATTGCTGAACCGCAACTGCCAGAGGACTCAGAGCCGTACATACATTTAAGTAAAGATGAATTGGTTTGTCTGTCAGACCACGCGTTAGGATTTGATCGGGAAGAGTTGGGATTGACTTAAACCAGTCCTGCTATCCCTTGGTTCTGTCTACGGTTTGCTATATCTTCGTTAGCAATAGATCCGCCTAGTAGACTTCTGCTGACACCTGCTGTTCTTGGCGGTGGTGCAATAGGATTAATTTTTGGCATTTCAATACCTCTGCTAATCGGTCTAGCCACTTGGTCAATTACTTGTCTTGCTTGATCTTTAAATCCTTCTGCTTGTTCTAAAACTCCAGAATCTTGCAAATTTCTTTTTATGCCTTCTGATGCCTCAGTAGATTTTTGTCCTAGAGCAGAAAAACCTGACAAACGTATGGCCTTTTCAAAAGCGTCCACCACTTCCCCCATTGCACTTTTATCCGTTCTTGCCAACATACTGACAATTCTTGGATTGGCAAACAACGTTTTGTAAACCGTTAACGTTACAACTGTAGGCAAAAGGTTTAAATTAAAGAACCCTGCTGCAAGAGTACCAGCTACGATAGAACCCGCTCCAGTTTTTTCTGCTCCTGATACGGTTACATTTAACGCTCTTGAAAATCCTTTTAACGATTGTTGCAAGTCTTTACCAAACATCGCTTCTAATGTTTCGTCTCCGTACGAATCTAATGCTTTCTGAAAATTTCCAGGTTTAAATATTTCTGCTAAATCACTTCCACCACCAGGTATGCCTTTTTTAATTAATTGCTCTAAAGCTTCGTCTTGTATGTTTAAGAAAGCTTCTTCAGAAACTTGATTCCTAACTTGGTTAATTGAAACTGCGCTGTTAGGTCTGAAAACAACTTGAGCAATGGTTTCTGGCGTTGCTCCTTCTACGTTGGTTAATATTTTGGACTGTTCAAATTTAAGTACTTCATCACTTGCTTTAGCTTTGGATTCTAAAGTATCTAAAAATTTGTTAAATCCTGGACCAAACTCTCCGTTTGGATTTAATCTTATATCATCTACCAGTTTTATTATTTCTTCAGGTTTTAATTTAGGACTGTACTTGTTAAATTGATTTAGTGTTGCAATCATTTGCCCGTAATTTTCTCCAAGCAAAGGTTTTAACGCAGCGTCGTATTTGGTTATTTCTCTAACGTATCTTGTAGGATTAAAAACTCCTGTTACTGGATCGGTAGCTGTCTTAACGGAATCGGCAAATAACTTTCTGGTTAAATCTGCTCTAAGGTGTTCTGCTTGCGCCAAACCTTTTTGCGGTCCTGCTATTCCTTCTCGCAAACCACCTCTAGTTACTGCATCAAGTACGTTTCGCATGCCAGTTGAATCAGCCTTTAATAATATTTGTTCGTATATATCATCCGAGTGTTTTCCTTTTGGTCCTTCCGTAACAATCTTTTGAACAATGCTTCTGTTGAAAGGAACCATGTCTTCAAAATATTGTGTATTGATGTCTCTTAGTCTTTGTACCGTATCCGTTACTACTTTTTTTTGTGGTGAACTTAAAAAAGCAGTTTCACCTGAAACCAATAAATTATTTGGAGCATCTGTAATTTGTTCGTCAACTTTTTTGATAACGTCTTGTAAAAATTTACCCACGCCTTTTGTTTTATTTCCAGCCATTAATTGTGTTTCAATTAACGTGGAACGAATTTCAATTAACGTGCTTAAATTGACTCCTTCTGAATATTGACCTGTGTTTATTTCTTTGCTAAGTCCTCTAATAAGACCTAATGCCCCTTCTTCATCTTGACCGTATTTTAAGAGAGGCTTTTGTACTGATAAATAATCGTCTATGTACGTAGATATTCCTTTTAAATTAGACGTTAACTTAGAAGTAAACGCATCTCCTATTCCTATAGAACTTGTCGTAGATCCTGCTTTTGGATCAATTCCTAAATTTCTAAGCGCGCTAAAAGCATCATCGTAATCTGCTCTGAAATTACCTTGCATTGATCGGTAAGATTCTCTAATAGTGTCTTGAACACTTTTACCCAACTGCGCTCTGCTTACATCTTCTAAAATTGGACCAAAACCTCCTGTTTCAGCAGAAAGATCTCTCATTAATTTATCAAGGTAACTAGAAACTTTTTTGTCAGCAGATTTTAATTTATCTCGCGCAATTTTTATTTCGTTTGATGCAGCTCCTGTTCCTTGAAAGTCAGAAAATTGTTTTGAAGCAGCTCTTTTAGCAGCTAATTTTTCTTGTAATTTAGCAAGCGCTGCCATGTTGTATCCTGCCAAACCTTTTACTCTGCCTGATTTGCCCGCAATGGTTTCACCAATTCCTTGCATCCTGCCTGGTATAGATCTTTGTAAAAAACTTTGACTAACAGCACCTTTAGCATCTAAATCTGCTATTTCTCCTTTCTTAACTGCTTTGGCGATGTCTTTTTCATTAGCCATTCTGCCTAACTTTTGATCCAACCTCATTACGTCATCCATGTCGTACCCTTTACTAACCACGTAAGCATCTCTTACATCAATAGTAGGTGCTTTTTTACCAAAGAACGCTGCAAATCCTGTACCAATAAGTTCTCCTGCGCCCTGACCCAAGGCGGCAAACTTAAACTCTCTTAACATCAAGTCTTGAATTTCTTCTCTGTCTTGTAACTGTATTTGTTGTTGAGATTCAAAAGCTTCTTCACCACCCTTACCTAATGCAGAGCCAGATGCGGCAGCTAAAATTCTTCCGCCTCTTAAACCAAGTACGGATTGCAATAATTTAACTCCTCTTAAATGAGGAGACATCGCAGCTATTGCTCCAAATACAGGACCAACCAATCCTGAAAGATCAGCCAAATCCCCATGTGAATATCCTGTTTCGTCTACTACTACGTTTTTGTCGGTATAATCTTTTTCATCGTACAAACCTTGTTCTATTAAACTTTTCTGACCTTCTGGAGTAATGGAAAGATCGCCTTTGGTGTTGTAAGTAAATCCTTCAGTACCAACATAATTAGTTAGTACTTTTTCTTTTTCTATTTCCCTACCGCGTTCATCTCTTTTTTCACCCAAACCCAAAAGACCCCTAAGTTTCATGCTTTTTAAGCCTGTCTCGTAATTAAAGTTTAGTTTATCGTAAGCTTCAGAACCTGTTCTTTTATTGACTTCTTCTTTGGCCTTTAATACAGCACTTTCTTGATCGTCTGCTTCAACTCTGACAATTACATCTTCTGCTAACTTTACGTCAAATATCATTTTGGCGTTACTGCATCAACAAACGTTATAGAAGAGTCGTATCCGCCGCTACTTTTTCCTTGCGAACTTATAAATTGATCTAAAGGAGTTGCAAAATCTTTAAAAAATATTGTTGCTATTTCTTCATCTATAAGTTCAGGCGAGTAACGACTTATATACAAAGTTCTGGATTTAATGTTTCTTTGAGCTTCGTTTCTTTTTTGTATTATGCTTCCAATGTTGTCATTTAATTTTATTTTTATGGCAGCTACTGTATCAAGTTTTAAATTATCTAAACTACCCACTACTCTTTTTGCAATGTCCCTGTCTATATTTGATATGGTTCTGCCAGACTCACCTAATATTTCTTTAATATTTCTATTGGTTAAAATTTCAAGTGCAATTTGCGCTCTTCTTGTAGATGATAATTTACTAGGATCATCTAATTCTCCTGTAAAACCACCAACTACGTCAGCTACAGTCGCTCCAATTTTGTTTGTAAAAGAAGCTAAATTTGCATCTCCATTTGCAAAATCTATAACCGATTGTGCTAATACTTGTGCAGCTAAAGCATTGTTATAATCTCTAACATCTTGATTTAATTTTACACTAGCTTCGGTAACATCTTTGTAAGTGGAATCAGATACTTTGTTAGCTTCTGCTTGATCTTTTAAAAACTTAGCGTAAGTTTCTGCTTCTTTCTTTTCATCAAGAGACTTTTCTTCAGCAGCAGCGGCAGAACCTAAAGCAATACCTTTACCAATTTCTCCTGTAGACACCAAACCTTTACCAAGATTACGTACAAATCTAATAAAATCAGGACTTTGAGTAAACTGAGCAAAATTAGTTTCGCGTGACTTACCGCTTGAATAATTTGATGGCGACTTAGGTTTTTTACCGTCTTCTTCAGTTTTTAAAGGTGTTCCACCCGTTTTAATAGCGTCAACAATTCTTGTACTAATTTCATTTCCAGGTGCAACTGTTCTACTTTCTACACTAGAAATAAAGTCATCTTCGTCTAAAGGTTTTTCTATCCAATTTTTATATTCATCACTGTTTCTATAATCATCTAAATCCTTTTTACTTTCAAATCCCACTCTTCCTTCTGGTCCGTCATCTAAAACAAATTCAGGTTCTCCAACTTCGGGTTTAACAACTGAACCTGTTTCATTTGTAATTCCAATTTCTTCTAAATCTTCAGAAATTGATGATCCAGACGCATTGATTACAATATTATCTATAACGCTAGGATTAAATCCTCCTCTAGCTACATAGCCTTCATCAAATTCTCCTTCAAGAAAATCTCTGGCTTTATTTCCTAATTTTTCTCCGCCAAAAAATTCAAGAAAACCTGGAACAGTTCTTTCTAATCCTTCTCTGCCTACGTCTAATGCTCCCTTAACACCAGCAACTATCCCGCTTCCAAAATCTTCAGGACCAAACGCTCCCCCTCTTCTTTCTTCAGGAGTTTCTCCGCCTAAACTTCCAACAATTTTAAAAAAACCAGGCTCATCTTCTCTTACAAATTGAGAAAGCGCTTCGTCTACGTTGGCTCCTCTTTCAACATCAGGAGAATTAAATATACGATAAAGTTCTAGACCTTTTCCTTTGCCTTCTTTTATATCCTGTATGCCTTTAGTAAAATCAACAATTCTTCCATCACTCAAACGTACATCATTTGGACCAAGAGTTTCAACTTTTGTTGGCAAATCATCTTCTATTTTAATTTCATTTTGAGCTTCGTCCAATAAAGAATCTATATCAATATTTGTGTTTAAAGGCGGCATTTCTGCTGGGTTTAAATTTGAACCGCCTTGTTGATAGGTGCCAAGTCTAGGATCTAAATTTGAGTCAACAGGTGGCAACCTTTCAGGTGATATTTCTGGTATTAAATTATAAGGACTTTCTCCTAATCCGCCGTCTCCTCCTAATTCTGGAAAATTAACAGAATCAATTTGAGCATCTTCTTTCATCGTTCCGCCAACTTGTTGAGCTATGCGCTCAATAGTTAACATTCCTAAATCTCTTGGCATTTCCATGCCTATAGCAGCGTAATCTTGTTGTAAACGTTCAAATATTTCTATTGGAGAAAGACCTATTTTAGAGTAATTAGCTATTTCAGAAGCAACATCAATAAGAGGTGCGTCTTGAACAACGTTACCATTTGCAAACATTTTTCTTTGTAATATGTTCATTTAAGCTTGCGCCCCGCCGTAATTGCCACCTGTATTGCCGTAATTACCACCTGTGGTTGCAGCATTAGTTGATGTATTGGTATCTGTTTGTGGGTAAGCCTGCGTAGTTTGATACGGGTTAGGGTTTCGACCTTGTTGATTATTGCCAGCAAAACTTCCGTACGTATTAAAGAACGTACCCAGTCCCATACTTAATGGATCTGCTGGAATACCATACGTTTTATTAATTTCAGTTCCGCCACTTTGATATTGAGGCAAGAATCCTTGTACGTAACTGGCTGCTTGGGTAGGTGCAAACCTATTTTGTTGAGCTTGGTCGTATTGTCTTCCAAGTCCAGTCTCTTTAACGCCTCTTGCTATTCCTCCTAAGTCTGACAATTCTCTTCTTTGAGAAGAAGCCAAGTCGTATTCTGTTCGTCCTAGATTTCCTATTTGCCCGCCGTATCCAGCAATATCAGAACCTATATTTCTTGCAAGTCCTGATCTGGCTTCTCCGATATTACCCAATTGAGTACCGTAACTTGATAAGTTACCTGCCAATCTTTCTCTTGCTCCAGCTTGCCTACCAAATTCTCCGATTGCTGTATTTTGCGCTTGTGAGAAACCTCCAGAACGTATTGCTGCTAATGACTCTCCAATACCCCTTCCTAAAGCTGCCCTTCTTTCGTCGGCAGACAGTCTTGCTCTAGAACCAAAAGCCGATTCTCCGCCGCTATTTATGTTTTGCGCTCTGGCCGATATATCGGCTATTTCACCACCTTTAAATGCGTCGTCTATAGTTTGTTGTACTACTCTGTTTTCAAACGGATCGTAAAATTGTTTGGTTAAGTTTGGATCAAACTGCATACCAGCAGCCTGACGAGCAGTATCGGTAGCAGCTCCTAAGTATTGTTGTTGACCAGAAAAATAAGGTTGAGCCAATTCACCAGCACGTCTGGACATGCCCATACCTTCTTGTATGCCAAATAAATTAGCATCTGTATAAGGTTGGTAAGATCCAATTCCTCCGTAAGCACCTTGCATCGCTGCTTTTTCTAAAGGCGACAAACCTGCGGTCTGCCTCATAATAGCTGGCTGTCCGTAAGCTCTGTTAGCAGCGCTAGTGGCTTGAGCTATTAAACCTGGAGTGTCAGGAGAACCAAAATACGCTTCACGTACAAACGGATCAGATAATTGTTCTCTTCTTTTTATATCTTGTAGTACGGGATTAATTTGATTGGGTACTTCTGCCATTACACTGCCTCAAATATGTTCATTAATTCACGCATGTTTTCTACGCCCTTGTTTCTAGATGACTTTCCGCCAGATATTAGTTCAATACCTGATTTGGTTTTGTTTACGTTGAAAGAACCTGCTCCTTTAGTAGCTGCTGCTGTCATTACAAACTCACCATCGGATAGCATCGCTGGTATGTCGTCTGAAGTACCCGTTCCAGGTCCTTCTGATTCACCACCCTCACGCATATCCAGTTCGGCTATACCGCCTTCGGCATAGTACATCCTGTTGTCTATTGGACCTCCGCCTGCTACGGTTAATTTAACAGGTGCTGGAGCTAATCCAAATTCACCTCGAGTACCGCCAGTCCCTAAATCGGATGCCAGTTGGTAC
>TARA_R100000935_G_scaffold48887_1_pt1 | contig 11107 bp, 13 predicted proteins | sample TARA_R100000935 | Tara Oceans TARA_R100000935 (sample SAMEA2621502) | marine metagenome | biome: marine biome (ENVO:00000447); feature: surface water layer (ENVO:00002042); material: "saline water (ENVO:00002010), including plankton (ENVO:xxxxxxxx)" | depth 5 m | reverse complement strand
CGGCGGCCGCGCGCGCGGCGGGCCGGCAACTTGCGGGGAACCCTATAAAGAAATCCTTATATCCCGCAAGCTGCGCGGTCAGACTTCTTCCAGGTCGACCTGTTCGTGGAGCTCGAGCTCGGACTCCTCAGCCATGGTTCGCACCAGGTCGAGAAGCCGGCGACGCACCCGGGGCTGGCGAACCCGGGGAAACAGAGTGGCCAGCTCCATGCCTTCTGGCGTGAGCAGGAAGTCATGGACGGAATCCCGGCCGTCATCGCCCTCGCCGCCCGCCGTGGCCGGATCGCCCAGCCCCTCATAGAAATAGGCCACCGAGGTCTTCAGGGCGCGGGCCATCTCCCAGAGCTTGGAGGCGCTGACCCTGTTGGCCGCGCGCTCGTACTTCTGAACCTGCTGGAAGGTCAGGCCGATGGACTCCGCCAGGCGCTCCTGGCTCACGCCCAGCTCCTTGCGTCGCAGGCGGATGCGCAGGCCCACATGGCGGTCGACCGGATTGGGGGCGCGATCCAGTTCGAGGTCCTTTGTCATCGACATTCCTTAACCGAAATGCGCATCACTCGCAAAACCAGCTTGGCCCTCAGGCCGCCATCAGCCGCGGCGGAGCCAGAAAGCCGCAGATATCGCCGCCGAAACGAGCAGCATGATGGCGAACGGCAGGTTGCCCAGGCGCGAGAAGGGCGTCGGGCCGTCCGGCGGCGGCAAGGGGGCGTCGATCACGCCGCGGCGGCCCTGGCTCATCCAGGCGCCGGCCTGCAGCCGCCCGCGGGAGTCGATCACCCCGGACACCCCGGTGGGGGTGGAGCGGATCAGGGGCAGGCCCTCTTCGATGGCCCGGTAGCTGGAGAGGTTCAGATGCTGCCAGGGGCCGCTGGTGGCGCCGAACCAGGCGTCGTTGGAGACATTGAGGATCCATTCGGCGCGGATCCCCCCGCGGGCCGCGCCCTGACCGGTGAACCGGGGGAACAGGGCCTCGTAGCAGATCAGCGGCTGCACCGGCGGCAGGCCCGGCAGGATGAGCGGCTGGGGCGGCGGCCCGGCGGTGAAGTCGGCAGGCATGTTCACCAGGCTGCGCAGGCCCAGGCCGGTCATGATCTCGCCCAGGGGCAGATATTCGCCGAATGGCACCAGCCGGTGTTTGTCATAAAGTCCCGCCACCTCCAGCCCCGGGGTCTCCAGCCGGCGGAAGGCCACCAGGGTGTTGAAGTAATCCAGCGCCCCATCTTCGCCCAAGCCCACCCGGTTGGCGCCCAGCATGAGCACCTGACCAGGGGCGAGGGCCTCGGACAAGGCGACCGGATAGGGCTGGCCCGGCGCCAACAGGTCGTCGATCACCGCAGGCAGGGCGCCTTCCGGCCAGATGACGATGTCGGGCCGACGCGGGGCCGGCAGACGGCTTAGCCGCACATAGTCGTCGAAGATAAGATCGAGGTTTTCCGGCCGCCACTTGTCCTTCTGGTCCACATCGGCCTGGACGATACGCACCACCGGCGCGGTCTCGCGGGGTGCCGGCGCGGTGGCCAGCCGCCAGGCGCCGCCGCCATAGAGGGCCGCCAGCACCGCCACTGCCGCCCCGCCTACGGCCAGGGCCTGCCTGCGGGCAAGCCCCGGCAGGGCCGCTGGGCTCGCCGCCAGCGCCACGGTGATCCATGTCAGTCCATAGGCGCCCACCAGGGCTGCGGCCTGAGACGGCGCCCCGCCGGCCCGCCAGGCTTCGCCTGGCAGGTTCCAGGGAAAGCCGGTGAACACATGGCCGCGGACGAACTCCGCCAGGGTCAGGGCGCCGGCGAACACCAGCACCCGGCCCGGGCCCTGGGGCCTGACCAGGCGGTAGAGCCAGAGACCCAGCCCCCAGAAAAGGGCCAGGCCCCCCGCCAGGAGGATCAGGGCGAAGGGCGCCATCCACCCATGGGCGGCGGCGTCCACCAGGAAGGCCTCGGTCACCCACCAGACGCTGAGGCTGAAATAGCCGAGGCCCGCCAGCCACCCCCTGAAGAAGGCCGAGGTTCGGGGTCGGACCGGGTCGGCCTGGTCTCCCAGGCGCAGGAGCAGGGCGAACCCCAGCAGGCCCGGCAGCAGGCCGAAGGGCGGATGGGCGAGCGCCGCGGCCAGACCGGCGATAAGCGCCAGAAGGCTCCGCCCCAGGGGGTTGGCCTCCAGACGACGGTAATGGTCGGCCAGACGGGACAAGCGGGCTCTCAGCCGCCGTCCGTGGCCACGGGGGGCGTGGCGGCGGTGACGGCCGGGGTGGGACGCAGGCGGACCCGCTTCACCCGCCGGGGATCGGCGTCCATCACCTGCAGCTCGAAGCCGGCCGGATGGGCGATCAGCTCGCCCCGCTGTGGCACGCGTCCGGCCAGGGCCGTGACGAGACCGGCGACCGTGTCGATCTCCTCCTCCAGGTCCGGCGGGGCCAGGGGTTGGCCGACGGCGGCTTCAAGTTCCTCCAGGGGCGTGCGGGCGTCGGCCTCGAACACCCCGCCCGGACGGGCGATGATGGACTTGGCCTGGGCCACGTCGTGTTCGTCGTCGATCTCGCCGACCACGGCCTCGATCAGGTCTTCCAGGGTCACCAGGCCGTCCGTGCCGCCGAACTCGTCGATCACCAGGGCCATGTGGGTGCGGGCCGCCTGCATCTGCAGCAGCAGGTCGGCGGCGCGCATGGAGGCCGGCACATAGAGCGCGTCGCGACGGACCCGGTGAAGAAAGGCGTCCTCCGCCTTGGGGCCGGCGCCGTTGGCCGACAGCAGGCGGAACACGTCCTTGACGTGAACCACGCCCACGGGGTCGTCCAGGGTCTCGCGGTAGATGGGCATCCGGGAGTGCTCGGCGTCGATGAAGCGGTCGACCACCTCGCCGAAGGGGGTGGTGAGCTCGACGGCGACGATGTCGGCCCGAGGCGTCATGACATCGTCCACGCGCAGGGACTGGAAGGCCACGGCCTGCCGCACCATGCGGTTCTCGGGTTCGGCGGGCTGGTCCGACGGTTCAGGGGTCGCGCTGTTGCGGCCGAACCGTTTCAGAATGGCCCGAAACCCGTTCCCCTGTCGGGGGGGATCGGGTTCGGGCGGACTTCGATCTTCCGAGCTAGTCATGGTCTCCCTGTTCGGCCGCATAGGGATCTGGAACGCCCAGGCCGGCGAGAATTCGCCGTTCCAGGCCCTCCATGTCGGCGGCCTCGTCCTCGTTCATATGGTCATAGCCTACAAGATGCAGGACCCCGTGCGCCACAAGGTGCTGCAAATGGTCGGCCAGCGACTTGTTCTGCTGTTCGGCTTCCAGGGCGCAGACCCCGTAGGCCAGGGCCAGATCGCCCAGAAAACCTTCAGGATTCTGCGCGGCCGGGAAGGACAGCACATTGGTCGGCCCGGCCTTGCGGCGGTATTCGGCGTTCAGTTCGGCGACGGCCTCGTCGTCAGTGAGCAGCACCGCCACCAGACCGGAGTCGGCGCCCGCGTCCTTGGGCCGCATCTGCGCGCCGTCCAGGGCGGCGAGCGCTGCGGACCGCACCAGGATGACGGCGTCGGGCAGAGCTTCGGCCCAGGCGTCGTCCTCAATCTCGATATCGATCAATCGGGGCGTCCGTTCATGGCGGCGTCGGCCTCATAGGCCCGCACGATGCGCTCGACCAGGGGATGGCGGACCACGTCCTCGGCGGCGAAGCGGGCCACGCCCACGCCTTCGACCCCATCCAGCAGGCTGACCGCGTGGGCGAGGCCGGAGTCCCGGGCGTTGACCAGGTCCACTTGGCTTGGATCGCCGGTCACCGCCATGCGGGCGCCTTCCCCCAGGCGGGTCAGGACCATCTTCATCTGCAGGCGCGTGGCGTTCTGGGCCTCATCGACGATGACGAAGGCCTGCGACAGGGTGCGGCCGCGCATGAAGGCGATGGGGGCCAGCTCGATCTCGCCCTTCTCCCGGCGGCGGCGGAACTGATCGACGCCCATGATGTCGGTGAGCGCCTCCCAGACCGGCGCCATATAGGGATCGACCTTTTCCGACAGGTCGCCGGGCAGGAAGCCCAGGCGCTCGCCGGCCTCGACGGCCGGGCGGCTGACGATCAGCCGGTCGACCTCGCCGCGCAGCAGGAGGCCCGCCCCGTGGGCGACGGCCAGGAAGGTCTTGCCGGTGCCCGCGGGTCCCAGGCCGAACACCAGCGGGTGATCGGTGAGCGCCTTCAGATAGCGGGCCTGGGCCGGGGTCTTGGGGGCCACCTGGCCACGACGGCCCACGGGCAGGCCGCCCGGCGCGGCGCCGGAACCGATGCGGGCCTGGCCGATGGCCACCCGCACGTCAGCCTCGTTGATTTCCAGCCCCTGGTCGGCGCGGCTGGCGAGCGACTGGATGGCGCGCTTGGCCATGCCGCGGGACTTGGAGTCGCCGCTCAGCTGCACGCCGCCGCCCGGCGTCTCCACCAGGACCCCGAAGGCGTCCTCGATCAGGGCGGCGTGGCGGCTGTTGGTTCCGCTGACCGCGCGGGCGGCCGCGTCGGTCAGCACGATGAATTCCGGGGCGCGGCTCAAAGGGGCTCCAGGGCGGGCGCGGGTTGCGGCTGTTCAGCCATAACGCCCGAAAGGCTGTTCTTGCTCGCACCCTCAATGCGCACCGGCGCGATCTGGCCGATCAGCGAGGCGTCGGCGACTGCGTGGACGCCCTGCAGATAGGGGCTGCGGCCGACCAGCTGGCCCTCATGGCGGCCCAGCCGCTCGAACAGCACCGGCAGGGTCTTGCCCACCTGGGCGGCGTTGAAGGCGACCTGCTGCTCGTCCAGCAGGGCCTGCAACCTCGCCAGGCGCTCGGCCATCACCGCTTCCGGGACCTGGCCCGGCAGGGCCGAGGCGGGCGTGCCGGGGCGACGGGAATATTTGAACGAAAACGCGCTGGCGTGGCCCATCTCACGCACCAGAGACAGGGTCGCTTCGAAGTCGGCCTCGCGCTCACCGGGGAAGCCGACGATGTAGTCCGAGGAGATGGCGATGTCGGGACGGGCGGCGCGGATCTTTTCGATCAGCCGCAGATAGGTCTCCACCGTATGGCCGCGGTTCATGGCCTTGAGGATGCGGTCCGAGCCCGACTGCACCGGCAGGTGCAGGAAGGGCATCAGGGCCTCAAGCTCCCCATGGGCGGCGATCAGCTCGTCATCCATGTCCCGGGGATGGCTGGTGGTGTAGCGGATGCGGTCGAGACCGGGAATCCTGGCCAGCGCGCGGGCCAGCGCCGCCAGGCCGCCGCCGGCCTCGGGATCGCGATAGGCGTTAACGTTCTGGCCCAGCAGGGTGACTTCGCGCACCCCCTGGTCGGCCAGGCTCTGAGCCTCAGCCAGGATGGCGGCCGCCGGCCGCGACCATTCGGCGCCGCGGGTATAGGGCACCACGCAGAAGGTGCAGAACTTGTCGCAACCCTCCTGCACGGTGAGGAAGGCGGTGACGCCGCCGGGGTTGCGGGCCACGGGCAGGGCGTCGAACTTGTCCTCGGCGGCGAAGTCGGCCGACAGGCGCTCGCCACGGGCCCGGTGGGTGCGGGCGATCAGTTCGGGCAGCTGGTGATAGGCCTGGGGCCCGACCACCAGATCCACTGCCGGCTGCCGGCGCATGATCTCCTCGCCCTCGGCCTGGGCGACGCAGCCGGCCACGGCGATGGTCATGCCGGCGCCGGCCTCCTGGCGGGCGAGCTTCATCAGCCGGATCTGTCCGAGCTCCGAATAGACCTTTTCGGTGGCCTTTTCGCGGATATGGCAGGTGTTCAGCACCACCAGGTCCGCATCCTCGGGCGTGTCGGTCATGCCATAGCCCAGCGGCGCCAGCACATCGGCCATGCGCTCGCTGTCATAGACATTCATCTGACAGCCGTAGGTCTTGATGAAGAGGCGCTTTTGCGGCGCGGGTCTGGACATGCTGGCCTTATGGGGTCGCAGGGCGAGGGGTTCAAGCGGTTCGCGCCCTCGGCGAACCTTCGCAGGACCCCCCAGGGCCGGCGCGCCTAGTCGTCCAGGGGCATGCCGTAGAGCTCCAGCCGATGGTCCACCAGCCGGTAGCCGAGCTTGCGGGCGATGGCCTCCTGCAGGGCCTCGATCTCGGGATCGACGAACTCCACCACCTTGCCGGTCTTCATGTCGATGAGGTGGTCATGGTGGTGATCGGTGGCTTCCTCGTAACGGGAACGGCCGTCACGGAAATCGTGCCGGGCGATGATCCCGGCCTCTTCGAACAGGCGCACCGTCCGATAGACCGTGGCGATGGAGATATGCGGATCGACCTGGTGGGCCCGGCGATAGAGCTCTTCCACATCGGGGTGGTCATCAGCGGCCGACAGCACGCGGGCGATCACCCGGCGTTGCTCGGTCATGCGCATCCCTTTTTCGATGCAGAGATTTTCGATCCGATCCACGCCGGTCCTCCTCGTCGCTGAACCTAGAGAATAGGTTTAAGGGCGCTCGCTGTTAAGATCGAGCCTCATCAACAAGGCGTCGATCTGTCGGCCGCCCCGGTCGTAATAGTTCCGCCGAAGGCCCACCTGGATGAAGCCTGTGGCGCCATAGAGGGCGATGGCCCCGGGATTGTCCTCGCCCACCTCCAGCACCAGGCTGAGGGCGCCGCCCTGGCGGGCTAGCCCCGCGGCCGCCGTCACCAGGGCCGAGCCGACGCCGCGCCGCCGCGCGGCCGGCGCCACGGCCAGGGTCAGGATCTCGGCCTCGTCGAACAGGATGCGCGACATGACCATGCCCAGCGGCGCCTCATCCTGCGCCATCACGGCATAGGCGCCGGCTCCGCCGATCAGGGCTGAGATGTCCTGGGCGCTCCAGGGCTTGTCGAAGGCCTGGGCGTGCAGGTCCGCCAGGGTCTGGGCGGCCTCGGGGCCGGCGGGGCTGAGCCTCATGCCATGTACGGTCCGGGCGCGCCGCCGGGCAGCCGGGCGTCAGGCGCCCGCAGATAAAGCGGTCGGGGAGATGGCGGGTTGATCTGGGCGGCCGCCAGCCGCGCCACGGCGGCGGGGTCGCAGGCCGGGACGTCGATCTGGCGCGCGCCCGGCATGAGGTCGGCCAGCAGGGGCGCGCCGCTCCCCACCAGGACCGCCTGGCGCCCCCCCGACAGCTCGGCCACCCGGGCGGCGGCTGTGGCCAGGTCCAGGGCGTCGGGGGCCATCAGGGCGCGGCCGGCGGCGAAGGCCTGCAGATAGATCTGGCCCCGGCGGGCGTCGATAGCCGCAAAGGTCAGCTCCTCCCCCAGGGGTTCGGCCAGGGCCGCCAGGGTGCCGATCCCAACGACCGGGATGGAAAGCGCTGCGCCCAGACCCTTGGCGAAGGCCAGCCCCACCCGCAGGCCGGTGAACGAGCCCGGCCCGATGGTCACACCGATCCGCTCCAGCTCGGAGAAGGCGAGGCCGGCCTGCGCCATCACCGTCTGCGCCAGCGGCGCGATGGCCTCCTGGTGGCCCCGGCCCATGGGGTGGCTGGCCTGGGCGCGCACGGCCCCGCCGTCGAGCACAGCGAGCGAGCAGGCGTCCAGGCAGGTGTCGAGGGCGAGCACGATCATAGGCGGGCGCTACCAGCCCCGGTCGGAATTGGAAAGCGCGAGCCGGCGTGGATCGTCACGGGGAACGGGGCGTGAGCGAAGGTGTTGCCTCATCCACAAGCCCAAGGGAGGCCCGCATGGACACGCTCGAGCCCAATACCGCCGCCGCCAGCTTCCGCGTGGGCGACGCCCGGTTCGTGGCCAAGGTGAAGGTCACGCCAGCCGGACTGCTGGCCATCGGCGCCCTGGTCTCAGGGACTCTGCTCTCGACCTCGGTCCTCGTCTGGACCGCCACCAGCGTGGCGCGTCGGCGGCCCTTGACCTCGGCGATTATGGCCAAGCGATAGGGAGACCGCGCCTAGAGCGCGTTCCGATAGGTGGACGTCATCGCAACGCCAAGTCGCCAATGATGGGGTTGGGCTCAAAGCGGCGGTTGGGATGTCCGCTTCTCGGCAAGCTCCGGAGCCCCTTCAACGCATCCGCAATCTGCGCATTGCTGACATTCGGAAGATCCGATTCGGGCCGCCGCTATGTTGAGTCGTTTGCACTAAGGCCAAGTTGGCTCAAGAATGGGCCAGGCGAAGCGCCAGCGTCCTGTGATGGAGCGGGCTTCTGGGGGCGGCCCGGTCCGTGTACCCGGGGACCTCAAGCCCTTCGCCCTTTAGAAAGACGTCAATAGCCGCGTCTAGTTGGTGGAAGCCGACGCTGGGAATGAAAGCTCAAGCTCGGCTATAGTGCAGGCTTTCAACAATGCGCTGGAGCCTCCCTTGTTAACAGAGCGCCTCCAAGATAGCTGGCGCAGGAACGCCGGCCGCTGGACTGAGATGGTGCGGCATCCCGTAATCATCCGGGAAAGAAGTGTTGTTTACTCAGCTGTTTTAGCCGCAGTCCTTCGACTTCAACCAAAGCTGGTTCTGGATCTTGGCTGCGGCAAAGGATGGCTGTGCCGAGAGCTGTCAGAGCACGGGATCGATTGCATCGGGATCGATGCCGTGGACAGCCTGATCGAAGCGGCGCGGCGCGGCGCGGGGGGCGATTCGAGGTTTTTTGCGTACGAGGAGATCGCGAAGGCTCCTTCTCAGCTGGGGGTTTCGCCCGATGTGCTCGTGGCCAACTTTTCGCTATTGGACGAGGAGGCTCCACAGCTCCTCAACGCGATGGCCACAATCGCCCATGAGGCGACCCGACTAATCATCCAGGCCGCACATCCGATTATTGCGGGTGCCGGAGCAGAACCGGGGTGGAGACTCGAACTCTTCAATGGACATCGGGGTGGGCTGTGGGTCGACATGCCCTGGTACTTCCGGAGCCTGAGCTCCTGGGAGGTCGCCCTTAAACCAACTTGGCGTCTGGAGCTGGTCGAGGAGCCCAAAGAAGCGGGCGCTTCGCAGCCGAGCTCTCTCCTTCTGACCGCGATCAAAGGGTAGACCTATGGCTCGATCTGGGGGCGGCAACTGCCGGCTTCCTGCGAGACGCCCTCCAAATCTCAGCTGAAGATTGATGCAGCCGCGGCCAGCAGGCAGGCGCCTGGAAACTCGTCCACGCTGAGGACGGTCCGAACTCTGGCTTGCCCCCTATGGCCGCAACTGGCGCTCACCGGCGCTCCGTGGCTAGGTTCTCGTTGGATGCAGCGGATCGCCATCATTGGGATAAGCGGGTCGGGGAAGACGACCTTCGCACACACCCTTCAGCGCGCGACCGGACTGACGCTGCACCACGCTGACCAGCTCTTCTGGAGGGGGCCTTGGCAGCCTGTCCCTGCGGACCAATACTTGGAAGCTCATTCAGAATGGGTCGGCCGCAACAGTTGGATCATCGAAGGCTATGTGGATCCATCGTTAGCTCAGCGACTCCAGCGTGCCGACCTCATCATCTACCTAGCTCCACCGCCCTGGGTCTGCGCGACCCGCGTGGTGAGGCGCTGGTTGGCGCATCGGAAGAATGCCCGACCTGAACTTCCTCCTGAGGCCCTTGAGAGGTTGAATCTTCAGTTTCTTTGGGTGGTTCTAACCGGCGCAGAGCGGCCGAGCATCGAAGCCGCGTTGCGGCAAGCGCCTAAGGCCGTGGTGCAACGACTGACCACCACCCAAGATCAGGTCGAGTTCATTCACCGCCTTGTTGCCGAAGTGAAGCCATCGCTGACGTGAGGGTCCGCATTCTGGCGCAGAGCCAATTTCCGCTCCTGGCACTCAGAAGAAGTAGTCGCCGTGGACGATACGGGCTCCGGGCAGCGCAGCTTCAACGCGAGAAACATGGGCGCCACCGCAGATCACCACGATCTTGCCGGTGGACGCTGCCACGTCGTGTACTCCTTCGATCACGCCTTTCGTGCGATCTGCGGCAAGAGCGGGGTCTACCAGCTCGTCGATGACGGCCCTGAGCTGCTTCTCCGCACCAGTTACCGGCTCCCGCCGAGCGCAAAACAGGTCGATCGACACCCGAACGCTAAGGCCCGCGACCAAGCGGTCCATTTCCGCAATGAGTTCAGCCGCACGCTGTGGCTGAAGGTCGCCGCGAAGGATTGTTGGTCCGGCTGGCTCGTGACCCCGAACTGGTGTTCCACGGCGAAACGCCCAGCGACAGGCGCAGACCATCTCGGGTTTTTGGTGGACAAGATCGCCTCGCAAGACCGCATCGTCTGGAATTTCGACGATCAGTTGATCGGGGTCTGCCCGGTCAAGCGCCATCTCGAGAGCACCGAAGAGATCAGCATTGTCGAGGTGCGCAGTTCCGATGATGAAGAAGCGCCGCATCGCTTGACCGTCAGGTGAGTACGAGCGCCAGCTATTCGACAATGCGCCAGTATCTGCAAGTGGCGCTAGGTTATCGTATGCTGGCGGAATTGGAGATGGCATGACGGCATACTTGGTGCTCGATCTCACGGTGAACGACCTCGGAGAATTCCATCCGTACGTCGAGGCCATCCCGGCCTTCATCGCCAAGCATGGCGGCCGCTACGCGTCCAAGGGTGCGGATCCCGTCGTTATGGAAGGAGAGTGGTCGCCCCAGCGCTTGGTGATCCTGGAATTCCCGTCGCGAATTCACGCGCGAGCTTTTCTCTCGGATCCAGACGCTCAAGATCTGTTTGCCCGCCGACACCGCTCGACGACGAGCCGCCTAATTCTGGTCGATGGTGAGCCGTGATACCCGACATCGTCAGGCCACACACCGGCCGACCTTAAACTCCCGCTCGTGGCGCCCATCAGACGCTGATCCCCCGCCAGGGATTGTGCGGACCTTGGCCGGGCTGGGGTCTGGGCCGGCTTGCACATCTATGGAGAGACCGCCGCCTGCGGGGGTTCTGGGTTGTAGGCATTGATGCGGCGCGCGGCCCCCCTGGCGCAGGAGATCACCGTCAATCTGCCAGCTAGGCTGCGACATGGCCTCAGCATCATTGCCTTGGTTCCCCATACGAACGGCACGCTTGTTGCTGCGCGAGTTCCAGGCGGGTGACCTCGACGATATTCACGCCTACGCGTCGGACCAGAACACCGTCCGCTACATGGAATGGGGGCCGAACACGCCTGAGGTCAGCAGCGATAGACTTCGTCTTATGAGGTGGCGCCGGTTCTCCGTACAGTTTGGCGGCTTGGCTAAGG
>TARA_R100000935_G_scaffold39325_2_pt1 | contig 11125 bp, 10 predicted proteins | sample TARA_R100000935 | Tara Oceans TARA_R100000935 (sample SAMEA2621502) | marine metagenome | biome: marine biome (ENVO:00000447); feature: surface water layer (ENVO:00002042); material: "saline water (ENVO:00002010), including plankton (ENVO:xxxxxxxx)" | depth 5 m | reverse complement strand
CCCCCGGGCCCATCTCCACCAGACGGACGCGGGGCGGGGTGCCGAGCGCCCGCCAGCAGGCCGCGGCCCACAGACCGATCAGCTCCCCGAACATCTGGCTGACCAGGGGGGCGGTGATGAAGTCCCCGCCGGCGCCAAGACCGGGGCGGGTGGCGTAGTAGCCGGCCTGCGGATCGTGCAGGCAGATGGTCATGTACTCGGCGAGGCTGAGCGGTCCTGTGGCGGCGATCTGGGCCGTCAGCCGATCACGCAGGGCCATCAGAGCCCGGAGCGGGACGGATGCGGAAGGGGTCTTCGGCCGAGACCGGGGGCTCGGCCGGCTGGGGCTCTGGCGTCGCGGCGACGGCGGGAACCGGTTCACGCAGGCCGCGCCAGATGAGGAATGCGCCGCCCAGCAGCATGGGCAGGCTCAGCATCATCCCCATGGTCAGGCCCAGCGGGAAGTCCGGCAGATAGGCGTCGGGCTCGCGCACCTGTTCGACCAGGGTGCGGAAGATGGCGTAGCCGATCAGGAACAGCCCGGCGACCGCGCCGCGGCGCTCCAGCCAATGGGCCCGGTGGGTGGCGATGCGCAGGATGATGAACAGGACGATCCCTTCCAGCAGGGCCTCGTAGAGCTGGCTGGGATGACGGGGATAGGGGCCAGCGCCGGGGAAGATGACGCCCCAGGGCAGATCGGTGGGGCGGCCCCACAGCTCGCCGTTGATGAAGTTGGCGATCCGCCCGAAGAACAGGCCGATGGGCACGCAGGCGGCGACCAGATCCCCCAGGCGCAGGAGGTCGATGCCATTGGAGCGGGCGAAGGCGGCGACCGCGATGGCGACGCCGAGCGCGCCGCCGTGGAAGCTCATGCCTCCCTGCCACACCTGAAAGACCTGCAACGGATCGGTCCAGAGGGTCGCGGGCGTATAGAAGAGGATGTAGCCCAGCCGGCCGCCCAGGATGATGCCGAGGGTCACCCACAGGATCAGGTCGTCGATCTGGGCCGGGGTGGCTGCGGGGCCGCGGGCCGGGGCCAGATGCGGATTGCGCACCAGGGTCACCACATAGCGCCAGCCGATCAGGATGCCGGCCACATAGGCCAGGGCGTACCAGCGAATGGCGAAGGGCCCGATCTGGATCAGGATGGGGTCGAAATCAGGGAAGGGCACCGGCGCGTTCTCCAGCCAATTCGCGTCTGTTTAGCGGACAAGGCCTTCGCATTCATCCCCTGGCGCCCCATATTGCAGGAGCGCGGCGGAAAATCCCGCGCTTCTTGAGCCCGCTATGCAGACCCAGAATCCCTTCCTCGACGAAATCGCCAAGCTGACCACCGCGGCCATGGGAATGGCCCAGGCCGCCAGCGAGGAGGCGAGGTCCGCCTTCAGGGCCCAGGCCGACCGGGCCGCGGCCGAACTGGACCTCATCCGGCGCGAGGAATTCGAGGCGCTCAAGGCGGAGGTCGCCGCTCTGAGAGCGGACATCCAGGCGATGCGCGGCCAGGCCGCCGCGGACTGATCCCCGCGATCACGAATACGCGAAAGGGGCTCGCGCACCGGAAGAAGCCGGTGACAGGGTCCCTGCGAAGCAGATTAGTTTCACGACTGCCGGTGAGTCGTTTGGGCCACGCGCCCAATCCGCCGCAGCGAAAGGACCGTGGGTTCCATGGATATGCCCCAGCCTGACGAAGACGTCGTCCTCGGCCTCGATCCCCTGGACGTCGTCGAACACGTGCTTACGGCCGAGAACCTGGAGTTCGACCGCACCGAAGACGGCGACCTGGCCTTCACCCTGGCCGGGGAGTGGAAGGACTATGAGCTCTGGTTCGCCTGGCGGCCGGAGGCGGACTGCCTGCAACTGTGCCTGGCCCTCGGCCACACGGTGGCGCCGGCCGCGCGGCATCCGGCGCACGAGCTGGTGGGCCTGGTCAATCAGCGCCTATGGCTCGGCCACTTCGAGCTTTGGGACGACGGCGAGATCGTCTTCCGCCACGCCATGGCCCTGACCAGCGCCGAGCGTCCCAGCCTGTCCCAGGCCGCGGCCATGATCGATATCGCCGTCGAGGGCGCCGATCGCTTCTTCCCGGCCTTCGACTTCATGGTCCGGGGCGCCAAAACGCCGGCCGAGGCCATGGCCGCCTGCATGTTCGAGACGGTCGGCGAGGCCTGAGGGCCTCGCGCGGGCCCCCGCCCTCCGATAGAACCGCGCCCTGACGCGGGGCGAAGGAGGAAAAGATGGGGCCATTGCTGATGCTGGGCGCCGGTCGCATGGGCGGGGCGCTGATCTCCGGTTGGCGGCTGGCCGGCCTCATGAAACCGCAGGACCTGATGATCCGCGATCCCCAGCCTGGGGACGAGGCCCAGGCGGCCATCGCCGCGGGGGCCCTGCATGATCCTGACGCCGCGGCCATGCGCCGGGCCGGGATCGTCCTGCTGGCCGTGAAGCCTCAGCTCTGGCGGGAGGCCGCCGCCCAGGTCAGCGAGGCCCTGGCGCCCGACGCGGTCATCATCTCCATCGCCGCCGGCGTGGCGGCCGACGACATCTCCGCCGCCTTCGGGGGGCGGTCGGTGGCGCGGATCATGCCGACCACGGCCGCGGCCATCGGCCAGGGGACGGCCAGCCTCTATGCCGCCGACAGCCATGCAGCCGACATCGCCCGGCGCCTGTTCGGCGCGGTCGGGGCGGTGGTGGAGCTGGAGGACGAGTCCCTCATGCATGCGGCCACGGCGACGTCGGGGTCGGCGCCGGCCTATCTCTACGCCTTTGTTGAGGCCCTTGAAGGTGCGGGCGCCGCCGCGGGCCTCTCGCCCGAGGCCGCCCGCACACTCGCCCGGGCGACCATCTCGGGCGCCGCCGCCCTCCTGGCCGAGAGCGGGGCCGAGCCCGCCGAGCTGCGGCGACAGGTCACCTCGCCCGGGGGTACCACCCAGGCGGCGCTCGAGGTGCTGATGGGCCCGGACGGCCTGGCCCCGCTGCTGGAACGCGCCGTGGCGGCCGCGGCCGAGCGGTCCCGCGTTCTGGGCGGCTAAGGGCCCGACTAGAACAGGCTGAGCAGGCTTTCGAAGGAGTCGCCCAGGGCGCCGACAAAGGTCACCGCCGCCAGGATCAAGGCATTCCAGATCAGGGCCAGAATGATGACGCTCAGGGCCGCGGCCACCGCGCCCACCAGGCCTGCCACCCCGTCACGCTCCAGGAGGCCAAACCCGAAGGCGGCGATGGCGAAGGAAGGCAGCATGTTGCCGAACGGGATGGGCAGGAAGACGATCACCGCCAGCATCAGGCAGACCGCGCCGATCAGCCGGTCGGCGACCCGGCCATAGAGAAAGCCCCACCGCGGGCGCAGATGGCGCTCCAGCCGCTGCAGGTGCGGGGCCAGCCGCACGGCCATGGTCTGAAACTCCGCCCGCTGCATCGAGCGTTTCATCAGGGCGTTGGGCAGCCAGAGGGTCGGCCGGCCAATCATCAACTGGAAGGCGATGAAGATCAGCGGCGCGCCCAGGATCGCCGAAACCCCAGGGGGCATGGGCAGCGCCAGGGGGGCGGCGAACACCGCCAGCAGGGCGCCGAACGCCCGGTCTCCGAAGGCGTCGAGCACGTCGGCCACCGTCACCTTGGGGTGAGGGCGCGCGGCGAGACCGGCGAGAATGTCGGAGAATCGGTGGACGTCGTCGACCACTGTCGGACCCGCGGGCTGGAGGTTTAGGCTGTGGCGTTCAGATGGACGCGCCCGGGGCAAAATGCATCCCCTGAACGGGCCATTCAGGTCGAAATAGCTGGCCTTGTGGCCTGGGGCCCACGGCGCGATCTGCGCCAGGCTTCAGATGGCGGCGTGCTGGCCCAGAACCACGCCCACCAGGACCGCGGCGTAGTGGACGCCGGCCCCGCCAATCACATGGCCATGCCAGATGGCGCGGCGGAAGGGCAGGCGGCGCATCATGTAGAAGATGACCCCGATGCTGTAGACCGCCCCGCCGATGGCCAGGAGCAGCATGGCCGAAGGCGGCAGGGCCGCCATCAGGGGCTGAAGCGCCACGACCACCGCCCAGCCCAGGGCCAGATAGATGATCACCCAGAGCTTGCGGTCCAGGCCGCTGAGGAACAGCTTGCCCGCCACACCAAGCGCGGCCACGCCCCAGATGGCCGCGGTCATGGCCACGGCCCAGGCCCCGCTCAGCCCCGCTACGGTGAAGGGGGTGTAGGAGCCGGCTATCATGATGAAGATGCCCGCATGGTCCAGGCGCCGGAGCAGGGGCCGATGCCGGGCCGGCGCAAAATTATAGGCTGTCGAACAGGCCAGCATCAGCAGCAGGCCCGCCGAATAGATCCCCACCGCCGTGGTCAGCAGGGGCGAGCCCCGCCAGACCGAAAGGCCGATCAGGACCGCGCCGCCGATCAGAGCCGCCGTCAGGCCGATGACATGGACACAGAGGTCCGCGCACTTGGCCGAGGGCGTCGGATAGTGGCGAGGCGGCTTTTCGAACTGGACGGGCGCGATGGTCATCTCTGTGAACCACTTGTACGCCCCGCGAGGCAGGGCGCCCAGGGCGCGGGCGCCCCAGGCGCGCAGAATATCGCCGCTGCGGCCCTGGCGCCTCAGTCGACGCCGGCCACCGCCAGGATGGACAGCAGCCCCACCGCCATGCCGCGCAGGCTTTCCACAGGCTCGACGTCGATCCACTCGTCCAGGGCGTGCGCCCGGCCGCCGGTTCCGCCGGCGCCCATGGTGATCGCCGGGACGCCCAGGCTCATGGGAATGTTGGAATCGGTGGAGGAAGCCGACAGCTTGGGTTCGAAGCCCTGCAGCCGGTTGGCGGCCATCACGCTGCGCACCAGCAGGCTGTCGGCGTTGGTGCCGCCGGCCGGGCGATCGCCGATAACCAGGGGCTCGACGGTGATTTCGCCCTCAGCCACCGAGCGGGCGGCGTTCTCCGCCGCGGCCGCCTCATTGAAGATCGCAAGAAGCTGGGCCTCCAGCCTGGCCAGTTCTTCGGGGCTCTCCGAGCGCATATCGTATTCGGTATAGACCTCGGCCGGGATGGAATTCACCGAGACGCCGCCGCCGGTGACGCTGGCCGAATAGGTGGTGCGCGGGGTCTGAGCGACCTCGATCTCGTAGAGGGCCGCTGTCGCCCGGGCCATGGCGGCCATGGGATTGACGATGCCGAAGGCGCCGTAGGAGTGCCCGCCGGGGCCGCGGAAGAAGGTGCGGTAGCGCTTGGAGCCCACCGCCCCGGTCACCACCCGCGAGGGATCGGAGCCGTCAAACGAGAAGAAGGCCTCGACCCGGTCCTTGTAGGCGCCCTTGGTGAACAGGTGGCGCACCCCGCGCAGGTCGCCCTGGCCCTCTTCGCCCACCGTGCCGACGAACAGGATGTCCTTCTCCGTAACGATCTTCGCGGCGTCCATGGCCCGGATATAGGCCAGCAGCACGGCGAGCGACCGGGTGTCATCCCCGACCCCGGGGGCCATCAGCCGCGTGCCTTCCCGACGGACCGTCACATCGGTGTCGGCGGGAAAGACGGTGTCCAGATGGGCGGAGACCACGATGAGCGGCCCCCCTGGCGCGCCCGAGCCCCGCCGCAGGCCCATGACGTTGCCTTCGTCGTCGGTGATGGTCTCGGTGAGGCCGTGAGCCTGCAGCATGGCCAGATAGGCCTTGCCCCGCTCGGCCTCCTGGAACGGCGGGGCCGGGATTTCGGTAAGCGTGATGATGTCGGCCACGGTCTGGTCGAAGTCCCGGGCCATCTGGGCCTTGGCCGCCGTAAAGGCGGGGGAGCCGGCGATGGTCTCAACCGGGGTGTCCTGGGCGGCCGCCGCGCCGCTGAAGGCCAGAAGCCAGGCCGCAGACAGACCCGCAAGGGCGGGGGCGAGACGGTCTCGAACGGTCATCCAGGGGCTCTCTTTGCAGGCTTGTGGCTGTGACTCAGGCCCCATGATGCGCTGAACGCTTGCATTGCGCACAGGTGTTTCGCCGGGTGGGTGGTGAAAGGCTCGCCGATGCGTCGCCTCTGGTCAAATCCGCACAGCCGGGTCTAGGTTCGCGGCTTCGCGCGTCGGGCGCCTGTCGAGGGGGACATTCATGCCGGAAGAGACCAGCGCCGTTCAGGCCTTCTATGACCAGGTGACGAACGTCAGCGACTTCATCTGGGGGGGCACCTGGAACGGGGTTTCGGTGCTTCCCTTCCCGCCCATGGTCATCGCCCTGCTCGGGGTGGGCCTGTGGATGATGATCGGGCTGCGGTTCTATCCCATCCTCAATCTGGGCCCGGCCTTTGTCGGCCTGTTCAAGAGCGAGAAGACCGCCGACGCCGAGGGCGACGGCAAGAAGGGCGAAATCTCCCCCTTCGCCGCCCTCTCCACCGCGCTCTCCGGTCAGGTCGGCACCGGCAATCTGGCCGGCGTGGCCACCGCCATCACGCTTGGCGGCCCAGGCGCCCTCTTCTGGATGTGGATCACCGCGCTGATCGGCATGGCGCTCGCCTTCGCCGAGGGCTCCCTGGCCATACGCTTTCGCGAGCAGGGCCCCGACGGCGAATATCGCGGTGGTCCGATGACCTATATCCGCCGAGGCCTTGGCAAGAAGTGGGGCTGGCTGGCCGTCCTCTTCTGCGTCGGCACCCTGTTCTCGTCAGTGACCACCGGCAACATGATCCAGGCCAATTCGGTGGCCGACTCGATCAACGGCCTCACCGGGATGCCGGAATGGGTGGCCGGCCTCATCGTCGCCGCGGCCGTCTTTGCGGTGATCATCGGCGGCATCAAGTCGATCGGCGCCATCGCCGAGAAGATCGTCCCGACCATGGCGCTGGCCTATATCACCATGGCCATTGTCGCCCTGATCATGAACTTCGAGGACCTGCCCGGCGCCTTCGCCACCATCTTTGAGAGCGCCTTCACCGGCCACGCCGCCGCCGGCGGCTTCGTGGGCGCCGGCATGATCGTCGCCATCCGCGCCGGGGTGGCCCGCGGCCTGTTCTCCAACGAGGCTGGCCAGGGGTCCACCGCCATCGCCCACGCCGTGGCCCAGACCGATGATCCGGCCCGCCAGGGCCGCTTCGCCATGATGGGCACCTTCATCGACACCATCATCATCTGCACCGCCACGGGCCTCGTTCTGCTGACCGTGCAGGGCGCCTTCCCGGCCACCGGGGCAGACGGCGTGACGGTGATGCAGGAGCACGCCTGGTCGTCGGACCTGAACGGCTTCGCCATGACCGAGGCGGCCTATGCTGCGGCCTTCCCGCTGCAGGTCTTCGGCTTTTCCATCGGCGCGTTGATCGCGTCTCTGGCGCTGATCCTGTTCGTCTTCACGACCCTGATCACCTGGAGCTACTACGGCGAGCGGGCCACCACCCACCTGTTCGGGCAGAAGATGGCCATCCCCTTCCGTCTGGTCTGGGTGGTGATGATCTTCATTGGCTCCTTCCAGGAGATCACCTTCGTCTGGCGCATGGGGGACATCGCCAACGCCAGCATGGCCCTGCCCAACCTGGTGGCTCTGGCCCTGTTGTCGGGCGTGGTCTTCAAGCTGGCCCGGGGCGACAAGAAGGCTGGCGCCGACCACGACTGACCGGGCGGCCGCTCAGCCGGAGGCGTCTTTGCCGGCGAGGCGGCGCCTTTTTCGGGCTTTCCTGACCGGCCGCGCGCAAGCCCCACCCCACGATCCGGCGAGAACGCCCGATCGTGGGGTGGGGTGCTGGATTCCAGGGTCTGCGCGCGTTCCGCCGCAAAACCGGATTCCACTTTTGCGGAACGCGCTCTAGCGTGGCCGGTAACACAGGTAACAGTTCCGAAAGAGGAGTCCGCCTTGCAGACCCGTCGTCAGATGCTCTTCACCGCCGCCGGCGCCCTGGCCCTGGCCGGCGGCGCAGGTCGCGCTTCCGGCGCCTTCGCCCAGGCGGCCGGTTCGGCGGGCGACCGCCTCGATGTCCTGCTGGAGTCCTTCTACCAGTCGGCCCTGGATGACTCACCGGAGCTGGTGACCCGGCTTGGCCTGGACTCCGGCCCCCGCGCCGCCGCCAAGCATCAGCTGAGCCCGGCCTCCATCTCCGCCCTGAGCGCCGAGCGCGCCAAGACCGCCGACCAGCTGGCGCGGCTCCTGGCCCTGCCCAGGGGCGAGCTCACGGGCATGGACGCGATCAACTATGATGCGGTGAAGTTCTCCCTGGAGACCGACCACGCGGCCAACCGCCAGTTCGTCTATGGGGAGGAGGGCGCCGGGCAGCCCTACGTGGTCTCTCAGCTCAATGGGGCCTACCAGTACGTGCCCGACTTCCTGGGCTCGCAGCACGTCATCGAGACCAAAGAAGACGCCGACGCCTATCTCTCGCGGCTCGAGGCCTTCGCCACGGTGATGGACCAGGAAATCGAGCGGGTGCGCCGTGACGTGGACCTGGGCGTCATTCCGCCGGACTTCGTGATCGAGCGCGCCCTGACCCAGATGAACGGCCTGAAGACCGACCCGGCCGCCTCGCCGCTGGTCACTTCGGTGGCTGAACGCGCCACCGCCAAGGGCATCGCCGGCGACTATGCCGGCCAGGCCTCGGCCATCTATGTAGACAAGGTCCTGCCGGCCCTGGAGCGGCAGATCGCTCTGATGGGTGAACTCGCCCCCCGGGCCGTCCACGACGCCGGCGTCTGGCGCCTGCCCGACGGCGAAGCCTATTACGAACATGCCCTGCGCGGCTCGACCACCACCTCGCTTACCGCCGAGGAGGTCCATCAGATGGGCCTGGAACAGGCCCGTCAGCTCTCGGCCCGGGCCGATGTGATCCTGAAGGCCGAAGGCTACACTCAAGGGTCGGTGGGCGAGCGGATCGCGGCCCTGTTCAAGGAGCCCAAGTACCACTTCCCCGACACCGACGCCGGCAAGGAGGAGCTTATCGAGTCCCTCAACGCCATGACCGAGGCCATGTACAAGCGCCTGCCCGAGTATTTCGGGACCCTGCCCAAGGCGCCGGTCGAAGTCCGCCGGGTGCCCAAGTTCATCGAGGCCGGCGCGCCGGGCGGCTACTACAACCAGCCGACCCTGGACGGCTCACGTCCGGGCATTTTCTGGATTAATCTGCGGGATTCCGCCGAGAACCCCACCTGGACTCTGCCGACCCTGGCCTATCATGAGGCGGTCCCGGGCCATCACATGCAGCTGGCCCTGCAACAGGAAGCCGACCTGCCGATGATCCGACGGGCCACCTTCCTGTCGGCCTATGGCGAGGGCTGGGCCCTCTATTCCGAGGAGCTGGCCAAGGAGATGGGGGTCTATGAGGACAACCCGCTGGGCGAGCTCGGCTATCTGCAGGCCGCCCTGTTCCGCGCCGCCCGCCTGGTGGTCGACACCGGCATGCACGCCAAGCGCTGGAGCCGGGAACAGGCCATCGAGACCATGTCCTCCATCGACGGTTCGCCCATCTCGTCCTCCACCACGGAGATCGAGCGCTATGCGGTCTGGCCGGGTCAGGCCTGCAGCTACATGGTGGGCAAGCTGGTCTGGCTGCGCCTGCGGGAGAAGGCCCGCGCCGCCCTGGGCGACCGCTTCGACCTGCGCGCCTTCCACGATGCCGGGCTGCTATCCGGCGCAGTGCCGCTGACCGTGCTTGAGGCGGTGATCGACAACCACATCGCCGCCCGCCGCGCGGCCTGATCGGGCCTTCAAGGACCCCCGGGGCCGACGCCTCGGGGGTTCAGGCCGGCAGACGGATCACCGCCCGCAGACCGCCCAGAGGCGAGCGGTCCAGCAGCACTTCGCCCCCATGGCCCCGCGCCACGTCCCTGGCGATGGCTAGGCCCAGGCCAACCCCCTTGATGTTCTGATTGCGCGCCTCGTCCAGGCGGTTGAAGGCCTTGAAGGCGTCCTCGTACTGGGTCGCTGGAATGCCCGGGCCGTCGTCGTCGACCGCGATCTCGATCCCGCCGGACGGCAGGCGACGGGCGACCACCTCGATCGTCTCTCCGTGGACGGCGGCGTTCATCACCAGGTTGGAGACCGCCCGGCGCAGGGCGCTGGGCCGCACCCGGGCCGTCAGGCCGTCGGGCGCCTCGACCCGCACCTGGGCGCCGGCGCGCACGGCGCCTTCGCCGACCTCCTCCAGCAGGGGCCGCAACAGGGTGTCCTCGACGCTCTCGCCGCCCTCGCCGCGGGCGAAGGCGAGGTATTCGTCGATCATGTGCTCCATCTCGGCCAGGTCGCGCTTCATGTCGCCGGTGCGCGAGGAGGGCGGCGCCAGAGCCAGTTCCAGCTTCAGGCGGGTGAGCGGCGTGCGCAGGTCGTGGCTGACCGAGGCCAGCAGGGCCGTGCGCTGCTCGATATGCCGCTGGATGCGTGACTTCATCGCCAGGAAGGCATGCGCCGCCTGACGGACCTCGCGGGCCCCGTGCGGCTTGAAGCCCTGATCATCCTCGCCGCGGCCAAAGGCGTCGGCGGCGTTGGCGAGGCGCTCGATGGCGCGGGTCTGGTTGCGGATGAACAGGATGGCCACAGCCGTCAGCAGCAGGGTGGCGATGGTCATCCAGAGGATGAAGATATGCCCCTGCGTGGCGAAGGCCCGGTCCCGGGGGGCGAGGATGCGCAGCACCCCTTCATCCACCTGAACGCGGATATCCACATAGGCGGGGTAGCGGGTGGTGTCGAACCAGAAGGGCGCGTCCAGCCGCTCTGAGAGGGCGCGTTTCAGCGACCGGTCGACCGGGGCGAAGAAGGAGTAGCGCCGGTTCAGAGGCAGCTCGCGGCCTTCCTGCAGGGCGATGGACAGGCTGAGCGACTCCTCGGCCCGGGCGGCGAGGACAGCGAAGGCTTCGGGGCTCTTGTCGTCCTGATAGCCTGCCACGGCCCAGGCTACCTCGCCGGCCAGGCCATCCGACAGCCGGCTGGTCACCGTATCCCAGTGGGCGTCGAAGAAGATCCAGGTCACCGCCACCTGCATCAGGGCCACGGGCAGGACGATGATCAGCAGGGAGCGGCCAAACAGGCTGGTCGGCAGGCGGCGCTTGATCAGCCGGCCCAGATAGCGCGGGGGCAGCCGGACCCGCATCAGTCAGGCGCCAGCATGTAGCCGACTCCCCGCACCGTCTGCAGATAGCGCGGGGCCTTGGGATCGGCCTCGATCTTTCGGCGCAACCGGGTGACCTGCACGTCCACGGCCCGGCCGGA
>TARA_R100000935_G_scaffold16736_3_pt1 | contig 11166 bp, 8 predicted proteins | sample TARA_R100000935 | Tara Oceans TARA_R100000935 (sample SAMEA2621502) | marine metagenome | biome: marine biome (ENVO:00000447); feature: surface water layer (ENVO:00002042); material: "saline water (ENVO:00002010), including plankton (ENVO:xxxxxxxx)" | depth 5 m | reverse complement strand
GAGGCACTGCAGACGCACCGCATGGAAATCGAAGCCATCGCCGAGTGCGAATACGAGCCGACATTCTCAAACACGATCGAGGCGCTCGAGGAAGCAGGCAGCCAGCTTGACCGCGTGTTGGGCGTGTTTTTCACCGTCGCAGGGGCAGATAGCAACCCCGTGCGCGAAGACCTGCAACGCAAATTCTCGCCGCTGCTGTCGGCACATTTCTCTGAAATCTCAAGCAACAAGGCGCTGTTCGCGCGGGTCGCATCGGTCTGGGAAAACCGCGACAGCTTTGACCTGACGCCAGAGCAGGCACGGGTGCTGATGCTGACCCACCGCGGCTTTGTCCGCGCAGGCGCGGCGCTGGACGGGGCGGCCGATGCGCGGATGAAAGAGATCAAGAACCGGCTCGCCGTGCTGGGGACACAGTTCACCCAGAACCTGTTGACCGATGAACGCAGTTGGTTCATGCCGCTGGAAGAATCCGATCTGGTAGGGCTGCCCGACTTCGTCATCGATGCCGCCCGCGCTGCTGGCGAAGAAAAAGAGGCAGGCACGCCGGTGATCACCCTTTCGCGGTCGCTGATCACGCCGTTCCTGCAATCCTCTCCCCGCCGCGATCTGCGCGAAAAAGCGTTTCTGGCGTGGCAGTCGCGTGGGGCCAACGGCGGCGAAACCGACAACCGCGGCATCGCTGCTGAAACCCTTGCGCTGCGCGAGGAACGGGCCAAGCTTCTGGGCTATGACAACTTTGCCGCCTACAAGCTGGAAACAGAGATGGCGAAAACACCAAAGGCCGTGCGTCACTTGCTTATGGATGTCTGGGCACCTGCCAAAGCACAGGCAGAGGCAGACGCCGGGGTGCTGACCCGCATGATGCACGACGATGGCGTAAACGGCGTTCTGGCCCCGTGGGACTGGCGCTACTATGCGCAAAAACGGCGGGTGGCGGAACATGATCTCGATGAAGCCGCGTTGAAACCGTATTTCCAGTTGGACCGGATGATCGACGCGGCCTTTGACTGCGCCACACGGCTCTTCTCTCTCGAATTCAAACCCCTCGATGTCGCGCTTTATCACCCCGATTGCCGCGCGTGGGAGGTCACACGAGACGGCGCACATGTGGCTGTGTTCATCGGTGACTATTTTGCGCGCGGGTCAAAACGGTCGGGCGCGTGGTGCAGCGCCATGCGGTCGCAGGCGAAATTTCCCGATGTGCAGTCGCCGGTGGTGATGAACGTGTGCAACTTTGCCAAAGCATCGCCCGCGCTGCTGTCCTACGACGACGCGCGCACGCTCTTTCATGAATTCGGCCATGCGCTGCACCAGATGCTGTCGGACGTGACCTATGAATCCGTTAGCGGTACATCGGTCGCCCGTGATTTCGTCGAACTGCCGAGCCAGCTGTTCGAGCATTGGCTGGAGGTGCCCGAGGTCCTGAGCCAGTACGCCACCCACGCCAAGACAGGCGAACCGATGCCGGCAGAAATGCTTGAAAAGGTTTTAGGGGCTGCAAACTTTGATATGGGGTTTTCCACGGTCGAATATGTCGCCTCTGCGCTGGTGGATCTTGAATTCCACGATGGCGCGGCACCCGTTGACCCCATGGCGAAACAGGCACAGGTGCTGGCCGATCTTGGTATGCCCGACGCGATCACCATGCGCCACGCCACGCCGCAGTTTGCCCATGTCTTTTCAGGCGATGGCTATTCCAGCGGTTACTACAGCTATATGTGGTCCGAAGTGATGGACGCAGACGCCTTTGCCGCCTTTGAAGAAGCCGGCAGCGCCTTTGATCCCGACCGCGCGGCGGCGCTAGAGCAGCACATCCTGTCGACCGGCGGCAGTCAGGACGCAGCAGAACTCTATAAGGCGTTCCGCGGCAGATTGCCGGGGGTAGAGGCCTTGTTAAAGGGGCGGGGTCTTACCTCGGCCTGAGCGCGCGTGGCAAAGATGCCTTCGGCGAGAGTTTAAAAGGCAAAATGAAGGGTCGACGCTCGCTGCTTCATTTTGCCAAATAAACTCAAATCCTGCGGCAGCGGCCGGGCGGCTTAGTAGCCTTTGGCGCGGTCCACCAGATGCAAAAAAGGCTCTTGGGCTTCGCCGCGGCGGATGTTTTCCACGACGGCCTGTGCTGCTGTGATGGCGCGGGTTTCAGCGGCGATATGGGGGGTAACAGTGACCTTGGGGTGCGCCCAATAGGGGTGCTCGGAAGGCAGCGGTTCGACGCGGAACACATCCAGCGTGGCATGGGCGATCTGGTCGGTATCCAACGCAGCCAGCAACGCGTCGTCATCGATCAACGCCCCGCGGCCTGGGTTTATAATAAACGCGCCCTTAGGCATCTGTGCTAGGGTTTCGGCATTCAGCGTGTTCTCGGTATCAGGGGTGTTGGGCAGCAGCAGTACCGCGATCTCGGCGCTGCGTAGGGCATCCTTTAGCCCGTCGTCCCCATGCAGACACGTTACGCCTGAAATCTCTTTGGGGCTGCGCGACCAGCCGGTGACGTTGAAGCCCAGAGACACCAATGTCTCGGCCACAGCCGCGCCCAAGGCACCAAGGCCCAGAATGGTGATCTGACGTTCCTGTGCCAGCGGCGGGGTACGCGGGGTCCAATCGGTGTCCGTCTTGCGAATGTCCTCGTCCAGCCCCAGATGATAGCGGATCACATGGCCCGTGACCCATTCAACCATGCCCTTGGTCAGGCCCGGATCCACCATCCGAGCCAGCGGGATATGCAGCGTGTCATTGTTGGTGATATTTTCTACCCCCGCCCAGAGGTTCAGCACCGCCTTGGCCCGCGTGTAGGGGGTGAAATCCTGTAGCGTGCTATTGGGTGCATAGACGATGTAGTCGACATCTTGGGCCGGAATATCCGTTGACAGATGCGCCGTGATCCCTGCGGCGTCGAGCGCTTGGCGCAGGGGGGCTTCATACGTCACCCAGCGTTCGGGGCGGGCGGCGAAAAGGACGTTCAGGGACATAGGTTTCCTATCTGGGGCGGTGGACATGCGCCGATTGTACAAGGCCAAAGGCCAGCAGCAACACCAGCATTGCCGATCCGCCATAGCTGACGAGCGGCAGCGGCACACCGACAACAGGTGCCAGCCCCATCACCATCGACATGTTCACGGCGAAGAACAAAAAGAAGTTCAGCGCGATACCAAGGGTTAGCAGCGACGAGAAACGGTCCTTGTTGATCAAGGCCGCCGCGACGCAGAACACGATGATCAGCGCATAGAGGCCCAGCAGGGAAAAACCGCCGACAAAGCCGAATTCCTCGGCCAGCGTGGTAAAGATAAAATCGGTGTGTTTCTCGGGCAGGAAGTTCAGGCGCGACTGGGTGCCTTGCATGAACCCGCGGCCGGTCCAGCCACCAGAGCCTAGCGCGATCTTGGATTGGGTGATGTGATAGCCCGCGCCCAACGGGTCGGTGCTGGGGTCGATGAAGGTATCGATCCGCCGGAACTGGTAGTCCTTGATCAGTTGCCACGGGGTGCCGCGGGACTGGAATACCGCCGTCACCAGTCCCACCGCGCCTGCGATAACGACGGCGAAATAGCCCCAGTGCACCCCTGCAAGGAACATCAGCCCGCCGCCGGCGGCCATCAACAGGATCGCGGTGCCCAGATCGGGCTGCTTGAGCACCAGCGCTGTGGGGAACAGAATCATCAGGACCGGCAACAACACCCACAGCGGCCGCGAGGTTTTCTTGGGCGGGAGCCAGTCGTAATAGGCCGCCAGCATCATCACCAGTGTGATCTTCATCAGCTCTGATGGTTGCAGGCGGAACGACCCGAGCTCGATCCAGCGCTGTGCGCCCATGCCGACGGCACCGAAAAGTTCGACCCCGATCAACAGGATCACCGTGCCGAAATAGGCCACGCCCGCGAGGTTCCGCCAAAGCCAGATCGGCACCATACCGGCGGCAATCATCAGCACGATCCCCAAGGCAAAGCGTTTCATTTGCGGTTCGGCCCAAGGGTTAAAACTGCCCCCCGCGACCGAGTACAGCATCAAGAACCCCACCCCCGAGACAGCGGCCAGCAGGATGGTCAGCGGCCAGTTCAGATGCAGGATCTTGGCAAAGCCTGTGGGGACATGTTTGACCGTATATTCAAGATAGCTCATGCTTGGTCTTTCCCGCTGAAATCCGCTTGGGGCTGGATCGCGCGCAGGGCTTTTTGTTGTTCGGCGATGCGGCCACGGTCGGCGGTGGGGTAGGCGTCCAGCGGTGGCTCTCCGCCATAGATCGCTTGCAGCATGACGTCGCGGGCGATGGGGGCGGCTGCGGTCGATCCGCCGCCGCCGTGTTCCACCAGCACCGATACCGCATAGCGCGGCTTGTCATAGGGCGCGAAGGCGACGAATAGCGCGTGGTCACGGCGCTCCCATGGCAGGTCTTCGTTGCGGCTGACCCCGCGCGCGCGTTCGGCGGCGGTGATGTTGCGTACCTGACTGGTGCCGCTTTTACCCGCCATGCGCACCCCGTCGGCGATGACCCGCGACCGGTAGCCTGTGCCGCGCCGGTCGTTGACCACCGAATACATGCCTTTGCGGACCTGACGCATGTTGTTTTCGTTCATGCCCAAGGTCTCGCCCGCGCCGCTGGCTTGTTCGACGCCGTCGATCGATTTGATCAGCCGTGGGACCACGGCGCGGTTGGTCGCGATCCGCGCCGTCATCACCGCCAGTTGCAGTGGCGAGCTGAGCGTGAAGCCCTGCCCGATAGAGGCATTCACCGTATCCCCGATCACCCATGAATCGCCACGCGCGCTTTGTTTCCATGCTTTCGTCGGGGCCAGACCTGCCGCAACAGAGGATAGTGGCAGATCATGTTTCCACCCCAGCCCAAAGCGGTTTGCCATGGCCGAGATTTTCTCGATCCCGACTTTCATCGCCAGATCATAGTAATAGACGTCGCAGGATTGCTTGAGCGAGTTTTCAAGGTCGATCCAGCCGTGCCCTGCGCGTTTCCAACAGTGGAACCGGCGTCCGCCCACTTCGAGGTGCCCGGGGCAGTATGTGGTTTCCTCGGGGCCGACGATGCCGTCTTCAAGTGCGGCCATGGCGACGACCATCTTGTAGGTCGATCCGGGCGGATAGGTGCCCTGCACGGTCTTGTTCACCAGCGGGCGATAGATGGATTGCAGCAGCGGGTTGTAGTCCGCTGAAGAAATCCCCCCGATAAAGAGGTTCGGATCATAGCTGGGCGACGAGGCGTTTGCGACCAGATCGCCGTTATCACAATCCATGATCACCACCGCAGCGCTTTCGTTACCCAGACGGGCCTGTACGAAGTTCTGCAGATTGGAATCGATGGTCAGCTGAATGTCAGCACCGGACTGCCCTTCGCGGCGGGCCAGTTCGCGCATCACGCGGCCGGTGGCGTTGACTTCGACCTGTTTGGTACCGGCAGAACCCCGCAAAAGGGATTCCTGGCGGGCCTCTACGTTGATCTTGCCGATCTGGAACCGCGGGATACGCAGAACCGCATCGGGGTTTTCCAGCGCGTCCAGATCGGCTTGGCTGACGCGGCCCACACGGCCAACGATATGGGCAAAATCCGATCCGCGCGGATAGACACGGGTCAGGCCGACTTCGGGGCTGACACCGGGCAGGGCAGGGGCGTTCACCGACACGCGGCTGACTTCGTCCCAGCTAACATCGTCGGCCACGGTGACAGGCAGGAACGGGGCAGAGCGCTTGATCTCGGCCATCGCGCGTGCGCGCACTTCGGGGTCAAGGTCGATCACTTCGCCCAGACGTTGCATCACCGCGTCGACATCATCGGCGTCTTCGCGCACGATCACGATACGGTAGGACGGCACGTTCTGCGCCAACCGCACCCCGTTCCGGTCGAAAATCTCTCCACGCGCCGGCGGGATCAGCCGGATGTTGATCCGGTTCTCTTCGGCCAGCAGGCGAAACTGATCGGCCTGATCCACCTGCAAATAGTTCATCCGTGCCGCCAGCCCGCCCATGAACAACAGCTGCGCGCTGCCCAGCAATACAGCACGGCGGCTCAGCTTTGAGTGGCTGGCGTCGCTATCGGCTCTGCTGCGTCTCATTCTGCTCTCCTCATGAGCGTCCGCCCATACTGTCCAGATCACCGGGGGCGGATTTGCGCACGCCCATCAGCGCATGGGTCACGAATACCACAGCCGGATAAGTCAGGATCGTCATGCCCAGCTCAAGCAGGCTAAGCGACCATTGTGGCGGCGGGACCAACAGCAAAGATAACACGATCCGGTTCAGCATCAAAATACCGATCAGCCACAGCGACACCGCCAGCCATTCGGCGCCGAAGGTGCTGTCACGCAGGGTGCGTCCGCGGGTCTTCATGTTTTCGCATGCCAGCAGCGCAAGCAGCGCCCATAGGCCCGGTGGACGTTGCAACAGCAGATCGGTCAGCAGAAACGCAACAGCCAGTAGCACCGCAGGCACATAGTCGGGCCGCCGCACAGACCACGCCAACGCAAAGGCGATCAACAGATCAGGGGCAATCCAGATGCGGTCGCTGCCTTGATCCAGCAAAGCGCGCAACCGCGCCTCTGCGGGGTCGATGGTCGCAAGGGGGGGCGACAGGTCGGGCGCGAACAACGCGATCGGCTGGGTATCAAGTGGCAGCAGATGGAAAAACAGCAGCACCAGCGCCAACAGCAGAAACGCCGCGCGCATCAGCCATAACCGCAGGGTCGACAGATCATCCATCATTCAGTCTCAGGTGCAATTGGCAAAGGCGCGATCAGGCGGGGGCCGTCTTCGCGGATGACCGCCGCGTCTTCGTTCACCTTTTCGGACCCATGGTGGCGCAGGACGCGTAGGAACTCTAGCCGTTCAAAGTCAGCCGCAAGCCGCACGCGCAGCCGCCCGCCCGGGTCGGCGGCAACCTGTCCGATCAAGATGCCGGCGGGAAAGACACCGCCGTCGCCCGAACTGCTAACACGATCGCCGGGGCGTACCAAATCAGGGTTTTCGAGGAAATCAATCGGCGGTGCGGCTGAATTGTCGCCCGCGATAATCGCCCGTTGCCCCGACGGCTGGATCACGGCTGGTATCCGGCTTGAGGTGTCGGTCACCAGTATCACGCGCGCGGTATTTTCCCCCACACCAGAGATACGGCCCACAAGCCCGATGCCGTCCACGGTCGCCCAACCATCAACGATGCCATCCCGCGCACCGACGTTCAGCAACACCGATTGCCGGAAGGGCGAACCCGAGTCTGCCTGCACCACGCCGGTAATATGGGTCAGGCGCGGGTCCAGACGAACCTTGTTCAGGTCCAGCAAACGGGCGTTTTCCTGTTCAAGCTGCAAGGCAGCTTCTTTCCAGGTCTGCATCTTGCGCAGCTCGGAACGCAGTTCCTGATTCTGCACGGTCAGCCGTTGATAGCTTTGGAAGTCGCGAAACAGGTTTACGGTACCGGTGACCGGTGCCATGGCCCATTCCAGATTTGGAACAAAGCGGTCGGTGATCTGGGCCCGAAACCGTTCCACACGGGGGCTGTCGATCCGCCACAGCAGAAAGATACCAGCCAGCACCAGCACGATCACGGCCAGCAACAAGCGGCGCAACGGGCGCCCAAAATCGTTCGAAGAGGATCGGTCGATGGCCATGCGTTATACGTTTCCTACCGCGAGGGCCGCGCCGTCCTGCCGCATCCCGGGCTGTTGGGTTAGCTGTCGTAGTCGATGGCGTGGCGCAGCTGTTTTTCGTACTCCAACGCCTTGCCGGTGCCCAAAGCCACGCAGTTCAACGGCTCGTCCGCCACAGAAATGGCCAACCCCGTCTGTTCGCGCAGCGCCAGATCCAGATCTCCCAGCAGCGCACCGCCGCCGGTCAGCATGACGCCGCGGTCTACGATATCGGCCGCCAGATCGGGCGGAGTGGTCTCAAGCGCGGTCATCACGGCCTCGCAAATTTGCTGCACCGGCTCGGCCAGCGCTTCGGCGATCTGGGCTTGGGTCACTTCGATCTCTTTGGGTACGCCGTTCAGCAGGTCGCGTCCGCGGATATGCATCGAGGTGCCACGTCCGTCGTCAGGCATCCGCGCCGTCCCGATAGAGGTTTTCACCCGCTCGGCAGTTGTCTCGCCGATCAACAGGTTATGCTGGCGGCGCAGGTAGTTGATGATCCCTTCGTCCATGCGATCCCCACCGACACGTACAGAGCGTGCGTAAACGATGTCGCCCAGCGACAGCACCGCAACCTCTGTTGTACCGCCACCGATATCGACGACCATGTTACCGGTCGGATCAGTGATCGGCATACCCGCACCAATCGCGGCGGCAATCGGTTCGGCAATCAGACCGGCGCGGCGTGCACCTGCAGACAGCACCGACTGGCGGATCGCACGTTTCTCGACCGGCGTCGCGCCATGTGGCACGCAGACGATGATTTTGGGCTTAGAAAAGGTCGACCGTTTATGCACCTTGCGAATGAAGTGTTTTATCATCTCTTCGGCGGTGTCGAAATCGGCAATCACGCCTTCGCGCATGGGGCGGATCGCTTCGATGCTGCCGGGGGTCCGGCCCAGCATCAGCTTTGCGTCTTCACCCACCGCAAGTACCTTTTTGACGCCGTCCTTGACGTGATAGGCCACGACCGACGGCTCCGACAAAACGATGCCCTTGCCTTTGACGTAAACCAGCGTGTTCGCGGTCCCGAGGTCGATGGCCATATCGGACGAGAACATACCACGGAATTGATCAAAAAAGGACATGAGCAGTGGACCTTGCAAAAATTCATTTTGGCCCGTCGACTCTGACAAGTCCCGGGCTCATCGGCTTATAGGCTGATGACGTCAAAGACGAAAGGGGGGTTGACCTTTGGGGTGGCATGATGCCGCCGCTGCGCTATGGTTTCCGTCAGGGCAGATATACGGGGATGCGAGAAATGCAGAAGATTCAGGTTATTGGTGTGCATCATATCACTTTGATGGGCGCGGATCGTCAGACCAGTATTGATTTCTGGGAGGGGTTGCTGGGCATGCCGTTTATCTTCGATCAGCCAAATCTGGACGATCCCGACGAAGGGCATCTGTACTTTGATCCCGGCGATGGCCGTTCGATCACCATCTTTACCAATGAAAACCGCAAACCCGTGCACAACCGCACGCCGACCGATGCAGGCTGCGTGCACCACGTCGCGTTCGAGGTCGACCGCGCCATGTTCGACCAGGTTCTGGATCGGCTCAAGGAACGCGGGATCGGCAATTCCGGCGTCAAGGATCGCGGGTTCATGCATTCGATCTATTTCAAAGATCCGCTTGGATTCCTGATCGAATTGGCCTGCTATACCTTTATTCCGCCGCGCGGGTCATCCCATGCCGAGGTCATGCTCGAAGCGCATAAACTGCGCGTTGCACGTGGCGATCACCACATCGAACGCCAGCATCTGGCCGATGCCACCGTGATGATCGTAGAGCGCTCGCAGAGGTCCCTGTCGGAGGATCGCAGCGCAAAGAACCCCTATCGCTAAAGGCCGTCCGGCACCGATGCAGGCGGGTCAAACGCAGGCGGGTCAAAAATACCACATTCAAACGCATCATGACGGTGATTTCTCTTGGTGGTTGCAGGCGGATTCCGCCGCGCCTAAGAGCTGCCACACGAGCAATCATAAATTGTGCGAAGGAACCAGCATGATCCGTAATCTTTTTATCGCCTCCGTCTTGAGCGTGTCGGCAACCGCCGCTGCAGCCGAACTGACCTACGGCGCAGCATTCGCGAAGCTTCACGACTTTGACGTTGACGGCGCAGGCACGATCGACGTGAAATCCTTGGGCGGTGGCATCGAATACCGCTACGACAACTTCATCTTCTCGGGCGAATTGTCGAACATCGACATCGAAGGCGTCGACATTGAACTGGGCACCGTGGGCGTTGAATACGCGCTGGCCAACGGGTTCAACATCGGTCTGGACTACTCGCGTTTCGACCTTGCGGGGATGGATGCCGATGTGACCAGCCTCTTCGGGATGTATCAGTCCGGCGCACACACTTTTGGTGCCGCGATCGGTGATTCCTCTGATCTGGACGACATGACCTTCAGCATTTTCGCCGCTTGGGATGTAACACCCACAGGCACCGTCGGTCTGGACCTCGTTCACATCGAAGACGAAACGCTGTACGCTGCCTACGCCGACTATGACGTTGCGCAATACAACGTGCAGGCCGATCTGGTGAAACTGGACGATCTGAGCATCGTAGCCGTTGCTGGCGGGTATGAATTCGCCAACGGTTTCTCGGCCATCGGTTCTGTCGGGTTCCTTGATCTGGGCTCCGAAGATGTACGTGCGATCACCATCGGTGGTCAGTATGAATTCACCCCCGGTGCGAACGTAGAGCTGGCCCTGGGCCGCTTGGACTTCGACAACGGCGCAGACGTCGATCAAGTGACATTCGGCGTGAACTACGAACTGGGCCGCCGCACATCCAAGCGTCGTTCGTTGGGCAACATCTTCTCGAGCGCGACAGGTTCCTTTGCAGGTCTGACAGATTTCTAATCTGCGCTAACAAGACGACAGACAAAGAAAAGGCCCCCGAAATCGGGGGCCTTTTTTGCATCTTCGGGGCCGTGGTGCCGATGGTTCAGCCCACGTCCTTATAGCTGATCTCGCGCTTGTCCGTGCCGCCTCTTTCGCGGCGCACCAGCAGGCGGTTCAGCGCGTGGATATAGGCGCGGACCGATGCGACAACCGTATCGGTATCCGCTGACTGCCCTGTGACGATCCGGCCGTCTTCCTCGAGGCGTACAGAAACTGTCGCCTGCGCGTCGGTGCCTTCGGTCACGGCGTGTACCTGATACAGCTGCAAGCGCGCCGAATGCTCGACCAGCGCCTTGATACAGTTGAACGACGCATCCACAGGACCATCGCCAGTCTGCGACGTTTTTGCTTCGGTGCCATCAACGCTCAAGGACATCTCGGCCTTTTGCGGGCCTTCGGTGCCGCAGACCACAGTCATGCTGACTAGCACAATACGGTCGCTTTCAGGGTCGGTCGCGGTGCGCATCAAGGCGATAAGATCGTCGTCGTAGATCTCTTTCTTGCGGTCGGCCAGTTCCTTGAAGCGGACAAAGACGTCCTTCAACTGGTTGTCGCCCAATTCATAGCCGAGGTTTTCAAGCTTTGAACGCAACGCTGCACGGCCAGAGTGTTTGCCCATCACGATGTTGGTT
>TARA_R100000935_G_scaffold10277_1_pt1 | contig 11300 bp, 15 predicted proteins | sample TARA_R100000935 | Tara Oceans TARA_R100000935 (sample SAMEA2621502) | marine metagenome | biome: marine biome (ENVO:00000447); feature: surface water layer (ENVO:00002042); material: "saline water (ENVO:00002010), including plankton (ENVO:xxxxxxxx)" | depth 5 m | reverse complement strand
TCTTCATCAGATTCTCCTCAGGTATCTTGCTGAGAAAATTCTACGCCCGCATCCCCTTAGTTTTGGGGAGGATTACCGGCCCTACTGGCAGGGACTGCACTTTTGTGCGGTCCCTCTTCTCGACAGCAGATCGAAACGGTTCGACGATGCTGCTGGCCTCTGGCCCTTGGTCATCCCGGGCGACCGTCCCGTCCGTAGCGAGAAAGACACTGACTGCATCAGAAGACTTCTGGTCACTATCCTGCTCAACGCAGCGCGAGGCGGAGACAAATTTCTGGTCTCTGGCCTGTCCGTCACGACCTACGTGCATCCATACCAGTGACGACACTGCCTCTGATGTAGCAGGTCACCCCCAGGTGATTGGTCTGACCGCATCTGTTGGCCACGTATCAGCTGAAATTATTGTGTGAACGATGATCACGCCCCGGGGCGAGAAGTTGATCAAACGCGAGGGGCCCTTTTTAACTGCGGCACTTCTGGCTTTTGACGCGGCTCGCAGCGCCGGTTAAACCTCGGACGCTAGAAGCATTCGGACACATATTTCCGAACTGTTCGCATGCTATGAGGAATGCAATCGTGATACAAAGCTTTGCAACCGCAGACAGCCGTCTCACGGTACCGTCCAACGATTTCTCGACTGCAATATGGATTGATCTGTTCGACCCCACACACGAGGAAGAACGTGCTGTCGAACAGCTTCTCGGGATCAACGTCCCGACGCGGGAGGATATGGACGAGATCGAGATTTCGTCCCGTCTTTATCTGGAAGACGGTAGTGCCTTCATGACCGCAATCTTGCCATCGCACGCAGAGCATGACGATCCACAAATGTCACCCGTCAGTTTTGTGCTGACCGCTGACCGGCTTGTCACCGTGCGCTACCACGAGCCACGCGCGTTCGTCTCATTTCCACTCCAGGCCGAGCGGACCGGCATGGAGTTTTCCGATGCCGAGAGCCTGCTGGTTGGGTTGCTTGAAGCCATCGTTGACAGACTTGCCGACATTCTGGAACACGCAAGTCGCAGCATCGACGAGATCTCCCGTAGTATCTTTCGACGCGACACCGCCTCCGCCCCTAATTTCCAGACGATACTGGAGCAGATCGGCCGGAAAGGTGATCTCACTTCAAATATCCGGGACAGTCTGCTCACGCTGGAACGGCTGGTGGGATTTCTAAGTCATGTCAGTTTTAAGCGGAAAAGTGCGAAAGACATCCGGGAACGTCTGAAGACACAGTCGCGCGATATCCGTTCGCTCCTGGACCATGCCAGCTTCCTGACCCAGAAAATAACGTTCCTGCTCGACGCGACGCTGGGGATGATCAGCATAGACCAGAACGCGACGATCAAGATATTCTCGATTGCGGCCGTCATCTTTCTGCCGCCGACCCTGATCGCATCGACCTACGGCATGAATTTCAAGTTTATGCCCGAACTCGAATGGACATTTGGATACCCTTTTGCAATCGGCCTGATGATCATCTCAGCGATCATGCCCTACGCCTTTTTCAAGCGACGAGGATGGCTGTGACCGAAACGGTCATCAGCCATCGCAACCCCGGTCAAAAGTCGAAAAGATTACCAAGAAAGGATTCTTTTTTCTTCTGGTAGGGCTTCTGCTGGTGACTGTGACCGTCATGGGACCGGCCCCTGTCTTGAGGCTCCGCAGCTGACATGGGTGAAGTCGCACCTGCCCGCTCGATGATTTTGTCGAGCTCACCGCGATCAAGCCACACGCCCCGACATTTCGGACAATAGTCGATTTCGACGCCGTTCCTGTCGGCCATCACAAGGGTCTCATCGTCCACAGGGCATTTCATATCGATCGTTTCCATTTTCCAATGTTTCGGTTGCCCTGAACACATGAGACCTCTCACCTGTGGTTCAAGTCTTGCCTTGAGGCCTTTTACAGCCTCAGCACGCAGACCTAATCCTCTGGCAGCTGACCGTTCAAAGTCAGGATACAGGGAACAAACCGGCAGACTCTCGGTATGCTAAGCGATCAACCGTCCTGATCAGCGAGAGAAGACGCACCCCATCGGGTATGGCGGGAGGTTATCAGTGGCGCACTCACTGCATCAGAGTGCGCCACCTGCGCCAGCTTTATGCCGCTTGCTTGGCCAGATCACCCACAGTGACGTCGATTGTCATTTTCTGACCCTCGCGCCAAACGACAGCCTTGGTGTGGGACCCAGGTGTCACATCAGCGACGGCACGGGTAAGATCCCCGATGTCGGCGATATCCTTGTCCGCGAAAGTCAGGATGATGTCGCCATCCTCGAGGCCTGCTTCATCGGCGGGGCTGTCAGGGGTGACCTCTGCAATCACGGCGCCTGTCGGTGCATCGTAGCCAAGCACGGACGCGATCTCTTCGGTCATCGGCTTGATTTGGACGCCCAGCCAGACGCGGGTGATGGTACCATCGTCCTGCAAATCGGTCACGACGGTCTGGACCAGATCCGACGGCACCGCGAAACCGATTCCGACTGACCCGCCGCCCGGGCTCAGGATCATGGTGTTGACGCCGATGACTTCGCCGTCGGCATTGAACAGTGGCCCGCCAGAGTTGCCCCGGTTGATGGCAGCATCCGTCTGAATATAGTCATCGTACGGGCCCGATTGGATGTCACGTGACACAGCGGACACGATGCCGGACGTCACGGTGCCGCCGAGGCCGAAGGGGTTGCCGATCGCGACCGCCTCGTCCCCCGCTCGCACGGTATCGCTATCGCCCCACGGCACGGTTGGCAGATCGACGTCGGCGGTAATCTTTATCAGGGCGATATCCGTCAAAGGGTCGGCACCAATGACTTCAGCGTCATACTCAGTTTGGTCGTTCAACTTCACTTTTACGGTTTGAGCCCCGTCAACTACATGGTTGTTGGTGACTATGAGCCCATCCGAAGAGATAATAAATCCAGAGCCCAACCCATGGATGGGCGTGCCGTTGTCGCCTTGTCCCTGATCGGGGAACATTGGACCAAAGCGACGCTCCAGTTCCTCAAGCGGAAAGCCCGGCGGTAACGCGTCAGCAATGGGTTGAGTCTCCTGCGCCTTGCCCGTGACTTCAATGAAGACGACGGCGGGGGCGAGTGTCTCAACCAGGCTACTGTAGCCACCGGCGGGAACAGCTAATGCAGTGGTGGGGATCATGGTGACGGCAGTGGTTCCGGCCAGTGCAACGGCCAGGCTGACGCCTGCAATGTGTTTGCCGATCGGGGTATTCATAAGGGTGCATCCTTTTGGTATGTCTCAGACCCATATTGTCCTTGGCATTGTCGGCGTCCTGACAGAATCTATAACCTTATGTGATGTTCCAAAGCGCACCGATCAGGGCGACAGCGCCGATTGACCGGAACGCGCGACCTGGAGCTTCCCAGTTGTGGTTTTCGATTTTAATGCGGAAGTGGAACGCTCAGTACTTGCCAGGCCTCGGGCTGACGCCCCAGATAGCGGCTTTGTGAGCCCAGCCCGTATAGCCGCCAGCGGTCAACCTGCACCAAGCGCTCTGGCAATCGCCAAGCCGCGCTATGACGTTTTGTTCCAGTTCAGCTCTTACGGGCGCAGTGCCAGACGGCTTGGCGCGCAGGGAAAGACTGTCTTGGTTCACGATCACCGTACGTGAAGGCGATAAAAGGACGTAATGTACCCAACCCCCTTCTCCGTCACGGTCGACGACGCGACGCCAGTGGCCGTATTCGGCAGTGATCTGCAGGGGCATGTTGCGGCGCTGGAAAACCCAATCGATGCGGTAGCTCAGACCTGGCCCCCGGCGCACGTTCGCTTTCTTTGCCTTCAGGCTGACGTAGCGTGGCACCGGTAGGTTGGTCACGCGTCCCACTTTCGATGGCGAAAGTCCGGCCAAGATTGGGTTCGCGATCTGCGCCATTGAGGATGTGCCAAACGTCAATGCGATCAGAAAACAGAGGAGACGAGCAAGAACCATGAATGCGGCCTGGGTCCTTCCAGAGAGAGCTTTGTTTCTCGCAGATGCGTCCCTTGTTGGCAACGTGCCCGGACGTGGCACGTGGGATGTGAACTGCCCGGTCTTGCCAGAGGTCAACGGCAGCTTTGTGCGAAACACATCGGTGTGGAACACAACGCCAGCGGCGTCGTTAAATCAGTGTCCGGTTTTTTGCCTTTCTCCGGACACGTCGGGAGCAGTGCTTGTTCCATGAAGCATACCCTCATCTGCTCCCGACACCTGACTTATCAGCGCAAGATCTCGGCCAAACTCCAACTGGTTGAAAAGCTGACCCGCATGGATGACCATTGGGAGGGGCTGAAAACCCTCCTGACCGACTACCGTGGCGAGACAGCCTCAAACTAAGTCCACTTGTTGGCCCCACCGCCCCCTTTTTGCATGAATGCGCTCCTCGCGGGTCACGAAAAAACGCATTGCCCGGGAAGCTACGCTGATCGAGACATGCAAGATCAACGATATGGCGCTCTTCGCATATATCGAAGCGACCCTGTCCGCCGTCGCCGACGACCACCCACACAGCCGCATCAACGAACGGCTGACGCAGAACTTCGCCCCGCCACGCTGAACCGGTTTCATTCCGCAGCCACCGTTTAACTATGACCGATGTGCGACCAGAGAGGAGTCACTTGGTTCACTCGTCAGAGTGGAATTGAATTATGGCAACACCTTGATTATTTACGCCACAATTGATCTTGAGCATCAAAAAATGCTTGGGCCTGGACGATTTCCACGCTCCACCCCGAAGTGCCTGAGAGGAGGCCTCAGTGTCGCTATTGCCCGTCATCGTCTGCCTGAAGTGGGGCAAAGGCTATCCATCTCACGACACCAATATACTCTTTCGGGCACTGACGGACCTGATGGGGCAGCCGTTTCGGTTTGCCTGCCTAACCGACGACCCCAGCGGTCTCGATGACAAAATCGAAGCGATCTCTCTTCCGCCATTTGCACTGGCGCGAGAGCGATGGACGCACGGAATGTGGCCCAAGCTGGCAGTGTTCCACCCAGCGCTGTTTCCCCGAGGTACGCCAGTACTGCTGATGGATGTTGACGTTTTGGTCGTGCGCGACCTGTCGCCCCTGATTGAGAAGATCAAGGGGACGCCCGGTCTACATATCATTTACGACTGGCACGATACCCACGAACGCTGGTTTCCAAAATTGTTTCCCAAGGTCCGTCACTCCAACAGCTCTGTCGTTGGTTTTATCGCAGGGACGCAAAATCACATCTGGGACCGCTTCCATACCGCAGACTTTGAGGCACTGCGACCGCAGATCAATGATCAGCAATTTATCCATCATCATGCTCATGACCGGCATTTTTGGACCGAAGGCTGGGTCCTGAGTTTCAAGAAATCTCTGGCGTGGCACGCACCCGTCAATTTCTTACGCGCCGTGCCAGAGCCAACTTCCGCTTTTATCGTCGCATTCCACGGCGTGCCAAATTTAGCCGACCTGAACCAGCCCAGAGGCGTGCGCTGGGGATCGCCGGAAAAATTCGGCTACTCTCCGGTGCCATGGGTCGCATCTTATCTGCAGCGATACGCCAGTGCTTCGGGCTGAAGCAACTGCCATACAGTGTGTGTCCATGTCCAAGCATCAGTCGTTTCTGGATATCCTTTGGCAGGGCTCAATCTCCAGCCGTCACATGTGGCGGAACATCAAACGAAAACTGCCAGTGTTCGGTTTTCATCGACGTTCTAACAAGGCTCATGCTGAGCGTGATTGCATGAAAGCCAGCATGGTCTGTCGCATCAGGAGCCGCTATTCCGTCGAACGAGAACCACGCACCTGAACGGAACGACAGCATGACCACGGACACTCGGGGAACATGTTCATGAGGGACAGGTCTTGAGTTTCGTTGCCTTCATTAACGGGCTGGTTCTTATGTTCTTCGCTGGCCTGATGGGACTGGACGCCCTGTTCTTCCCCGAAACGGCAGGTGTGTTTCTCTTCTCCATGGCGTTCGTCGGCATCATCGGCGTGATGCTCAGCGTTGCGTCATCGCGGTCTTATGTCGGCCTGCGCACAGCTCATTCGTTCCTACTGACGTCCTCAGTCTGGTTCATGGCCGCCGTCGCGGGTGCCGTGCCGCTTTACATCTGGTCGCTGACTCCGGTGGATGCGTTGTTCGAATCCATGTCGGGGATCACGACCACCGGATCGACGGTGATGACCGGACTCGACGGGACGCCGCGCGGCATCATCATGTGGCGGGCCTTGCTGCAGGCCGTGGGTGGCGTTGGGTTCATCGTCACCGGCATTGCCGTTCTGCCGTTGCTCAAGGTCGGGGGGATGCAGCTCTTTCGGACAGAAAGTTCCGACAAGGGTGAAAAGCTGCTCAAAAGCACTGCGGCCTTCGCTTCCGCGACACTGCAGGTTTACGTGGGTCTCATCGCCGTCTGTGCCCTGGTCTATTTCGTGGGCGGCATGAACGGGTTTGATGCCATTACCCATGCCATGACGACCCTCTCGACCGGAGGATACTCGGGTTACGATGCATCGTTCGGACATTTTCAAAGTGCGTTCCTGCAATGGTCGGCCACGTTCTTCATGCTGCTGGGGTGTCTGCCCTTCGCATGGTACATTCGCGTGATCTATCGCGGCGCGTTTCGCAGCGAGCAGGTACACGCAATGTTGTGGAGCCTTGCGGTCGTGATCGGCGTGCTGACAACCTGGCGCGTGTTCACCAGCGGAACCGATCCGCTCAACGCGCTAAGGCTTGTGGCATTCAACGTCGTCTCGGTCGTCTCAACCACCGGCTACGCGACCACCGACTATACCCTCTGGGGACCGTTCGCAGTGACGGTATTTTTCGTCCTGACGGCGGTGGGCGGCTGCACCGGGTCGACGGCGGGTGGCGCGAAGGCGATGCGCTGGCTTCTGCTTGGCCGTGGCATCAAGGCCCAGATCCAGATGATGCAATCGCCGTTCCGGATTGTCACAATCAGGTACGAAGGGCAGCGGGTCGATGACGACGTGATGAGCGGGGTGGTGACCTTCTTCGTGATCTATCTGGCAACCTATGCATTCCTGGCGAGCAGCCTGTCGCTGAGTGGGTTGGATTTCGCGACGGCGACCAGTGGTGCCATGACCGCCCTTGCGAATGTGGGTCCCGGCGTCGGGTCGGTGATCGGACCGGCGGGCAACTTTTAGTCTCTCAACGACACCTCCAAAATCACCCTCGTGATCGGGATGTTCCTCGGCCGCCTAGAACTGCTGACCGTGTTCGTCCTGCTGACACCGATGTTCTGGCGCGAGATCCGGGTCTGACTGTTGCGAGTTCCGCAAAGTGACAATGATGCGCAAACAGCGATGCCGTCGGAGGCGACAAATATCCCCCCCTGCCCCGCCGACATTAGTCCATGTCAAGGGGTAACATCTCCAACCTCTGGTCCCATTTTCTGGTTCACAAGCCAGGAATAATGCGAGTGGTCGCCATGAGCGAAAACGATGATCTGTCGTCCAGTGAGACTGATTCAGAGGCGCATCCAGACGCCGAAAGCCCTTTTGAGAAGTTGTTGCAGACTGCGCTTGTTTTCTTCGGCGGCCTCATGCTGGCGGTGATCCTCCTTGTTGGATATGGCATCGCAACGTGAACCAGTCTTGCACGTGTGACAATGATGAGTTGGCCGGACGTCCTTGAAACGTCATCGACGAGGTGCTTGCGGAGAATGTCTCACGGGTCGCGCCGCAAGCTCAGTGCTGCTTAACCGGCACTGACGATACCCGCCGTGTGATGCCTCACAAAAAGAAGCCTTGCACCAGTTACTCCTGATGCAAGGCGACTTGAAAGTCAGAGCATATGTCTGTCTATGCTGCTGTCGATGAAAGCAGCCAGACATCAATCTAACCGATCTAACCGACTGCGGATCAGAGCGCGTTTCAGCTGCTCTGTTTGGTAGCGTCCTCGACCAGGGTGACGACGGTCGTTGCTTCGATCTCGTTGGCCTCAAACAGCGCGTAATCCATCTTGCCCGTCACCTTCACCCGGTCATCGACTTCAACCTTCTGAAAGCCTTCGTCGTCCAGCGGGTTATACGTCATTTCGCTGGTGCTGACGCTCAGGTCTTTCGAACCGATATCGATAGTGAAATTCCGTCCGTCAACAGCCTCCACAGTACCCGTCACGTCGATAGCAGCGGCCAGTTTCGGCTCGGTCACCGCGGAATAGACCAGGTCTTCTTCATCGGAGCCGTTGGCGTAGAAGTACGAACCCAGACCTTTCACGTAGACGCTGGACGCCTCGATGGATTCCGTTTCCATCATGTCGTCGTCGATCATGCCGTAAACGACGACGTTATCGCCTTCCAGCAGCGGTGCAGCCTCGGCATACCAATCCCAGTCATCCATCTCGACCGTGATCAGACCTTCGCCGTAATCCAACTGGAAGCTGTCTGCTCCGGCCGAAGCCACGATCCCGCTGACACTGGCCCAGCTGTTGTTGGGCATCGTTGCCGGATCGGTTTCTGTCTGGGCGGACGCAATGCCTGCACTCAGAATGAGAGTTGCGGCAGTGGTGGCAATGAATGTTGTCTTGCGTGTCATGATTGTTCCTCCTAAATTTTTTCAGGCGAGATTGCAGGGCTCTGGGCCCTGCAATCGGACAGTTAGCTTACGAAAGCACAGCTCTGTTGAGTCCGGTGCCCTTCGTTCGCACAAACGACATCTGGCTACAGGTCAAACAAGCCATCTTCACCGGCGTCGTCCCATTCACCATTGTCCCAGTGGCCATCTTCGCTGGCATCGTATGTGGTGTAGTACCCATCATAGAATTCGCCGGCATCAAGATAGCCGTCAGCACTTGCGTCCCAAGCGTCGTAATCCCAGTCGGCATTGATGGCGGTAAATTCCGCCTTGTCGAGAAGACCGTCGGAGTTCTTGTCCCAACCGGCGTAGATGCCAGCGTCGGCAACCGTTCCGTAGAATTCATCCTTACTGATCTGCCCGTCGCTGTTGGCATCCTGCATGTCGAAGCTCGCCATTGCGGCGGTCGCACCGAAGATCATTGCGGTCGTCATTGCGAGTGTCTTGAGGGTCATAAGATCCTCCTTCTCAGGTCGATTTCGTTTTGAAAGCGTGCATCGTATCGCCTTCGTAAAATCAACAAGTGAACCTTTGCTGTGTTCCGAAAAAATCTATTTCGCCGTCTTGCTGCAGGCTTATCAGACTTATTTCACATTTTTATAAATCATTGAGATTAGCGGACTTATGGCAGCCCCACTGCCAAAGATTACAATTTCTTTAAGCGCCGGCGCGCAACCGGGGGCTGACGGCACGCGAGGATGTGCGGCTGGACGTCGGGCTGATGACGTCGAGATTCTGGCGCGAGATCAGGACGTAACGGAAGCACGGTTCGCAAGACAATTTACTTCCCATGGAAAACAAGGGCGCCAGATCGAAGCCGTTGGATATGCCGACACCCATCCTCATAGTGTCCGGTCCGTGGCAGACGCCTGTAGCCAGCAACATTTCAGTCTTACCTGACCTAGATGGTATTTACAGCCGGGCCGAATTTGTAAATTTTCTTGACGCTCAGTAGCCCGACCCTAATTTAGATCAGTGCGAGCAATGGCGGACGACCTGAATCATGCAGAAGAGTGAATTGCCGGCCGTACTGGTGGTGGAAGACGAAGCCCTTATTCGCATGGATGCAGTCGACATCATCAAGAGCGCGGGTTTCAGAACCTACGAGGCAAGTTCCGCCGATGAGGCCATCAGGCTCATGGATCGGCATGCGGACATCGGCATTCTGTTTACAGACATCGACATGCCGGGCTCGATGGATGGGCTAAAACTCGCCAGCTACGTGCGGGATCGGTGGCCTCCTGTTGTGATCATTGTAGCCTCCGGCGCCATGAACATAGATCCTCTGGCATTGCCGACAGGGGCGTCCTTCTTTCCCAAGCCTTACCAGTCAATTCAGATCAGCAGCTCTCTGCAGCAGATCGCGGCTCAGTATGGCTAAGCCTACATCATAAGGCAGGTCCAACTTGCCGGGTGCACTAAATGAGAAGCACCGCGCTGTTACGCCCCTGGGCCCCGCCGTCACTGCGGTTTCAAAGCGATGGTGCATACGACGTCCTCTGACGCGAAGAGGTGATCAATCCGGTGGGGCGGTGGACAGAGCGTGTCCAAGCAATGTCGATTCAAAGATACTGCGGGCGGAAGGGGTGACGTGCGGGCCGCCAATCTCCTGCCGGACAATATGGACGCTCTCATCCAACGCTGTGTCTCAACCCACCGCCACCCGACCCTCCGGCGTGGAAAGTGCGCCGTATCTCACTGCATTTGTCGTCAATTGCCCGCCATCGTGGGTTCAGGTGTTGCTCGGGATCCCTGCGGGGTATCGCGTGCAATGACGTCATGCAGCTCGTCAAGGTCGATGAAATTATCACATTGTCGGCGCAGCTCATCCGCGAACATCGAGGGTTGGCTGCGAACCGTCGACACGACGGAGACGCGCACACCTTTCTTCTGCAGGTTCTCCACCAGCGAACGTAGATTGCCGTCACCCGAGAAGATGACGATGTGATCCACATGGGGCGCCAGTTCGATGGCGTCGACGGCCAAATCGACAGCCATGCCACCCTTGATCCGAAGCCGCCCCATGGAGTCGATAAACTGCTTCGCTGGCTTCGTGACGACAGCGAAGCCGTTATACTGCAGCCAATCGATCAGGGGCCGGACTGCGGAGTATTCGTCATCCTCGATCACCGCGGTGTAGTAGTAAGCGCGCAGCATCTTGCCGCGCGTCGCGAATTCCTGCCGCAGACGTTTGTAGTCAATGTCGAAGCCAAGGGCTTTCGCCGCTCCGTGCGTGTTTGGGCCGTCAATGAAGAGCGCAAGTCTCTCGTCACGATGAAACATTGCGAAATGGATCTCCGAAAATATACGAACGATGAAGCTTGGCGGCGAAAGGCCACCTGAACAACCCTACGGCGGTCGATCTTTTGCCAAAAGTATCTAGTCTGGGGGGTGCTCCAGGTCCACGCGCGAGATCCTCGAGCACAACCTAATGGAGATTTAGACTGCTGCAATTGATACTTGCGGAAGCTCTTCTCTCTGTTTGAGGCGAAAGTGCCGCTGGGCAGTCCTGGAGAAACAGGAAAGCCCGTCAAAAGATTTCAAATTGGTCATAGCCCCTGCCCGCCCTTTGGGCGTGTCATCGCGCTTCTCAGCCTCCAGCCGGCAGACCGGCTTGCGCCCGCAACGTCCCGGCCCGTCCTCCCTGTCCGAATGGCCCGCGCCCGGTCTCTCCGAGCCCGTGTGCGGACCTTCGGCCATGGTCGTCCTGGTCCGTGCCGATGCGCCCTTGCG
>TARA_R100000935_G_C2841045_1_pt1 | contig 11326 bp, 9 predicted proteins | sample TARA_R100000935 | Tara Oceans TARA_R100000935 (sample SAMEA2621502) | marine metagenome | biome: marine biome (ENVO:00000447); feature: surface water layer (ENVO:00002042); material: "saline water (ENVO:00002010), including plankton (ENVO:xxxxxxxx)" | depth 5 m | reverse complement strand
TGCGGCCATTAAATCAACCGTCGCACTTCAAACTTGAATCCAAGGCTTTTCAGCATGCCGTTATAATCGACGATAAGACCGAAATCTTTGCCCGGATAAACGCGGTTGGCACGGGCAATAGCTTGCATTAATGTGTGCGCCTTCATCGGCTTGTCGATATAAAGGGTCGACAGGCATTCGACATCAAACCCGGTCAACCACATAGCGCAAACGATCGCGACGCGGAAAGGATGCTTCGGGCTCTTGAACGCCGTCTCAACGCTAATATGTCCGTCTACTGAAGTCTCAAATCCCAACTTCATTCGTGCGCGATGTGGGATGATGTCGAAATCCCATTTCTTGAAATCGGCTACCTCGTTCTGGGCTTCGCTAATGACAATCTCAATAATGGTCTCTTCGAGCCAATCTCCCTGCGCTTGCAGCTTTGACGCTTCAGCCAGTAATGTGGATTTTTCATCAGAATTTGCGACAGAATTCGCTTTATTTCTCTTGGCGGACTCTGCTGCGCGAACCTCTGCGGTCTTTGCTTGCCAATGCGGAGCGATTCTTTCATACATTCGTGCGCATGTAATTTTGTCTATACATACAAACAGGGCCTTGCCTGATTCCCAGCGAGTTGCGCAGTGCTCGACGAAGTCAGCGGCAATCTTGTCTAAGCGATCAGGTGCGGTAACCACCTCATAGTCTTTGCCCAAAAGCTTATTGAGCAACGCAGATTGATCTTGATCAAGCTCTGCTTCCTCGATTTTCTTAGCGATTTTATCGTTCAAGTCCTTCCGCGCAACGCCAATCTTTTCACCTCTGTTCTCGTAGACCAGTTTCACCGTCGCACCATCTTCTTCGGACCGCTTAAAATCGTATCGCGAAACGTAGTTGCCGAAAATACGTTTGGTAATTTGGTCCTGCTTGAATAACGGCGTTCCAGTGAATCCGATGAATGCAGCGTTTGGCAGTGCCAAGCGCATGTTACGAGCAAGACGGCCAGCTTGGGTTCTGTGAGCTTCATCTGAAATTACGATGATATCATCGCGTTCGCTATAAGGCTTTGTCGGATTCACATCTTTATTGAACTTGTGAATTAAGCTGAACACATACTGATGGTTCTCGGTCAGAATTCGCTTCAGGTCGTCGCCGGAGGATGCCCTTGGCGTATCTGTTTCAGCGATACCGCAGCCAACGAAGGTTTGGTAAATTTGACTGTCCAAGTCCTGCCGATCGGTCATTAACAAGAATGTAAAGTTGCCAGGAATCTTCCGACGCACTTTTTCCGCAAAGAATGCCATGGAATAGGACTTACCACTCCCTTGCGTATGCCAGAACACTCCGAGTTGCCCAAGATCGGGATGGGCTCTTTCGATAATGTCTACGGGGCCCTCAGGCACGAACGAGGGCATCACCTCCTGTGCTATCGTTATTGCCTGATCTTGCCCTTTGCGCTTACGTTTTTTTAGTGTCTTCCGCTCCAAAGGCATTTCGACAACTCGATGTAGAAGTCGTTGTCCTTCTGGCAGATCTGCTTTGATCGCTTCCTGACGCATGACAGAAGCAACAGCCAAGTTTACGCCCAGCATTTGGTGGTTGCGCGCAACGACTTTGCGTGTCTCGCCAGGCTTGCTTTCGTCGAACAGAATGAAATTCTCTATCAGATCGAGCAGGCGGCCATGTGTTAACATCCCATTTAATAGGCGCTCGGCATCCACGCTGCCCTCGTCGTCCTCTTCCAGCCGCTTCCACTCATTGAAATGCCCCCACTCACTGGTGATTGAGCCATAGCGGGCGCGATCACCGTTTGACACGACAAGGAAGGCGTTGTGATGGAAAGCGTGAGAGATGACACTTTCGTCCATGTAATCGCGCAGATTACCGTCAAAGCCCGTCCGGATATTCTTGTAGACAGCCTTCAACTCGATGAAGACCAGCGGCAGGCCATTCACGAAGCAGACCAAATCGGCGCGACGGTTATAATTCGGTGTCCTGATACCGGTCAACTTGAATTCCCGCACAGCAAGAAAACGATTCATGCCAGGCTTGTTGTCAAAGTCCAACACGCGGGCACGAGCTGATTTATGACGACCATTCATGTCGCGGTAGGTGACGGGAACGCCATTCCGGATCATGCGGTAGAAATCGCGATTGTGCTGCACCATTGAGCGGCTGACGTCATAGACAGTAAGGTCGCGCACGGCTTCATTGATGGCCTTTGCGGGCAGATCGGGGTTGAGCCGTTCCAGCGCCGCCCTCAGGTCACGGGTCAGCACGGCCTCTTTCGTATCATTCCGGCCAAGCGTGCCGTCGAGACCAAAGGTTTCCTGGTTCCAAGCAAATACACTGTCCCAGCCTAATACATGCTCGAGGTGATCAGCAAAGGTTTTTTGGACCAATTGGTCTTCGCTGTTAATAGCAGTGACGGCCATTGAATGCCTTTCTCAAAATCAGATCGCGCTAAGATTTCTCCGCACCGCGCGTCTCTAAATACTCTCCAACGCCATAAAGCACTTCGTCAATCAATTTTAAGCAATGCTGGATAAATTCCTCACTCATATAAAAAATCCAAGGAACTTTGTTCTTGGATGAATGATGGAACCACGCCTCTGGCCAATGCTTATTTTGCATCCTGCTTTTGAACTTCTCCATTTTATCAAGGGGCCATTCAAATCCATTATGAAACATGTTGTTCCGGTAAGAGAACAAAGCCATCAGGGATCTTGCATACCCAACGGGCAGAAACTTCTCCAAACCTGCAAACGCCGCCAATTCTTGGATGCCTCGAATCAGGTCATTCGAAATCTCACCCTTTCTGATCACCAGGTGGGGGTTCCAATAGAGATCTCGGACACCGTTTCGACGCGGGTCAGCTTCATCTGAGGTCTCTTCCGCTTTTCGAATGGCTTCGAAAATGGCTACAAAAAGGGACTCGATGAAGGGCGCCAGCATGCCCACCGCAGACATGGAATGGGCAGCATCAGTGTAAACACTCTCGTGGAACATGTCCGTAAGGTGGCCACCGAGGTGAGCAGCATTGCCATGGTCTTCTGGATCGAGAAGATTGATCTGACCACGCATGTGCTCGATATTTCCGACGGCCGTTGCTTCCGCTACTTTGTTCCGCTTCAACGCGCTTTTGATTGCATATAGCTGCGCCTCGAAATCACGTTCGTTTTCAATGAAAAAAAGTGCGCGGTCCTTGTGGCTCCATCGTAATTCTTTCAAGCTCCTCAATTCATCAGCTGCGGACTCAACTGTCATACGGCGATCTCCCCGTTCATCAGGCGCGGAAGCAGGATGTCACGGGCATCATTTAGCTTCCGGATCTGATTCTCTAATATCTTTTTCTGTGCAAACAGCATTATTACTTGCTCATCGAAGAGTGAGATCAACAACTTCGATGGCAAGTTAATGCTCGCAGCATGAACTACTTTTCGATCCAAAGTCGGCACTGATGCGCCTCCATTAAACTGTTTTAGATCCATATTTTTCATCAAGAAATACGCGAAATGTGCAGATACTAACTTGAATTCCTTGACCCAAAGAGATGTGTTTAATGGCCAGCAGGGATCATCAACGTAGCGGACTTCGCCCAAAGAACCGGATCTACCTGTGATAACTGTGGGAATGCTGACTTTCGGCAAATTGTGCATTCCTACAATTCCAGAGGAGCCGTAAACTGGTATGTCGCCCGAGAGACGTTTTGCGACAGGCAGATCGAAACCACGTTGGAGTGTCAGGGCTGCGCCAAAAGGCAACCGCTTCCACCCCTCAGGCAGGCCGTCGGTGATCTTGACATGTTCGTGGCCTGGGAAGCGGAAGTGAACGAACCATTCGCGGTAGAGCAACCGCGCCGCCTCCTCTAACAACGCAATCCGCCGCCGGTTGTTCTCGATTAGATCGTCGTAGGCAGAGAGAATATCTGCAATGTGCTGTTGTTCCCGCAGTGTTGGAACTGAAATCTTGAAATTTCGCAGCACAGTTAAGTTGATGTGAGGCACACCCGACGAGGAATTTTGGCTGATAATCTTTTCGATTGTTTCGCGGGCTGAAAACCAATAGTAGACAAAACGGCTATCGGCCTTTGAAGGGTCCACAGTAAGTTTCATTTGGCTTTGCGAAATTACATACTCTTCGAAAAGCGAGTTACTTGGAATTATCGAAACTTGCCCCAAAGTCCCTCGTTGCGTAAATACAATATCTCCCCGATGCGCAACATTTCCAAAAAGATCCTCGCGAAGTTTTTGCTCTGAAACAAATACGAAGTTGTCTTCCCTTAGATGACGCCCTCCTGTGAGGTTCGCGCCCCGAATTACCGGGACACCTTCCGCAACATAGTCTTTTGACGTCAGCTTTGAGCCAAATGGGCCACCAGTGAACGCTCGTGGTTTCGGGTCCGCCAACTGGTCGAGCGGCAGTGATACCCAACTCAAGCGCCCAACTCCCCGAAGTTCAAAAATATCTGGGCCGCCAGTTCCGCCGCCTCCTCGTTCAATCCCTTCAAATCGATGTGGATCGACCGTAGCGTCTCTTCAAAGTCGAAATCCTCGTCGACCTCCTCCGGTGCCACGCCAACATAACGGCCGGGCGTCAGGCTCCAGTCATGCGTTTCGATCTCGGCCCGGTCCACCAATTTGACCAGCCCCTCAACATCGCAAAGCTGCGCATCGGGGAACCGTTCCTGCAACCAGCCGGCCTGCTTCACGAAATACCGCACCTGGCGTAACGCCTCGACCGCCTCGGCCCGTGCGGTCTCCAACGCTTTACGCGCCTTGTTGATGTCGACGTTGGCCCACAGGTCGGTGTCCCGCGCCGCCATCTCCTTGACCGCGGTATCAACTGCGCGCGCCGCCAGCTTTACCGCCAGATCAATCTGCTTGGTCAGATCCCGACATTGCACCGCGATGCCATGCAGACCCTCCCGCGCTGTATTTAGCGCCGCATTGTTGCGTCCATCATCATTGACCCAAGTCTTGGCCCGTGCTGCCACCTCAGCCTCGAATGCCTTGACGTCATTCGTCAGCGTCGCCTGCACCGTGCTAAGCTCCGCCCAAGTCTCTGCAAGTGGGTCAGTGTCGCGCTTTTGGTTCGCAAATGGCGTCATCAGATCAATCAGCTTGGTCAGCCCATTGCCTAATGAGGAAAGCGGCTCTGCCGTCGCACCCCCGTTTTTGATGGCCACGTCGATGTAAGTTTCAACTAATTGCAGGAACCGTTCAGTCTGCCCACGATATAGCCAAATGATGGCTGCGATGTTCTTTTGTTGCTCAGGACTGAAGTCATAAACAGCGCGAGAAACCTTTCGGTAAATGTTGCGGGCATCCAACATCAAGACTTTGTCTGCTCGCGCGGCGTCACGCTCCTTCGCTTTGTCAAAGAACCAAAGCTGGCAAGGCACCGTGCGGGTATAGAAGAAGTTGCCACGGATATCGATCATCGCGTCCACGGCACCAGTTTCAATCAGCTTCTGGCGAACCTTTGCCTCATCGCGTCCTGCACTGGAGGTCTGAGAAGACATAACAACGCCCGCGCGGCCGTTTTCATTGAGGTAGCTGTAGAAGTAGGACATCCACAGGTAGTTAGCGTTCGACACTTTCTTGTTCTTGTTCACACCAGGTAGGCCGAACGGTAGGCGCTTGTCGCCCTTGACCTTGTCGGCGTCCACTTCATCAACATTGAAAGGTGGATTTGCCATGACAAAATCGCACCTACCAACCAGTTCGTGCGGGTCTTTGTAGTAGGTGATGGCTTCGTTCCCGGCCCGTATGGAGCCTTCAAGACCGTGAGCCGCGAGATTTATCTGTGCGACCTTTGCGGTCGTTTCGTTCTTTTCGTGGCCGTAGAAGGTCACGAGATTCATAGTGTCTTGGCCGGCGTCTTCAATGAAGTGGCTGGACTGCACGAACATGCCGCCAGAGCCGCAAGCCGGGTCAAAGACAATACCATGATCAGGTTCGATAACGTTCACAATAGTCTGAACAATCGATGGCGGCGTGAAAAATTCGCCATTGTCGTGGGCACCCTGTTTTGAGAACTCGGCAAGGAAGTATTCATAGATCCGCCCGAACACATCACCCGAAGCATTGCGCAACGCCTCGGTGTCGAACTTGCGCATCATACTTTCGAGCAGTTCGTCCTCAAACCTCTCGTAATCCTTAGGTAGCTGACCCGCGAGAGGCTGGAAGTGCTCTTCGATCACTTCCATGGCAGTTGTAAGTGCCTCACCGAGCTTCCCATCTTTTGGTCTGCCCAAGATCACGTCATAGCGTGCAGCTTCAGGTAACATCATTGCCCGGCGACGAGCGAAATCGGCCTCCACGAGTGGGCGTTCAGGCATCTTTCCTGAGATCCTATCATCTGAGATCGCCGCCACTGCTTCGTAGTAGCGGTTTGTGGCTTGGCGTAGGAAAAGCAGCCCCATAATTGGCATGAAGTATTCATTTGACGCGAGCCCAGAATTAGCTCGCAGATCGTCAGCTACCTTCCAAAGGTCAGAGTCAAATTGAGCAATGTCTGTCAGGTGGTCAGAAATCATGGGCATTTAGTCTTTCACGTCACTTGTTATTAGGCATTCTATATTTCAGCAGGAACCAGCGTTCGCTCCAAGGTCACCCCCTAAAAGCTTACCTAAACGGCCTTAAAATCACACTCTTCAATCTCTTAGTGGCAACAAAAATCTACGGGAACACTCCCAAATGCAAAATGAGCGAAAGGGTAAGTCCACTTGCAATAACCCGTTACCGTGAGAAAAGCTCCAATTTGGCCCACTCCACACAACCTCTGTGATTTAAGCACGATCATGCTAACCATTTCTCAAACTTTACACCGAAATGCACTACAAAAATTTTTCTAAGGCCGCCGTTCAGCGCGACAATCTTTAATCATGCAGGCGCTAGTTGTTGCACAGGTCGATCGATGAACGGGGCTTCCATTACCGATCAAAGGGTGCCTCACGACGTTCTTAGCTGGTGCACTAAGGTCAGTGTCATCGTTCAATGCCTCAACGCACGTCCAAACCTCAGCAGTCGGACGTTAATAGGGAACATCTGATCAAGGCTATCGGCTGCGCCGTAGTTACCACCTGAGAGCTGCGAAAGGCAATCTTCAGGCCAAAAGCTGCCCCGGTTGTGCGTTTTGTGCAGCTGTTGTGGCCTGCCACCTATTTCCGGACGGACTCGTCCTCGTGCAATCAGCTTTCGCCGCGCCAGAAACATTTTGCCGAGGGCGAACAGCGTAAAGAGCTGGGACCGGCGCTCGGCAAGGCCGGGGTAGCAGGCGTTTACATGGACAAACTGGTATTTTGCAACAAGGAAGGGGTTCTCGAACTCGGCCCATATCTTCTCGATGATGCGCTTTGTGCTTCATTCAAGAGGATGCAGGTTGCCCTTTGGAGCGTTGCACTTGGTGTTCCAGAACTGGCCAAGGCCACTGAACGTGACCACACGCCCGGCTCTAACATGCTCCCTGTCGGCCCGAACAGAGCTCTCGCAGCCGTTTAGCACTGCGTCCCAGACTTGGCTGCCGGGCACCTGAGCCTTGGAAGTTTCGAGGCTGTGGGCCCCCCGCTTTCGGCGTCGACACCGACGTGCACTCGCATACCGGAGAACCAGTCAATGCCCTTCTTTGTGGAAGACATCTCCGGGTCTCGCGCCTGGGCCTCGTTCTTGGTCGATGACGACGCATCGACGATCGTGGCATCCATCATCGTGCCCGATCGTGGGCCGCTCCTCGTTCTTAATAAGCGAGCCTTCACGGCCTTCAGATACCCCCGATTCTAAACTGCCGATCAGATTAAATGGCTCAACCGATCGCAATTACGTCAGTTACCGGATGTTTACCTACGCTATTCAACAGACCGGCTAAATCGTAATGCAGCAAAGTCGGCATCCCCCACTATTTCGTAGAAAGATCGAGAATTTCACCACTTCGATCGACACCTCCAGCTACAGACCACCAGCTAGCAGTAGCTGCGCGCTCCTTGTTTTCAACTCGTAACCCCGAAAAACGGTTACCCTGAAACTGATACTGTCCCGTCCGCAAAAATACAAATCGTTCAAATATTTCCGGATCGGGATGCTCGAGTGAGGATTCGATCCGACTACGTGTCCCGCAGATCCCGTTGCCATGGTCTATGCATGCATAACCGATAATGGCACCCTGGATGAACGACAGCCAGGGATTTCCCTCAAGTCCCTCTTGGACATCAAAAAGGGTGCTGTATCCGAGATGCGAAATTTCAATACCTTCACAATCTTCGCCACGGTAAGCCTCGGCCCGAGAGCGAAACTTACTTATACAAATCAACTCTTCGGCCATGAGGACACGAGCAGACTCTCTTGATGTGCATCCGTTCAGCTCAAGCTCCAAAAGCGGCCGGACAGTTGGACTCGTCAGCAAACGCTGCACTACACGACGAGCGATCCGATCAGGGACATATTTCTCAAGAATTTCCCTTCGATCAGCCCAAACTTTTTTCTCCATGACGACAAGCATCTCGTTTGAACCGTCCATCTACATCAACCCTCTATTTGAACCCAATTTAGGTTCAACTAATTTTCCCTCTACGCCCTGTCAAGACAGTGAAGGGTGGTAAGCATGCCAAAGTCTATCAGGAGCGAAGGCCTTATGGCCTTAGGCCAAGCAGTATCGCAAATTCGTGAAACTCAGGGGATGTCGCAACGTGAGTTTGCGGCGAAAATAGGATATAGACAGTCATTTGTTTCGAAGCTGGAACTCGGACTTAGGCGAATCGATGTCGTTGAGCTGGTTGTTTTATCTCGGGCCATCGGCGTCCCAGCATCAAAACTGCTACTCCTAGTAGAGGAGGCAACACCGCAAGGGCAGCGAATTTAGACTTGGCACACCCACAGACCTATCTTGCTGACTTTCTCGACTGCATCCATGACAATTTGATCAGCCGCTGGATGAATTATTGCCGTAGAATTGGACGCAAATTGCCAGGCAGAACAGTCAACCTGCATAATCGAGGCATCAATTAAGCGGCACCGGAACATCGTGCCGATCCAGATCCGCAAACTAAGCTTGGTGCCATACATTGGGTGCAAGTGGTGGCGCGGAACTGAAGACGGCAATCCCGGTGTCGGTTGAGCCCCAGCAAGCAAGTCCGGACGCGCAGAGCTGACGAAGCGGCTGACGAGCAATGCGGTCAGTGGCTTCCGATTGAATAAATAGGGGGTGTCCGCGCAGCGTGTTGGTCCGCTATGCGGACCTTCCTGCCGTTCGCCGCGGGTGCATCCTCTCTCGTCTCGCTTGCGCGGCATCTGGAAGAGACGGCGGATTGCGGACTTTCGCTGCGCAGCAGACGCTTCCTCGCATTGGAATGCCGAAGGGCCCTGCACGGGTAGTGATCCGTGTGCGACCCGAACGTGGACAGTTCGGACTGACGCGTGGCGCTGCGCTAATAATACGAAGGCGATGTTCAGATAGTAAGCCAACTTTCAAATTCAGCGCCGGTAACCTTCTTGTGCATCATTGGCCCGAGGGTTACCGTTCTGGAAAAGCTGCCACCCCGAGGACCTCAATGAAAACATTTAGCTTCGATGATATCGGAATTGCGAAGATTTTTGCTGATTTCTCATTGGTTATCCCTCCGCACCAACGCGATTATGCATGGACTGACGAGGAGGTGGAACAGCTTTTCTCGGACGTCGAAGCGGCCTATCGTGGAAGCTCTGAGTATTTCCTTGGCACTATTGTAGCAATCGAAGGAACGGATTCCGGCACACTCAGTGTCGTGGATGGTCAGCAAAGGCTGACGACTACATATTTGCTGCTTGCTGCTATAAGAGATTACTTGCACGAGAGAAAAATTGGTGAAGAGATATCTACGTCACTTCAGAATAGCTATCTTTTTAGCAGCGACCGGCGCGAAGGCTTCAAACAGCGGCTTGCTCTAAACACAGATGACAGGGCCTTCTTCAAAAAGCTCACATCAAAGAACACCGAGAAAGATTGGCCCCCAAAGATTAGCCGGACCTCTCACAAACTCCTGAAGAACGCCTATTTTTGTGCTGCAAAGCGCGTTGAAAATATTGCGACTTCGGTCTCGGGTGTTGATGCCCCTGCAACGTTAAATAATTGGATCGACTATCTTGAGCGCTCGGCGCAAGTCATATTGTTGCGTGCGCATGATCAGTCGCGTGCTTTCAAGATGTTTGAGACGTTGAACGACCGCGGGCTGCGGACCTCCCAAGCTGATCTTGTGAAGAGCTACTTATTTGGCCTCGCAGAAAAACAGGTCGGTCTTGCACAATCAAAATGGTCGAACATGTTGGAAAATTTGCAGGACCTCGGAGATGATGACCCACAAGTTTCTTTCCTGCGACATTACTTAATTGCATTCTCTGGGTTTGTGCGCGCCGACGGTGTCTACGACGCAATCCAGACCAGGTATAAAAATGAAGGAACTTCAATCTCCTTCCTGACATCTTTGGCAGAAACTTCACGCACCTACACCGCGACCTTCAATCCGGAAAGTGAATTTTGGGATAGCTATTCGCCTGCTTCTCGAAAATACCTTGAAGATTTCAACTTCTTTGATCTCCGGCCGATGAGACCGCTCCTCTTGGCGGTTTCGACCAAGTTCGATAAAAACGAATTTTCAAAATCCATCCGATACCTCAGTTCTCTAAGTTTGCGCCTTGTAATGTCAGCAAGGACACGCAGTGGTGCGAATGAGCAAGCCTTCGCAGACGCCGCAATAAAGGTCACGGAAGGTGAGATCGTGAAGCATAAGGGTCTCGTAGAGGCGCTTAAAAAGATTTTTGTGTCAGATAAAGATTTTGAGGAGGTGTTTGCAAACGCTCGTGTTTCGAAAGCGGCTCTGGCCCGGTATATCCTAAGAGAGTTGGAGCACACTATGTCGACGGACAAAAAAGAGGAGGAGTGGGTCAACACCGATCCACAGCAGATCACCCTTGAGCACATTCTCCCCAAGACTTTCCCGGAGACTGGCTGGGAAAATTTTGATGCTGAAACACACATGGAATATAGAACTCGGCTCGGTAACCTTTGCCTTCTAAAGAGAAGTGAAAACAATGGTATGTCGAATGACAGCTTCGCAGCCAAGAAAACATTCTTTGAAAAGAGCAGTCTAACGACAACGTCCGAACTTAGAGAATACGAAGACTGGTCGCCACAACAGCTGGAAGCTCGGCAGCGGAAACTGGCAACACAGGCACTGCTGACATGGCCTGCTACTTAGTCCAAGTTACCTCAGGTGACTACCTTGTGTCACGCCGCTGCGCGGCATTTTAACGAATACCAATAGCCGGTTAGGGCCGTTCCCGGTATACTGGCTTGAAGATTTCACCTTCCTCAC
>TARA_R100000935_G_scaffold57536_1_pt1 | contig 11345 bp, 8 predicted proteins | sample TARA_R100000935 | Tara Oceans TARA_R100000935 (sample SAMEA2621502) | marine metagenome | biome: marine biome (ENVO:00000447); feature: surface water layer (ENVO:00002042); material: "saline water (ENVO:00002010), including plankton (ENVO:xxxxxxxx)" | depth 5 m | reverse complement strand
AATTAGATCCCATTTAAAAAATTTCAAGAAATGATTGGCAAGGGAAAATCCATAGCAAGAACGGGAGCATCTATAGGTTATGGTTGGAACCAAGAAAAGGATGCTGAAGTTGTCTTAAAGGAATACTTGGCTGGAGATAATCCTCACGAAATCACCGAAGAATTCAAGATCATTCAGTCTCAAAATGAACGATGTACAAATAATACTCTCAGTTTTATACTGAGCCCCACTATAGAAGATGGAAAAGACTTAAGCGTAAAAGACTTGGAGGAAATTTCTAAGAAATTTTTAAAGGAAATGGACCTGCAAAACAATCAATCCATTGGATTTGTTCACAGAGATAAAGAACATACTCACGTGCATATTTATACCAACCGAATCGGCTTTGATGGAAAGGCGTACAATGACAGCTTTATTGGAAAACGAAGTCAGCTAGCCGCAGACAACGTAGCAAAGGAGTTAGGACTTACCAGAGTACGGGAAGTGCAACAAGATAAATTACAAGAATTAAATCCGCAGCGACTAGCAATAAAACAGATCCATGATAAGGTATTGGAAAACAGACCCAAATCAATAGATCAATATATTAATAAAATGAAGGAGCACAAAGTAACAGTGATTCCAAGCATCAATAAATCCAATCAGTTGCAAGGCTTCAGATTTGAATATAAAGGCATCAACTTAAAAGGGAGTGATGTTCATAGGTCAATGACTGGCGGTAAACTCATAGGAGAAATCACTAGAAATTCAGCATACACAAGAATGAAAGAAATACCCAACAGTTTGAAACTGATGGATAAAACAGTTCAAGTCAGCACTAATATGGCAGCAAGTATAGCAAAAGGCTTAGTGAAACAAGTAATAAAGAGAGGCTTGGATACAGGAATAGGATTTTAAAAAATTAAAAGGATGAAAAAGCTAGATGAAATTATGGAGCTCATGACAGATGAGATGACGGACTTTAAAGCAGCAATTTTGGAACTTGATCTGCTTTCAAAACAATTGTTCAATTTAAGCATTCCAATTACCACCGAGGCAATGGAAAAGAAGCTGAACATTTTCTTAGAGAAACAGGAAGAAGAAAACCAATTAAAAGATGAAGTTCTCCAGGAAATAGAAAAGAAGCTAAAAAACGCCAGGATAATTCCGAATTACCTGTTGATCCTATTAGGAACACTTGGAATAATCACATTAGGATTGCTAAGTTATTTTGGATATACAACCAAAGTAGCAGCGAAAGAAAAGTTTGAAATTTATCAATTGATAAAGGAATCGGAAAATGATAATTATCAGCAATATCTTTCTATAAATCCTGAAATAAAAGAAGATTATTGCCATTGGCTGGAAGATAAAAAGTAGGCATTGTCATGACAATCGACCTTGACGCAAATTATCCTAATTTTACAGTAAATGGCTTCGCACCTCCAGTAAAATGGTTATTATTTACTGTAACCCAATCGAGATAAGTAGGATGCGCCCTATGCTGTTTTTATTTTACGCTTAACTTCCCGTACGCTATAAAAACAGCACAGGATCCACGCGCAGATTAGTTATGGTAGATATGGGGCTATTTAAATATTGAAACATAGTATTTCAATTCAATAGTGTTTTAAATAATCGAGATTGAATTTGCTTTATTAATGGGAAGGAATTAAATATTCGGCTTATCAAGTTTCAGGATCCCTTCTAAATATTTTGATCAAATTGAAGATCATTAAATAAAAAACCATCCAAATAAATCTTGTTATATACCCACTTGAAATATCAGATTGGAAATGAACTTCGAGGTAGATTTCCCTCACGCCAATGCTAAAAATAGGTATGGCTAAAAACGTTATTAATCTAAATTTAAACACAATATTTATTTTAAATTGGCTAATTAAATATTTGAAAAACCCATAGCCATCTTAACATGACCGCTCGATAGCTTAGTGTCTTAAACTTACCAGATGTTCCACATCGGGCCTAGCCCTGTTTAATCTCTGTTTTAGAATTAATTCGGAACGAAGAGTTAAAATCATAACTAATGATATTTGTAATACATATTCCAGTTTTTTATAAACGATGTAAATTAAAATCCTTAGAATACTAAATACAATTAGATAACACACGTAGTCACCAAAATCGGTAACAAACAAAAAATATTTAGTCAGAACAGGTGTCCGATATTTTAAAATGCGTGACTAAATGAAATCATATTTAGCTAAAATTCAGACTTTAAAATTTCAGTAATTTTTTTTTAATTAATGGTAGCAATCAGGATAACGCTAGAAATGAAAGCTATTAGAATATAAGAGAGTTTATAATTATATCTTTGAATATATAATTTCATAGGTTTAAAATTCCTTTAGAATCTTTATTTACTTTTATTCAATAACTTTAAAAATATGAAATATCTGATAGCGGAGGATGAAAAGGAATTGCAGCATTCCATCGCAACCTATTTAAGTCACGATGCAAACATATGCGAAACAGCATCAGATTATCACGAAGCATCCGAAAAACTAGAAATGTACGAATATGACATAGTGCTGCTAGATATCAACCTTGTAACTGGTAGCGGACTAGATTTACTCAAAAAACTTAAAAAAAAACATAAAAAATGTGGAGTTATAATTATTTCTGCAAACAGTTCCTTGGACAACAAATTAGAGGGTTTGGACCTGGGGGCAGATGATTATATCACAAAACCCTTTCATTTAGCAGAGCTCAACTCGCGTATAAAAGCAGTTTTAAGACGTGGCCAGTATGGCGGAGATGATTCTATTACTTTTCACGAGATAAGGATGGACACTTTAGCACGTAGTGCCTATGTAAATGAAAAGCCAATTACTCTTACCCGAAAGGAATACGACCTCCTCTTGTTCTTCATTACAAATCAAGGCAGAGTGCTTTCTAAAGCCATAATTGCAGAACATCTATGGGGCGATGATAGCGATATGCTCGATAATTTTGATTTTATTTACGTTCATATCAACAACCTTAGAAAGAAGCTTACGTCTGAAGGGGCAAAATATATTCAGACCGCTTACGGTAGTGGTTATAAATTCATTGCAGATTAAAAATTCAACCACAAATAAAACAAGACTTCTCCGAAAGGCATCCAAGACTTTTCTGATTACCAGTATTATAATAATGATACTCTCTGGTTTAGCACTTTATATTTATACTCGGTCGCTGTTGCAGAACGAAATTGAAGAAGAGCTGTATTCAAATAAAGATCGCGTAGAACGCTTATTGGAAGTTAACCCAAACATTTTGGGTATACCTCCAATAATGATGGCAGAGAAAACAAACATTGTTCAAAAAAATGTTCTAGTTGATACACTCATTTACGATCCGCTTCAAGATGAAGTAGAACTTTTTAGACAACTTTCAGGAACAAAAAAGATTAATGGTCAAGAGTATAAGATAACTGTGAGAGCAATGGTCATTGATTCCGAGGATATTTTATTTGCGATTGTAATAACCTTTTTTACAATTATCTTCTTTGCCTTTATTTTCTTATTCTATCTCAACAAATCCCGAAATGAAAGGCTGTGGGAACCATTTTTTGTTAATTTAGAACGCTTGAAAAACTTCTCTTTAAAATCAGACCAATCTTTACAGCTGAATGAATCCGATATTATTGAATTTGATGAACTCAATAAAGAAATGTTAGCTTTAACCAATCAAGTACAAATAGATTATCGAAATCTTAAGCAATTTACAGAAGATGTTTCTCACGAAATGCGAACACCACTTGCTACAATGCAAGTCAAAATAGATACTCTAATTGATGATAATTCTATTAATACGAGCCAATTCGAACAATTAAATTCTTTACAAGTTGATATACAGAGGCTAAAACAGCTTAATAATCGTTTAATTTTACTAGCCAAAATAGATAACAATCAATTTACTGCAAATGAAATGATTTCGGTAAATGAGACTTTAACACAATCTGTCAACAATTTTAAGGAAATAACTCAAACTTCTATAACTATTGAACATAAGAGCGTATTTAATGTTATTATGGACAAAACACTTGCTTTCGTACTTTTAAACAATCTACTAACTAATGCTATTAAGCATAATCTGGGGAATCATCCAATTAGTGTGTTAGTTGACAAAAATTATATTCAAGTCATTAATAGCGGAACTATTGCTTTAAGCCATCCAGAGAATATTTTTGAACGTTTCTACAAAGAAAGTAAAAAGCCTGACTCTACAGGTTTAGGGCTGTCTATCGTTAAGAAAATATGTGATTATTATGGCTTTGATTCTACCTACCAGTTCGACAAAATTAAAAAACAACACGTGTTCCAAATTAATTTTACCAGTGAAAATTTAGGAATTACTGCAAAACTTTAAAATTTCTTTAGAAGTACCAGTTACATTTACTTTTTAAAACGATCAAATAAAATAAATTCATTTTTTGAAATAATCCTCATTATTTTATTTTTCAAGTAAATAGCCAATGAATTTAATCTTTTTAAGAAATTCTATTTTCAGTGCTCACAGATTTGCATTTCTTAAAAAAATGGGATGTTTTATTTTAATGATTATTGCATTTTCTAGTTGTGTTAGTACAAAATATGACCAAACCTATATAACCAATTCTATAAAGGAACTAAGCGATTATAATGCTGCTCGTAAAGGTGAAAATACCAATTTTCAAATACCGTCAACTGTAAATCTTGATGATGGACTTTCACAGGAAGAAGCTATTTCAATGGCGCTTTATAATAATGCTCAATTCCAGGCAGATTTAATAGACCTTTCGCTCGCTAATGCCGATTTAGTTACCGCCGGACAATTGCCCAACCCCTTACTTTCCATCATTTTTCCCACAGGAACCGACCCTTTAAAGGGAACACTCAACTTTGCTGTTGATGCACTCTGGCAACGTCCATCAAGGGTCAAGTCAGCCCATCTGGAATCTGAGCGTACGGCTTTGAATATAGTTAATAAAGGGCTACTCTTAATTCGGGATACAAAAATTGCTTATGCAAAAAGCTTGATAGCCAATCAGCAGGTAGCCATTGGTGAAGAGAATATCCAACTGCGTTCTAAATTGGCACAAATAATTAACAAACAATATGAGGCTGGCGAAATTAGTCAGATGGAAGCTTCTCTAGCTATTTCAGATTCAACTCTGGCACGTCAGGATGCACTAAGAGCAATTAACTTAGCGCGGACTGCACGTTTAAGGTTATTGCTCATTACTGGTTTGGATTCGCTTTCTAAAAATATTCAGTTAAGTACTTTCAATTATAATCCCGAAACGATACCACTACTTACAAAATTATTGGATACCGCTTTCGCGAAAAGAACCGATTTAAAAGCCGCACAAATTGCTATTGAAGCCAAAGGAAAACAATTGGGATGGGAACGCTCAAAGATAATTTCGCTGATTGGAATATTGAGCGCAAGACGTGAAAATGGTAAAATTTTTGTTGGCCCAGGCTTTAATGTAGGCCTACCTATTTTCAACTGGAACAAAGGAAATATTCTTCGGAAAAATGCCGAAATTAAACAAGCCACTTGGCAATATATCGTCTTAAAACGCAACATTAGTTTAGAGGTCAATCAAGCCTTTTCCGAATATGAAACGGCAAGTGCAAATTTTAAACTTTGGCAAAACAATTCTGAAGCAATGAATCGTGTGCCAGAGCAAGCAAGAAAAGCATTCGAAGCGGGTGAGGTTTCCTATTTCTTTTACATCGAAACCCTACGACGATTTACAGATTTCAAATTAAGAAGTGTAGATGCCGAAGTCGCCCTTTTAATAGGCGAAGCAAATCTCAATTATGCCGTAGGTACAAAACAATTATAATTCAGATGAAATATAACATATTAATAGCATCCCTCTTATTTATCTGCATCGCTTGTAATAATAAGGAAACTAAAAAAATAGCACCCGCAGAAGTTAAAGCGCCCGTAAAAGAAGGAGAACTTACTACAATAAAATTGACTGAAAAAGCGGTGAGTAGATTAGGGATTGAGACCATCATGGTCGAAGAAAAGGAATTGGGCGAAGTCTTTCAAACAGGAGGTCAAATGATGGCACCACCTGGTAAAGCTGCTTCTATAATATCGCCTTTACAGGGAACTCTAGTGCTGTCAGGAAGCGAAGAGCCACTACCCGGTGTAGAAGTGAAAAAAGGACAGGTCTTATATCGTTTGGTCATTCTTCCTGCTGAAAAGGATTTAGTGAGTGTAAAACAGGAGGTAACCTCCCTTTCATCACAATTGGATAATGCGAAAAAGCAAGCTGAAAGAACATCTCAATTATTAAACGATGGCGCGGTAAGCGAAAAACAAAACGAACAGGCACAAAATAATTTGGCTGTTGTCCAGCAAGCTTACAATGACGCACAAGCGCGATATAGCTTACTGAAAAATGGAAGTTCCGGAAATGTAGGAAACAATGCAACCTACGCTATTGAAGCTCCAATGGATGGAATTATCCAACAAGTCTATGTGAGTTCTGGACAGACCATTACGGCCGGTATACCGATCATCGATATCGCAGCAGTTGCGCCACTTTGGATAAAAGTGTCAATCTATACTGGTGATGTTTCAGCTCTAAAACTATCACAGCCAGCTATTATTCAAAAACTGGGAAATTCAAATTCTAAAATTTCGGTGGAAGCTAAAATGGCGACATCACCAGTAACCACTAATAATTCATCTTTGACAGATGTCTTTTATGAAATCGCTAATGAAAACAAAATTTTTCTGCCAGGCGAAAAAGTGAATGTTTTTTTACCAAAAGGGACTTTAGAAAAAAACATAGCTGTTCCATACAGCGCAGTATTATACGATTATAATGGCGGGGAGTGGGTCTATGTGCAAACAGAACCACAAACCTTTGTAAGGTCTCGTGTCAGTGTTGGTCAAGTAATAAACGGAATGGCAGTAATTACAAATGGATTGAAATTAGGAATGGAAGTAGTAACATTAGGTGCGCCAGAACTTTTCGGAACCGAATTTAATAGTGGTAAATAATGAAATGGCTAGTTTCAATATCGATCAGAATGCGTGTTATTGTCGTTGCACTGATGTTTTTATTGCTCATCGTTGGTTTTTTTGTAGTCAAAGATACGCCCATGGACGTGTTTCCCGAATTTGCACCCCCTTACGTTGAAATCCAGACCGAAGCACCAGGACTTTCTACCGCAGATGTTGAAGCATTGGTGACGATTCCTATAGAAAATGCGTTAAACGGTACACCCTTGATGCAGGACATTAGGTCAAAATCAGTATTGGGATTATCATCGGTAAGGCTTCATTTTGAAAAAGGCATTGATATTATGGAAGCTCGCCAACACGTTCAGGAACGGTTGGGTCGTGTAGCAAGTACTTTACCTTCCGTTGCATTGCCGCCCGTAATGTTGCCACCGTTATCCTCAACAAGTAGAATATTGAAGATCGGAATTTCATCAGATTCCTTGTCCCAAATGGAGATGACCACAGCCATCAAGTGGACGGTAAGACCACAATTAATGGCAATTCCCGGCGTAGCAAATGTGGCGATATGGGGACAGCGTGACAAGCAAATGCAGGTAGTCATTGACCCAAATAGGTTGCAACTACACAACCTAACATTGGCACAAGTAAGAACCACCTTGACGCAGAACCTTCAGTTGATAGGCGGTGGATTTATGGACAGTCCCAATCAGCGTTTTGCTATTACAAATATACGTGGGTTAAATACGCCAGAAGAACTTGGTAATTTGGTTATTCAATCCATTACTACAAATAATAATACAGCTACAACGAATAGCTTGCAACTTTTACGATTAAGTGATGTGGCAAATATTACCTATGGTACACCACCTGCAATAGGAAATGCAATCATCAATGACGGTCCAGGGCTTTTACTTATTGTTGAAAAACAACCTGGCGCGAATACACTCGAGATTACACAAAAGATTGAAAAGGAATTGGAACGTCTAAAACCTGGACTTAAAAATATGGAAGTGGATTCTACTATTTTTCGTCCTGCAAGTTTTATAGAAATGGCGTTGTACAACTTGAACAAAGCGTTACTGATAGGTTGTATTCTCGTTATTATCGTATTATCATTTTTCCTATACGATTGGCGAACGGCATTAATTAGTTCGCTGGCTCTGCCTTGTTCACTTATTGGTGCGGCTTTAGTATTACGTTATACAGGTGGCACATTGGACACAATGGTACTCGCTGGACTAATCATCGCCTTAGGCGAAGTGGTAGATGATGCCATTATTGACGTTGAAAATATCGCACGGCGCTTAAAACTGAACCGCAAGTTAGAAAACCCACAACCTGCATTTCAGGTTGTGCTTGATGCCTCAATGGAAGTGCGTAGTGCGGTTATCTATGGAAGTTTGATTGTGGGCTTGGTTTTGATTCCTGTTTTTATGATGCCTGGTCTCGCAGGTTCATTCTTTCAACCTTTGGCAATGGCTTATATTGTAGCTATAGGTGTTTCCCTGTTTATTGCGTTGACATTGACGCCCGCATTATCAATGCTGCTATTGTCGAAGGGAAAATTTCAGAAAAAAGAATCACCATTAAGTACTTGGTTACAGACCAAATATGAGCGCATATTACCCAAACTTATTGAGCGTCCAAAACGTATTCTTTGGACCTCGGGAATTGTGGTTGTACTTTCGTTGTCAATATTTCCATTTTTAGGACAGGAGTTTTTACCAAATTTTAAAGAATTTGATTTTTTAATGCATTGGGTCGAAAAGCCAGCAACGTCCATTGAAGCAATGGATCGAATTACGATACAGGTTAGCAAAGAACTTCGGGAAATTGAAGGTGTAAAAAACTTTGGGGCTCATATAGGACGGGCTGAAGTTGCAGATGAAGTAGTTGGTCCTAACTTTACAGAACTTTGGATAAGTGTTGATCCCGAAGTTGATGATTATGATGCCAAGGTTGCCGAAATACAAGAAGTTATTGATGGCTATCCAGGATTGTATCGAGATGTGTTGACCTATTTGAGAGAACGAATTAAAGAAGTGCTCACAGGTACAAGTGCATCAATTGTAGTGCGCTTGTATGGCCCTGATTTGGATAGACTTTACACAAAAGCCAATGAAATTAAGTCAAATATACAGAATGTAGAGGGTGTCATAGATTTAAAAGTACAGCAACAAACGCTCGTGCCGCAAGTACAAGTAAAATTAAAACCGAATGCCCCTGTACAATTTGGCGTTTCCTCTGTAGATGTTGGTAGTGCTGTTTCAACCTTGATAAAAGGCACTAAAGTAGGTGAAATGTATGAAGACCAAAAAGTTTTTGACATAGTAATTATAGGACAACCGGGAATAAATAGCGATCTTGAATCTATCCGAAACTTATTGATAGACACACCGCAAAATGAAAAAATACCATTGCGTGATTTGGCAAACGTAGAAATAGTGCCTACGCCAAATGAAATTACCCGTGAAGGTGCCTCAAGAAGAATAGATGTAACTTTTAATGTGGACGGAAGAAGTCTAAGTGTGGTAGCAAACGAAGTAGAGGATAAAATAAACGCTATGACATTTGAACCAGAATATCATCCTGAAATTTTAGGGGAATATGCTGAACAGCAAAAGGCATCCAGACAATTGTACGGTATCATTTTTCTATCCTTGATTGGTGTGTTTTTTGTTTTATATGCAGATTTTAAATCCTTCCGTCTTTCTGGCTTGGTAATGGCAAGTCTTGTTTTCGCACTTACAGGTTGCGCTGTTGCGGTATTACTAACGGGTGGTGTACTTTCACTTGGTTCCATTGTAGGTTTTGTTACCGTTTTGGGAATTGCTGCAAGAAATACCATTATGTTATTAAGTCACTACAAACACCTTGAAGTTGAAGAAAAAATGTCATTTGGTAAAGAACTCATTATTCGTGGTGCAAAAGAACGTATTGTCCCCATTACAATGACAGCTTTAACAACAGCACTTGCTTTGATGCCTATAATATTAACAGGAAATAAATCTGGACAAGAAATAGAATTTCCAATGGCTGTAGTTATTTTGGGTGGAATACTAACTTCAACACTATTAAACCTTTTGTTTATGCCTGCTATTTATTTAAAATGGGGGAGGGTAAATGGAGATATTAAAAAGCTGGATTAATAGCTTCCTTGTTTCGGAAATTTTAAGGGTAGAAAAAATAACATAATTAGAAATCACTTAAAATTATCTTTAGAATTAGGACGTACATTTATTAAAATAATACTTCTATCTAAATTAATTATTATTAAAACTCAAGACTTATTGCCAACAATTACTTTTTAGGTAAAATATCTTTTATTTGAATTAGCCTTCATTTATGGTAAAAACCTAAATGAAAGTCCTGAAAGGGAAGGATAAAGCTTGTTGCAATACATCATAGTCATCCTTCCTTGCTCAGGCACAAATTATAATGATTTAAAACGTTTTTACAACATAATTCCAGTACTAAAATGGAAAAAGCCACATTAAATAAAGTTGCAGAAATCACTGCCCTTTTTTGGATCATGAAGATTATAGCTACTACGCTTGGCGAAACTTTGGGCGATTTTATTGCTCATACATTAGGACTTGGCTATTCAGTAGGAATTCTTATTACTCTAGCTTTTTTTGTGTTTGTTTTAACCATACAGCTTTACTCAAAAAAGTATGTGCCCCTTTATTTTTGGTTAGTAATTATAGCTACCACAACCTTGGGTACAGAGATTTCAGATTTTATGGATAGAAGTCTAGGATTGGGTTATTCCGTAGGAAGTTTTATTCTGTTTATTGGGTTAATAGCCATGCTTGCAGTATGGTATTCACAATATAAGAACTTAGAAGTATACCCTATTATAGAAAAGAAAAAGGAAGTGTTTTTTTGGACTGCCGTATTGTTCTCTAATAGTTTAGGCACTGCCTTTGGGGATTATTTGAGTGATGTTGCTGGGCTGAGTTATATTTATGGTGCATTAGTAACTGCTGGGATTATTGGGGTTGTTTTATTATTACATTATTATACTAAAATTAATCAAGTTATACTGTTCTGGATTGCTTTTGTATTTACGCGGCCTTTTGGAGCAACCTTTGGCGATTTGCTTACCAAACCTTTAAATAAAGGTGGCTTGGATTTAAGAACGCTGCCTGCGAGTATTGTTTCAATTGTTTTGATTGGTTTTTTGATTTACATAGCACATAGACAGCACAAAAAGAAACAGCAAGAGATTACGGTATAAGATCTTACAGCTCAAAAACTAATTTTAAAATGGAACCAACAGTTTATAATTGAAGTTAGATATTCTTTTTTAAATGATTGTTAGTAGTCTTGCTAACCAAAACAAAAATTATAAAAGATTATTCTATGCAAAGTATTCTTGATTTTTT
>TARA_R100000935_G_scaffold7528_1_pt1 | contig 11387 bp, 10 predicted proteins | sample TARA_R100000935 | Tara Oceans TARA_R100000935 (sample SAMEA2621502) | marine metagenome | biome: marine biome (ENVO:00000447); feature: surface water layer (ENVO:00002042); material: "saline water (ENVO:00002010), including plankton (ENVO:xxxxxxxx)" | depth 5 m | reverse complement strand
GCAATATAAAACACCCATTTCTTAAGTCGAACTCACGTTAAATAACTCAATAACAATTAAATATAAATCGAACTCATGTTAATTAGTTTATGTTTTTGGATGTTTACTTCGAGCCTGGAATCATGACGAAATAGAATGCTATTGATCAGATATACCCCAAAAAAAAGGTAATTTCTGTAGAAACTGTATTTTTGGGCCTTGGGCGGCATAAACTCGCTTAAAACGAAACTTAAATAATATATATTAACACAGAAGAAAGAAACGAGTAAACATTATGAGAAAAATTTTAGGCTTGCTGATGCTTATTTCAGCGTTCACGGTAAAGGCACAGGTAAATGGGGAAGACAAGTTGGGATCCTGGCATATGTATTTCGGCACCAACAAGATTAGTGACAAATTAAGTATCCACACAGAAGCACAGCTCCGTTATTACGAACAGGCCAAAAATTTTAATCAATTGCTTTTGCGAACGGGCCTAAACTATCATATAGATGCCAATGCCTGGACCACCTTCGGATACGGCTATATTGTTACTGATGGTAGTTTCGAGGAATTTCCGGATGAAACGAATTCTATTGAGCACCGTATTTTTGAACGGTTTTTTCTGAAAAATAAGGTCTGGGAATTTAACTTTGAGCATAGGTATACCTTGGAACAACGTTTTTTGGATTTTGGGGATCGTAATGATGTGCAACATAGGATGCGGTATCGTTTGCAGATGACCCTTCCTTTGACCAATACCTTCTTTCTTAACTTCTATGACGAAATCTTTATCAATCTTCAAGATGATACTTTTGGTCAAAACCGGCTCTATGCCGCTTTGGGAATAAATGTAACCAATAATTTGAGCGTACAGGCGGGCTATTTGAAAAATCATTTTTCAGGGGCACATTATGACCGACTTCAGATAGGTGTTACCTATAATCCCGACTTAAGGGGTGTACTGAAGAAAAAATAGTTTTATGAACCAACAAAAAGTAAGTTTTAAAAATGTGAATGGGGAAACCTTGGTAGGGCGCTTGTCCCTTCCTGCCAACCAACACCCACATAATTTTGTACTATTTGCACATTGCTTTACCTGTAATAAAAACTTTACCGCCATAAGGAATATAAGCAGGGCCCTTACAGCGGACGGCTTTGGGGTTTTGCGTTTCGATTTCACTGGTCTTGGCGAAAGTGAAGGCGAATTTTCGGATTCCAATTTTTCTGGCAATGTGGAGGACCTATTGGAGGCGGCCAAATATTTGGAAGAGCATTACGCTGCTCCAACTTTGATCATTGGCCATTCCTTGGGCGGGGCCGCAGTCATTCTTGCCGCGCAAAAAATATCTTCCATAAGGGCCATTGCAACTATTGCTGCACCGTCCAATCCTTTACATGTAAAACACATTTTTAAGGATGATATCGAAACCATAAAGGATAAAGGAATTGCAGAGGTAAATATTGGAGGAAGAAGCTTTACTATAAAAAACCAGTTTTTGGAAGACTTAAAATCACAATCCTTCCAGGAAACCTTAAAGAATTCTGGAAAGTCTATATTGATTCTTCATTCCCCCCAGGACCAGGTTGTGGAAATAAAAAATGCAGAGGAGATTTACATTGCGGTTCGCCATCCCAAAAGCTTTGTTTCTTTGGATGGGGCCGACCATTTACTAAGTAATCCCAAGGACGCCACCTATACCGGGGAAATAATTGGAAAATGGTCTAAAAGATATTTGGAGATGCCTGGGGCCATAGCCTTGGAAACGGAAAAAGAAGTGGTTGCCAGTTTGGATAGTGCTGATGGATTTACCACTCAATTGAAAGTCGGGAGTCATTATATCACCGCGGATGAGCCCGTTTCATATGGTGGAAATAATTTTGGTCCTTCTCCCTATGAATTGGTATCGGCCGGCCTGTCGGCCTGTACAGCAATGACCATACAGATGTATGCCAAAAGAAAGAAATGGCCTTTGGAAAATGTGGAAGTGCATACCTCCTATCAAAAATTACATGCGGACGATTGTCAGAACTGTGATTCTAGTGAGGCAAAAATAGATACTTTTCAGAGAGCCATCAAACTTACTGGCAGCCTGGACGACAAACAAATTGCCAGAATAATGGAGATTGCAGATAAATGCCCTGTTCACAGAACCTTGAAAAGCGAAATAAAAATCGATACTACTTTGCTGAACACCTAGAATTGACAATGCATTTTCCTTGAATTCCAGAGCATTATTAAAATATGATTAATTCATTTTAAAGAATTGTTCGACAACATTTTTTATGCTTAACTTTATAGCTAATATTTCAAATAAAATATCATGAAAAAAATCGCTTTTGCATGCTTAAGTTTACTTTTAATTACTGGAATAAGCTGTAAGGATGCCAAAAAAGGGCAAGATGGTGGGGCCGTAGAATTGGAGGCCGCTCCTTCCGAAAAATTTAGCCTGGTCAAAGATTCGACCAAAGTAAGTTTCACGGCGTATAAGACGACCGAAAAATTGCCTGTTGGCGGCAAGTTTACCAAAATTAATATTACAAATACCACGGAAGGCGCTACTGCTATGGAAGCCCTGAATGGTACCACTTTTAACATTCCTGTGAGCAGTCTGTTTACGAATGATGCTACAGGTACCAGGGACCCCAAGATTTTGGAATTCTTTTTCGGTGTTATGGATAATACAGAACTTATTTCAGGGGTATTTAAAGTTGAAGGTGAGGATAATTGTTCTATAGACGTTACGCTAAACGGAAAAACCGCCAATATTCCCCTAGATCATAAAATGTCCGGAGATAACAGCTATTCCTTTAGCGGTGTAATGAATTTAGAGAATTGGGATGCCTTAAATGCCGTGGCATCTATAAACAAAGCATGCGAAGTATTGCATACGGGTAAGGACGGTGTTAGTAAGACTTGGAGCGAGGTTGCCGTTCATGCCGATGTCCTTTTGCAAGAAAAATAATGCTAATTATTCAGGAAGGAGCAGTGTCTAAATATCCTTCCCTTGAAATAAAAAAAGATTGATTAGGAATCCCCGTATTTGTTTGTACAATTACGGGGATTCTTAATTAAGATAGATCGATTTTTGACTCAATTGAGTTATAAAATAACGCGTATCCCTTCTGGTCTTGACATCCTTTCCCAAAATTGGTAATTTTATGAGAACCTAAAAAAATGAAAGATGAAAAATATAAAATTATTGTCGTTGGTATTACTTTTCCTCGGCGCCTATAGTTGTAAGCAGGCAAAGAAGGAAGCCAAGGACACCATGGAAAATGTTGAAGCAATGGCCGAGGAAATAAAAGAGGAAATAGATGTTAAGACCCTTAAATTTTCACTGGAACCTAAAAGCGACAGTAATGTTAAAGGCGAGGTAAGCTTTACAGAAGAGAACGGCACCGTAAGTATGAATGCCAATTTGTCCGGACTTACCCCAGGGGAGCACGCGATTCATATTCATGAAAAAGCGGACTGTTCCTCGGCAGACGGAAAATCTACCGGTGGCCATTGGAACCCGACCTTTGCTCCTCATGGTAAATGGGGTTCCACGGAAGGTTATCACAGGGGAGACATTGGAAATTTCACGGCAGATGCGGAAGGAAATGCAACTGTGGAGTTTTCTACTGACGAGTGGTGTTTGGGATGTGGGGACGAGACCAAAAACCTAATCGGAAAAGGAGTCATTGTGCATCAAGGGGAAGATGATTTTGTAACCCAACCCACTGGTGATGCCGGGGGAAGGATTAGTTGCGCCGGTATTATAGAATAGTGATCAGTTTGAAAAAAATTATTAAGCTGCTTTTTGGGCAGCTTTTTTTATCTTTAAAAAAATTCTTGAATGGAATTAGAAATAATTGTAGAACAATTTCAAAAAAAGGATGCTGATGCTTTTCAAAAGCTTTACAATATGTATTCCGAAAATATTTGTGGGGTAATAAATACTATTGTTAAGAATAACAGTGTTGCCGAAGAGATTTGTCAGGATGTGTTCATGAAGGCATGGAACAATGCCGAGAGCTACAATGCCTCCAAAGGCCGTTTCTTTACCTGGATATTAAATATTGCAAGGAATGCCGCCATCGATGAAATACGCAGTAAGTCACATAAAAATAGTAAAAAGAACCTTTCCGCTGATTACTTCGTAGGTATTTTGGAAAGTATGACGGATAGTGAAGAAGGAAAGGAAGATATCATTGGGTTAAAAAAACTATTGGTAAATTTAAAGGACAAGTGTATCGAGATCATAGAGTTACTTTATTTTAAAGGGCTAACACAGAAAGAAGTATCAAAAGAATTGGACATTCCATTGGGAACGGTAAAGACAAGAAACAGAAGTTGTATTTCCCAAATAAGGACGAACATGGCAATATAATATGGATACAAAGGAATACATAGCATCAGGTATATTGGAACTATATGTTGCAGGTACCCTTTCCGATTTAGAAAATTTGGAGGTGTATCTAAATGCGGAGAAATATCCTGAAATAAAAAAGGAAATTGAGGACATTGAAGCTTCGGTTTTGTCATTGACCAAGTCCGTTTCCCCTGGGACAAAAGGATTTAGTGATATACAGAATAGAATGGCCAAGGCGGGTATTGTCAAAACCGAACCGATTAGGAACAAAGTAAGTTGGACGGCCTATTTGGGCTGGGCCGCATCCTTGGTATTTTTGGGAGGTTTAATATGGCTCTATCAGCAGAACGATCAATTGAAATTAGATATAGAAGTAGTTTCCAGGGAAAACGACGCTATGGAACTGCAGATTGCCGATTCCAAAAATTCTTTGGCAAAAACTGAAGATTTATTGAATACCATTCGTGATAAGAATATAACGGTAGTAGCACTGGGAGGACAGACCGTCTCCCCTACCTCCTACGCAAAGGCTTATTGGAACAAGGGGGAAAAGAAGGTGTATATAGATGCGCAAGGCCTACCCGATCCTCCAAATGGATTTGTTTACCAAGTATGGTCCCTGAAATTAAATCCGTTGACACCAACCAGCATGGGGCTATTGGAGGACTTTGTTGATGATGACAATAAGGTGTTTGCCTTGGCCAACCCCAACGAATCGGAGGCATTCGGTATTACATTGGAACCAGCAGGCGGTAGTGAATCTCCCAATTTGGAACAGTTATATGCTTTAGGAGTGGCCACATCTTAGTACTGGATGATTACCTAATGCAATAATACGTATAAAGGGTTTGTGGTGGAATTGTTCATTATAGACCCTTTCTTTTGTAAAAATACTTTTTATTCAGCTCTAACTTTTTAAAACGGATGTTTTAGGCAACAAATGAACTAATAATCTACTTATTTGAATGAATTTAGCAATTGACTTTTCAGTAAAGAGCCTAAACTTGATGTAATACTTTAATCATTAAAATTAAACATTATGGCAAAGACACTTTACAGCAGATTAGGCGAAATAAATGGGATTACAAAATTAGTGGATGAGGTGGTTGATCTACACATGGGCAATCCAACCGTTAGTCCGCGGTTTGTACCGTATAGGGACCAACCGGAGCGACTCAAGCTTATAAAGCATCATACTGTCCACTTCTTTTGTGCGGGTTCCGGTGGGCCTCAGCAATATGCAGGAAGGGATATGGTTACAACACATAAGGGAATGAATATTTCAGAACAAGAGTATTTGGCAGTTGTGGATGATATTATGGAAGCCATGGATAATAATAATCATGGGGATGACGAAAAAAAAGATGTTCTGGCAATTCTCTATTCCCTTAAGGAAGGTGTAATTCGCTTATAGTTGATATTGTAGCCATGGAATATGGTAGATAAATGCACAAGAATTGATCCTTAATTTTTAAAAATGGCCTCAAATTAATTGGGGCCTTTATGTTATATGTCCTCGGGAGAATATAGTCTTTAATCTAGCCACCTGAGTCCAAATTGTATGGGGGAAGATTTCAAAAAAATCAAAAACCTATGAAATTTTACTAATAATTATTCCTACAAATTAATAGACCTTTGTCTAGTTTAACACCCCAATATCTAATAATATGAACCTATCCAATTGCACTAAAGGGATACTCGGCTGCATTATTACGTTATTCTTCTGTTCCTTGTCCGCCCAAGAATCCAAGGTTTCCGACTATAGTAAGTCCAATGTCGTCCAAAATAGCAAAAGAGCTGACAAGTATCAACAACTTCTAAAACTGGGTTATAAGGAAAACGAAATATTCGAGGACCTTGGCAACGCCAGCTTTTTGGTCGAAAATTATGAGGAAGCCATATTTTGGTATAAAAAGTTAATTGATGCAAACAGGAGTTCTAAGGCCAAGGCAAGTTATTATGAACGATATCTTTTCGCACTAAAAAAAATTAGATCTACAGTGGTGGAAAGTACTTCCGAGGATAAGGATTGGCTGGCTCAAATTAAAGGGGACTATCAAATAAACCGCTCCATAGAGAAAAATAACGATCATCATGAAAAAGTAAGTAAATACAGGGATTTCAACTTTCAACAACCTCAAGAAACGGTGGTATCCAGGGAACTGACTCTGGAAGATCTGGGTTTGGACAGTGAGATGGTAGCTGACATTGAGGACAAGGAAAAGTCTAAATTTGCCTACAATGCGCCAATTGCAATCACCGAAGATGGTCGTACAGCCTATTTTAGTAAGGCCGTATATTCAAAACCTTTGTACGGGGTATTTTCAAAAAAGGAATTGGTACACAGAATATTCAAGGCCAATAAAGTAAACGGGGAATGGCAGAACATAAAAGAAGTTGCATTGGCGCCCAAGCATTATTCGGCCATCCATCCTACCGTTTCACCGGACGGAAAAAGATTGTTCTTTGCCTCCAATATGCCCGGTACGTTTGGGAAATATGATATCTATGTAGCAGACATTCAAAACGACGGTTCTTTTAGTATAGCAAAAAATTTAGGTGAAAAAGTGAACACTGACGATAACGATCTTTATCCAAAAATAATAGGAGGCTCTTCCTTGGTCTTTGCTTCGGAAGGTAGAAAAGGTTTAGGTGGACTGGACGTGTTCATGGTTCAGGTAGATCATAGGAAAGTGGGGACTTCCGTTAACCTTGGAGCAGACATCAATAGTGTTGAAGATGACTTTTCAATTTTACTAACAGGTAAAAACGGAATGGGGTATGTAATGTCCAACAGAGGCGAAAGTAAAAGCCATCCTCAAAGGGTAGCATTCACTTATTCCAAAGAGAAAAGGGACAGGATATTGGAGAAAAAGCAATTCAATATATTGGAAAGTATTGATGACAAGGCGCAAATACATTACTCAAATACCGTTTTTGAAGAGTAGAACTATCATTAATTATTGTGTAACTGATACAATGTACAGAAGTAAAACTATGATAAATTCATAGTAAGAATTTACCTACATATTTATAATTTGGTCCTCTATATTTTTTTGGATCATTTCAGCAAAATTTTTCTAAAGCCCCGACCAGGTTTGCGGTCAACTTAAGATGAATGATCCAAGTTAAGCGAGAGACACGCACTATATGATTATAAGAAACAAATTATAATCGGAATAACATAAATTTTTCCCCTTGGATGAACTGCAGAGGTGCCATTTTTAAGAAGGTATTGCTCCTAATATTATTTTGCATTGTACTCTGCAATGATGCTTTATTTTGTCAAGAAACCAATTCCGATTTCAATTCCTCTACCTCCTACCACAACCAATTGGTCTACAATAGGTTTTTAATTCATCCTGCTTTTTCATTGGTTAGGGAAAACAAATCCTATGTAAATATTCTACATCAAAATCAATACGCCACTTTTAACGATAATAATCAAAACTATTTTCTGGGATTTGGCAACAAACTGAATGATAATACCGCCATGGGTATAGGAATCTATACCAATCGGGCCGGTGTTATGCAGGAATTTGGAATTAACGCCAACTATGCCACTTCAGTACAATTAGGTCGGAATAGTGATTTAAGTTTCGGAACCAATATCACCTATCTTAATGCAGGAATAGATAAAAACAGGATAATAGCTTCAGAAAACGACCCGGAAATATTGGATGCCAGAAAAGAGACCAGGTTGGCCCTTCAGCCCGGGGCGGTACTATCTATAGGTCAGGTCGATTTTGGTCTATATGCCCAAGACCTTGTTAGTTATAATCAAACGACCAATAGTGTTATCACCAATTTTAGCGACAAAACCCTTAAAGCCTCGCTCCAATATACGCACGAGCTCGACGCTAGGAGAGGCTTGTTTACAAATGGTAGAATTATGCCGTTGTTACAGGTCCATAGGGATGAGGAGGAGAATTTTTCTATAGCAGGATCTGTTTTATTGGACTTACCGGATTATGGTTGGCTGCAGTCTACTTTTGATGATAGGTATGGTTTGTCTGTGGGGCTTGGATTTAATCTTGGTAAAAAGATGACCCTTGGATACGTATTTGAAAAGAATTTTTTAAAATACGGTGCCAGCCTGGGTTGGAACCATGAGCTATCCTTAGCCTACACATTTAAAAATGACTTTGGCGATACTAGGAAACCAATAGTAAATTCCACCTATAGAAAACCCACCACTACCAAGAAGAGAAAGTCGGACCCCATAGTAAAGAACTACGAAAAAGAGATTAAAAAACTGAAGGCTGAAATACAGCGAAGGGATCATGACATAAAATTAAGTGATCAACAATATTCGGAAGTAATTGATGACTACACTGATAAGGAGGGCTCAGGGAATGATATGTTGAGATTAGCTTCTAGTAATGACGGCAGTAGCAATAGCAATTGCGAATGCCAAAGTTCATTGGCCTACCAGAATCACTTACTCTTAAAGGAGCTGCTTAGAAGTAGGTACGCCAAAAATGATGACTCCAAAGATCATATAATAAACCTCACTGTAAATACTGGCGATGCCGATAAATCTGGAAAAAATGATGGATGCCAAAATACCCTTGCTAACGAAAATCGTTTAATATTGGATGGACTAATACTAAGACAGGACTCTTTGGAATCTGCGAACAAGAGGGAGATTGAAAAAAGGTTCGATATGTTGGTTAGGATACTGAAAGACGAAATAAAACAGAGCATGCAAACCGACCTTCAAAAATTAAATACTGAGCAATATGAAACTGCTGTTGCCGATGTGCAGGAAAAAACCATATACCGCATTAATAATGCGGAGAATAAAGAATACAACAAATTACCAATAGAGAATAAAGATTACGCCAAATTACCAATTAGGATGGAGCAGCAATCGGGGATTGCCGGTGTAAAAACAGGCTACTATTTGATTGCCAACGTTTATAAAAATAAAGAAAACGTGGATTCCTTTATAAGTGACTTAAAACACAAGGGGATTAGTGCCAAGCAATTTTTTAATAAGGAAAATGGTCTGTATTATGTGTATTTAGCAGATTACAATAAGAAAAACGATGCTGAAATGGCTTATACCACAGACTTGGATGGCAAATATCTAAATGAAAAATGGATTATGAAGGTCAATAATAACGCTGCAACCGCCGAAAATTTATATGAAGACGGGGATGAGTTAATTGACCGCTTTGAATAACTCAAATTAGTATTTGTAGGACTGTATGTCTATTATGTTTAATAGTATATGAAAAAGTATAAATTTATTTGGCCTCCAATTTTAATAATATATCCTTTTAGGTTGGACCTGAGTTACTTACAATTACAATTTTAATAATTCAATGAAATGGTTTAATTTTTATGAATAATTCATAATAGTCCTTACAATATTATTTTGTAGGAAAATACATCGTTTTTTTATGGAGGTTCAAGATTTTATCTCTATATTTAAATTTTATTAACATAATTTTAAGTTTTAAAAACAAGAATTGGAAGATAGAGCATGGCGTTTAAGATATACCTACGGTCTTAAGATGAAGTTTAGCCAAGTGTTCCTTATTTTTCATTAGAATAGTGAAGCAGAAATAGATTAAATAATATTTAAATCCCAAATCACCAAAGTATGAAAACCTACCCTTACCGATTCAAAAAGCGACAGAACTATATCTGCATAATAGCAGAAAAAACAGTTCATAGCCAATTCTAGAACAGTAGTTCTTAATTTGTATCAAGTGGTGCTCTATTCTTATGGCAATACTTGATTTTTATTACAAAAAAAGAAGTCTCCCCAAATCCCAAAACTTATGAAACTTAACGTTCTTAAAATTATTGTTATAGACAATGACCCATCGTTCCACGAAACCTACAAATATTATTTCGAAACTTATGAGGAATATTCACTTGTAGGCATATATGCTTCGGTTAAGGAAGCGCTTTTGGATTACGATAATGTTCTACCCGATATTATTGCTTCTGAAGTTTCTATGCCGGATGGCTGTGGTATTGAAGGTATTGGACTTTTTCGTAAAAAAGACCCTGAAGTTAAAATTATCATGATCAGTGGCCAAAGTGATTTTGGCATCGTAAAAAAAGCCTTCAAAAATATGGCAAATGGTTATGTTTCCAAGCCTGTCGGCATAAAGAGTTTGTACCACGCCCTGAATGCGATAAAGTACGAAGGCGCTACCATAAGCAACGATATAGCCAAGAAAATAATAGCTATGTTTCAACGAAAAGCTTATGCTTCTTTTTCTGAAAGGGAAAATCAGATTATTGATTATTTATGTCAGGGAGCTACTTATAAGACCATTGCGGATAATTTATTTGTAACTCCGAGTACCGTAAACTTTCATATACAGAATATATATCTAAAATTAAATGTCAACTCTAAATCGGAGGCCTTGTCCAAATTGAGGGAAATGGAATATTCTGCCCATTTAGTTTAAATAAAATGATATTGTGTATGATAAAATAACTACTCTAAATTTTATTGCTTAAACCTGAATTTCAAAAGCAGAAGGCCTATTAAAATGCCATAATATAACAACCCCGTCTTATTGCCGGGGTTTCTGCTTTAATATGTGTACAATAGTACAGAATTTACTTCTGCTTTAGCTGTAAAATCAAGTAGATCAATAGGATCAATCCCAAAAGTTGCGTGTGAATTGGATAAAAATAGAACTAGCTATCCCGGAGTTGGTGTTTGTTCATTTTTTTGCATCGCCCAAAAAACGACCAGGGCCGAATAACCAAGGTGCCGTGCATCTTGGTTAGTAGGAGCCAGATTTAGCAAGGGCTAGGCCGCTTTCACTTGGGTGAAATGCTCTATGGACGCCTGCCTGGCGGAAGACAGGGCTACCTACACCCCATGTGAAAACCACTTGATTTAAGACGAAATTGAAAATAGGCCGTTTCTTTGTTGCGTCAACCTACATAGTACCGATAACTCATAGTACCTAATTCGGTTCCGTTGAACATTGTCTGCAAAGCCTTTTGTTTGGTCGGTCTTCTTCCGTGGTGGAGATGTCATGGCCGTAAAGAATTATTGAAGCCTTGGAAATA
>TARA_R100000935_G_C2841065_1_pt1 | contig 11412 bp, 10 predicted proteins | sample TARA_R100000935 | Tara Oceans TARA_R100000935 (sample SAMEA2621502) | marine metagenome | biome: marine biome (ENVO:00000447); feature: surface water layer (ENVO:00002042); material: "saline water (ENVO:00002010), including plankton (ENVO:xxxxxxxx)" | depth 5 m | reverse complement strand
TAATCCTTTTGTCTCGGTTCTTTCTAGTCAAATATAATTGGTCTTGTCAAAAAGTTCCTTTAAAAGATAATCTGGCAAACCATCCGATGTAGTGTCCAAGCATTCGACCATTAAGGAAACTGTTCGAGAAATGATTCTTTCCGGATTATTTTCGAAATCGAAATACAATCCTCCTTTTTCATGCATATCCTTCCCAAGGTAAGATTTTGGTTTAGGACTATAAAAGGATTGGCAGTATTTATCTGGTTTTTAGTATTGTTGACCCCAATAATTACAACATTTTACTTATTTAATTGTAATTTTGAACATACATTGAATAATGTAGCTTTTAGTTTCTTTATAGACAATTAAGTGCTACATTTTTCAATGTCATATTAGTACTGTTGCGTTAAAATATCTAGATAGGCTCATTTGTAAAATTTATGGAGTGCATTAATTTTTAAAATGTAGATATACAGATAATTGTAAAAATTGAAATTTTGATGGTTGTCTAAAACACTTTGAAGCCATTTCAAATCGAAAAATGATTAAACCCTCTGTATTCACTATGGTCATTGTTGAAATGGCGGATTGAAAGCTTTTTAACGCAACAGCAGTAATGTCATATCATAAAATCTTTCCAAATAAGTGGGGTTGTCATCAAAAATTTTGGATGTTTTGAAAGAACTAAAGCAGGTTTCCTTGGTCAACTTGACCCCATATGTACTATATGGAAGTGATGAGGCATTGACATTATTCGACAAATCTTTGGGCACATTGAAAGCAAAGCCCAATTTTCTTTTCCATTTCCGCAAAAAAGCACCCGAAGGGTGTCTATTTCATGACAAAATCTATTGGTTTGTTGAAGAGTTATGGAAAATATTTAATTGACCTATTAGGGTATGGAGCATTGTTATCGAACAATTGAGTTGGTGCCTCAAGTTCCCTTGCGATACTTTTGACTTCAAAAATTTTTCGCCCGAGATAATCAATTCCATTCCCGTCATTTAAATCCTTAATAATATCTTTGGCAGCTGAAAAGTAGTAAAATAGAATTACTCAATAATATTAATTGGACAATTAAAGTTCTTCTACATGGATATTGAAACCATACTTGCATTCGATAAAGAACATATCTGGCACCCCTATTCTTCAATGAGTGACCCCCTACCGGTCTATCCAGTAAAAGAAGCAAGGGGTTGTTTGATTACATTACAGAATGAGAAAGTATTGGTTGATGGAATGTCTTCATGGTGGGCGGTAATCCATGGATATAATCATCCTAAGCTTAACTCGGCAATTTCTGAACAGTTAAAAAAAATAGCTCATGTAATGTTTGGTGGTTTTACACATGAACCTGCTGTATCATTGACAAGGAAACTGGTTGATCTAACTCCAAAAGAGCTGGAAAAAGTATTCTTTTGTGATTCAGGGTCGGTATCCGTTGAAGTTGCGCTAAAAATGGCATTACAATATTGGCATGCCCTGAAGCATCCGAACAAAAACCAATTTGCTTCAATAAAGTCAGGGTATCATGGGGACACTTGGAACGCAATGTCCGTATCAGATCCCGTAACAGGTATGCATCGAATTTTCCATGGTAATCTGCCCATACACTACTTTGCCGATCAGCCTAAAATTAGGTTCGGGGAAAAGTGGGATGAAAAGGATGCCGTTTCACTTATCGATATTCTTGAAAAAAACCATGAGACATTGGCGGCCGTTATTTTAGAACCTATAGTACAAGGAGCCGGAGGAATGTGGTTTTATTCACCCAATTACTTAAAAGCTATAAGAAAGGCTTGTACAAAATATGATGTCCTATTGATTTGTGATGAAATTGCCACTGGCTTTGGAAGGACGGGCGAACTATTTGCTTGCGAACATGCCAATGTTTCTCCTGACATTTTGTGTTTGGGCAAAGCGATAACCGGTGGCTATATGAGCTTTGCCGCAACGATGACCACCGGAAAAATTTCCAACGTCATCTCTCAGGGCGAACCAGGAGTTTTCATGCATGGTCCAACATTTATGGGAAACCCACTGGCATGTGCGGTGGCGAACGCAAGCATTGACCTACTGATTTCCTCCAATTGGAAAGAGAAAGTTCTTCGAATACAAGAACAGCTAAAGCTACAACTTTCTCCCTGCCAAGAATTAGGGCAAGTAAAAGATATTAGGGTTTTAGGAGCAATTGGGGTGGTTGAACTATATCAACCAGTAGATTTGGCCAGCATTCAAAAACGATTTGTGCAAGAGGGGGTCTGGATTCGACCTTTTGGAAAATTAGTTTATGTCATGCCACCCTATATTATATCCAGTTCTGAACTTTCTCAGTTAACAACCGCTATTTATGCTGTACTAAAAAACTTGTAAACTAAGAAATACCTTAATGCTGTCTTACAGATAGGGAGTATCGTATTATCCGCTTTGTAAAGATGCGTGGCCGAATCGCTACGAATTCGGGAGTCGAAAAGCAAATTTGCTTATCACCCGTACCAAATCGGATTTGCCTATTTTAAGGTTGAAATCAAGGCGGTTCTGAGACAGACTGCCGTTAGCGCTCATACAAAAAACTTCTAAATCAATCAGTTATTAAGAAATAAAATATTCTTAGATATATGTACATACAATAGATGTTTATACATATATTTGTATCTTTATTAAATTTGAAGTTGGTTCTATGCTACTACAAGTAATTTAAAAATTCAGGAGATGGAAGAAATGTGGAGGACAACTCTCTTTAAAAGTCATCATACGTATGAAATAATTAATTATTAAAAATGGTATGGAATCAGAATAGCACCTATTGTACTGATTAAATGATAAAATGGGTAAAATGAAATAAAGCAAGTACAATCAATGGGTCATTCAGCCTGGCGGCAACGCCAAAAAAGCTATCAATGAAATAGTTGCAACGGTTAAATTGGCCAAAAAATTAGGATATAGCCGTTTTTGGGAATCTGAACACCATGACTCTGCGCTCATTGCCGGCTCAACACATGAGGTGTTGATGGGTGAAACTGGCCGATGAAACTAGCTCCATCCGTATTAGATCAGGAGGCATTATGCTACCTAACCACAGTGTTTTGAAGGTTGTTGAAAATTTTAGAATGCTCGAAGTTCTTTTCCCTAACCGGATTGGTTTAGGCATAGGTCGGGCTCCGGGCACCGATTGGATCACCTCTTCAATTCTTAACCCTTCCAATGATTTTAGCGAAGCAAGTTATTTGCAGCAGCTGGAATATATGCGTCATTTTTTTCGTGATATCTTAGCCACAAAACAAGGCTCCTTACTTGCAATGCCACAATCAACAACAATTCCATCACAATGGATATTGAGTTCCAGAGGAGGAAGCAGTTTGATTACCGCTAATTATGGGATGGTTCAAACTATTGGCAAACGCATTTGCGTTAAAGCCTATTACATCAATCTGTTAATTTAAAATAATTCACACTTAAAAAACTAAAAAACATGAAATACAGACAATTAGGAAAATCAGGTTTGATGGTATCCGAACTTTGCTTAGGAGCCATGAGTTTTGGCGGCGATGGGTATTGGAAAGTAGTCGGTAACCTGGATTACCCAGCCAGCAAAAACTTAGTGGATATGGCTATTGATGCCGGCGTAAATTTTTTTGACACGGCCGATGTTTATTCCCACGGTCAATCCGAAGAAATTCTGGGTAAAGCACTAAAAGAGAAGCGTAACGAAGTAGTGCTTGCCACCAAAGTAAGGGGGCGGATGAGCAAGGATATCAACGATGTGGGCCTGTCCCGTAAACACATTATTGAGAGCTGTAATAATAGCCTAAAGAGATTAGGCACGGACTACATCGACCTTTATGTGATGCACAGTTTCGATCCTATTACCCCACTTGAAGAAACTTTGGGCGCTCTATCAGATTTGGTGCATCAGGGAAAAGTGAGGTACATTGGCGCCAGTAATTTAACGGCATGGCAGTTAATGAAAGCTTTGGCTATATCTAAAGAAAATCACTTTGAAAAATTTGTATCACTTCAAGCCATCTATTCATTGATTTCCAGGGATGTGGAATATGAACTGACTCCGCTGCTCGAAGATCAAGGTTTGGGATTGACCCCATGGTCGCCGCTGGGAGGTGGTTTCCTAACAGGAAAATATAGGAAAGACAAACCCATGCCCGAAGATTCCAGAAGAACCAAAGAAGAAGAACAAAATTTTATCCCGATAGATGTGGAAAAAGGTTATGTTATTGTAGATGCCCTGGAAGAAATTGCTAACAATCACAACGCGAGTATTGCGCAGGCAGCATTAAATTACCTGCTCAGAAAACCTGTGGTTTCTTCTGTCCTGGTAGGTGCCACCAAACCCCACCAACTGGAAGATAACCTTAAAGCAACCGAATGGGAAATGAGTGCCAAGGAAGTAAACCGTCTGGATGAATTAAGTAATTTAGACCCAATTTATCCACATTGGATGTTGCAATTCACTTACATGGACAGAACCAGTACCGAAAATTTCTTTTAATTGTTAGACTAACAGAATACCTCCGTGACCCTGCTTCGGGGGTATTCATTAATAGGAACAAATCACTGGCATAAATATGAATAACTTGAAACACCTAGGTGAATTTCAAAATTTAAAACCTTACGATATGAATTTGTACTCGTATTCATTTGTTTCAGGCAAGCTATAGAATTACATAAATGTATAATACTATTTTGATGAAAACTTCAGCGTTTTTAAACCTGTTGCAATGAACGAAAACAATTTAAATACGATGCTCGACCTGCTAATTAGTTGGGGAACCGCACTGAAAGCGATAAGAAAATAAGCAAAACAGAATGGGAAAGTTACCCGTACATTTTATACCTCATGGTGGAGGTCCGTGGCATGTAATAAAAAATGCCATGGGCGACCCTATTGGCTATGGTCAATTAAGGGAATACCTTGAAAATTTTGGTGAGCAATACAGTCAAAAGATAAACGCGATACTTGTTGTTTCAGGACATTGGGAAGAGGATTTGCCAACGCTGCAATTCGGTTCAAATCCACCTTTGCTGTATGATTATTATGGTTTTCCTGAATCCACATATCATTTAAAATGGCCAGCTCCCGGTAATCCCGAATTGGCTGAACGGATTGAAAATCTATTTAAAGCAAGCGGTTTTGAAACAAAAAGAGACTATAAAAGAGGCTTTGACCATGGAACGTTTGTGCCCTTGATGATTACGTTCCCAGAAGCCAATATTCCGGTGGTTCAGCTTTCATTAATAAATTCCCTGGACCCTGAAACACATATAAACCTTGGAAAAGCACTTGAACCTTTACGGAATGAAGGTGTGTTGATTATCGGTTCGGGAATGAGCTACCACAATATGCGCGGGTTTATGTCGGGAAGTTCTTCGGCAGCAGGTATTTTAACACAATTCGATGACTGGCTCACCCAGACAGTTGAGATAACTGATGCTAAAAAACGAAATGAAATGTTCATTAAATGGGAGAATGCACCGAAAGCAAGAGAAAGCCATCCAAGAAGTGAACATCTGGCGCCGCTGTTTGTAGTTGCCGGTGCTGCTGGTGTTGATAAGGGCTCCCTTGATTATTCGGGATTGCTCATGGGAATTAAAGTTTCAGGATATAAGTTTTGCTGAGTGATAAAAATTAAAATAAAATGGAAGAAATGAAAACAGAAGAAAACAAACCCATGACCATAGAGTTTTTTCATGATGTGCTTTGTGCATGGTGTTTTGCTTTTTCTCCCCGATTAGAAAAATTGGAGCAGCAATTTCCCGAACAGGTTTCAATTGTGCATCGGGCATTTGCTTTAGCTCCATCAACGGACGGAATAGAACGAATATTTGGTTCAAAAGAACAGGGAAAGATAGAGATAATAGAACATTGGCAACAAGCCAACCTCAATGATGATGAACATAGAATGAACCCTGATCTTATGGCATCCAGAGATTTCGATTATCCTTTTTCTACTCCCGGTTTAACCGCATGCAAAGCTGCCGAACTTCAAGGTGGAAACATTCTGCATGGCAGAATGTTCAACCGCGTTCAAAAAGCACATCTTACCGACTGCCTTAACATTGCCGATTTTGATACATTGAAAATATGTGCCAAAGAAATTGGGCTTGATGTGGAACAATGGGAAAAGGATTATAGCAGTGAGAAGGTAAAGCAAACGCTGAACGAAGATTTTCAGCAGGCACATATGTATGGAGTGAATGCAGTGCCCACTATTGTGGCCAACGGTAAACATAAACTGAGTGGAGCGCAACCCTATGCCGTTTTAGACGAATGGTTTAGAAAATTAATTTAAAGCTTCCAAAGAAAAATATCCATGAAAATAGCTGTAAACCAGAAAAGGCAAACGATAATATAAAACTTTTTGTCAGGGGAGAAAAAGTCAATGGCCTGATTCGTTAATAAAATCAAGTTAGATAACAAAGGATAACATGAAAATTAATACTATTAAAGAATTATGAAAGCAGCACGTTTATTTGAATTAGGAAAACCTCTTCAGGTTGAAGAGGTTGCACTCCCCGAATTGAGGGACGAAGATGTTTTGGTGGAAGTAAAAGCCACTTTTATAGCACCTTCCATGAAAGATATTACTCAACCTGGCGGATTTTTTGTCCGCCCCACTTTGCCAGCCATTTTGGGTTCGGATGCTGTAGGCAACATCTCAAAACTTGGCAAACATGTGAAAGGGTTGAAAGAAGGTCAAAAAGTTTGGGTTAATTCCCTCTTGTATTACCCGACCGATGAGTTTGCCTTGAAAGGACGGGAAGGATTGAGCGAGTCCATGGCTTTTCAGGGAATGTTTACATTTAACCCAAACAATGTGCATTTGATGGACGAATATCAGGGAGGATTTGCAGAATATATCAAAGCACCTTCAAATAACATCATTCCTTTGCCGGAAAATTTTCCGGTTGAACATGCGGTGCGTCTCGGCTATTTGGGAACAGCGTTTCATGCCTTAAAAAGAGCTCGTGTTCATTACGGGTCAACAGTTTTGATTAATGGCGCCACAGGAACTGTAGGAACAAGTGCCGTTCTGCTCGGACTGGCTATGGGAGCTTCAAAAATAATTGCTATCGCCAATAAAAAAGACAGGCTTGAAAAAATCAAGCAAATCGAGCCGGCCATTATTGAGACACTTTCACTTCAGGATGGCAAAGTGACAGGTAAAATAAAGGAACTTACCAACGGCCAGGGCGCGGAATCGTTTGTGGATTGTTTATCCTATGTCGATACTTCTTCCACACACCAGTGTTTGTTCGCTGTAAAGAAAGGGGGCACAGCCGTTTGCATTGGTGGCGCGACAGGAAACATAACCGTCCCTTATGCATTTTTGTTGGGAACTGAAATTAATATTACCGGGTCGCTTTATGTACATTCACATGAAGTGAATGAAATGATCGGCATGGTAAACTCCGGAAGGTTAAATCTTGATTTCTTCGACACAAAGGCTTTTGCACTTGAAGAAATTAACGAGGCAATTGAGTTGGCAGGTTCAAGAATCGGTGGGTTAAACACGGTATTGGTTAAAATGTAAAAAAAACATAATATTAATTTTCAATTAAAAATTACCGATGTTCAACTGGATACAGAATATAGTACGATTCAGAGCAGTACTTAAAATTTCATAGTCAATATTTTATTAACAAAAAAGTCCATAACATGAAAACATTTAAAAACATAAAGAAAAATCTTTTGCTATTGGTATTAATTGGAAGTTCCGCCATCATTACAAGTTGTGGCGAATCAAAAAAGAATACGGAAGAAAAAACAAAGGTCGTGGCCACTGCTGAACCAAAGATAGTTAACGAGAGAGTGACATATACTTCGGGCAACGATACATTAATTGGTTATCTTTATTATGACCAGAACAGTAATGTAAAGAAACCGGGCGTTATTGTTGTTCATGAGTGGTGGGGAAACGATTCTTATGCGCAAGCACGTGCCAAAATGTTGGCTGAACTTGGATACACCGCGTTAGCCGCAGATATGTATGGACAAGGCAAGATACTGGACAATCCTAAAGATGCACAGGAATACGCGGATGTTATTTACACTAATCCCGATTTGTTAAAAACACGTATGACTGCGGCATACCAGGCCTTAAATAACAGTAATCGGGTAGCCAATGGCCAAATTGCAGCTATTGGTTACTGTTTTGGTGGAACAGTGGTTTTAAATGCTGCCGCCATGGGAGTGCCCCTCGAAACAGTCGTCAGTTTCCATGGAGGATTGGCTGGCTTTAAGGCTTCCCCGGCCATGAAAAACACACAGGTACTTGTCTGCAATGGAGGCGCCGACCAGTTTGTTTCGGAAGATGATATCAAAAATTTCAAAAACGAAATGAATCGGGAGAACGCACCATTCGTATTTAAAGAGTACGAAGGAGCCACCCACGCGTTTACAAACCCCGAATCGACAGAAGCGGGAGAAAAATTCAATATGCCCATTGCCTATAACGAAAGTGCCGATAAAGCTTCATGGCAAGATATGAAAGATTTTTTTAAAGAACATTTTCCGGTAAAATAGGTATTTATCATTGGGAACATAAAAATGAAAATCTTTCAACATAAATAAAAAAGCTGTTTTACCGCCCAGTGGGAAATATGGATAAATCATAAACTTTTTATCAAAATCCTTCAAAAAATAGTTATAAACACTTGAATTTTAAAATGATGAGTACTACAGAAATTTCAAAAACGAGAAAAATTATCGCCTGGATAATAGCAGTCTTATTAACAGTACTTTATTTATATAGTGCAAGTGGGAAATTGTTTCTTCACCCCGAACAAATGGAACAAATGAATTTGGGCGATTGGCGCATTATCATTGCCTCGGGCGAAATAGGCTCGGCTTTGCTGTTTCTCTTTCCAAAAACCAACCGATTTGGCACGTTGCTATTAAGCTCTTATATGGGCGGAGCAATAATTTTACATATGGTAGGTGACATGAGCATTATGGTGCCAAATGTGGTGCTTACTTTAGTTTGGGTAGTTTTTTATCTCAGGCAACCAGAATTTTTCAAGTTGAAGTAAAATGAAGATTGAAGATGAATTAAAGGGTAGATTTCGGAACGAATATCATAAGGGGTTGATAAACCTGACATTCACTTGCAAACAGTTGAGTTTTAAGCTTTATCAATCGCTTAAAGAACACGGACTTGCCGAACCGCAATACAATGTTCTGAGGATACTGCAAGGTTTTCGTTCCGAAGCCCCTCTTTCCATTAGTTTTATTAAAGAACGCATGCTTGACAAAGACTCGGATGTCAGCCGTATTGTTGACAGGTTGGTTCAAAAAGGGTTGGCAAGTCGGGTAGAAAATACTGAAGACAGACGCCAAAAATCCGTTAACGTTACTGAAACAGGTTTGGCATTGCTTGACAAAATGTTTAATTGTGAACAGAAAGCGGACACCTTGCTTAGTAACTTAACAACTGAAGAAGTTAACAAGTTGAATCAACTATTAGATAAAATTAGAGAGAAGAAAGAATAATGCACATAACGGTAACAATGCTCCTCTGAAAAGCCATAGTCCAGTTCACTAAAGTTAATTAGGGTCTCCTCATACTAGGCTAACCCATTAAATTTCAGTAAATTAAATCGTATTTGAGGGTGTTTTAATGCAAATTATTTCGTAATTTCGTACAAATACTTTGCATATGGTACAATGCACCTCCCAGCACCAGCTCAAAATTGAGGAATTCGGCAATCTTTACCAAATGAAACTTGATCCCGGCAACCGGTGGATACAGTTGGCCGCCCATTTTCCATGGGACGAGTGCGCAAAGATCTATTCCCGGCGCTTCCCGGAAAGCGGAAGGACGGCCATCGACCCGCGGATCGTGATCGGCAGCCTGATCATCAAGCACAAACTGGGCCTGAGCGACGATGAGACCGTTCGTATCATCGGGGAGAACCCCTACATGCAGTTCTTCCTGGGGCTGGACGAGTTCTCGCCGGCCCAAATCTTCTCGCCCTCCCTTTTCGTGGAAAGGAGGAAAAGGCTTGGCAACGATACCTTCAACAGGTTCGCGGACGTACTGGCCACCATGTGCCACGGCAAGGGGGCCGAGGCGGGGGATACGGACTCAAGGGCAAGCTCAAGCTCGACGCCACCGTGGCCGACCAGAACATTACTGGACTTGCAACAAAAAAGTGGACTAATAGTTAAGGGTCATGCTGCTATTTTTTGATTAGACATTTCATTTTGATTATCCGTTTATGTGCCAGTAAGGCGTCGTAATGGCGATTGCCAGCCTGTCGAACAGTCTTTCGCCGAAGTACCGCCTATTGAGTTTGTAGCAGAACTCGTCGAGATAGCTCTGTAGGTATTTGCCCTTAATTTTATGATATATCCCGAGCAGGGTTCTTTTTGCGTTGGCAATGGCGATGTGCACCCATTTCAGGGTCGTGGCCGTGGCCTCCTTGCCGGACTTCTCCATTATGTGCATCTCCACGTAGTCCGATATGTTGACATAGCTGGTACTCCTGTCGGAGAACTCTATGCTCGTTTCATCGAAGTTGCCCTCCACCGTTTCGTCGATTTCCTCCGCTTTGTGGGAGGTGAGCACCTTCATCTTGAAATATCGGCAATGGCTGCTCTTCTCCCCGGTATCGGGATCCTCCAGCGGCGTCGACTCGGCCATAACGGCGACGTTCGATTGTTTTTGGCTGCCCCGGCCCCTTTTCAGCCTCTTTTTGTCCTTTTCCTTGGTGGCGACCTCGAAATATCCCTCGTCGAGCTTGAGCTTGCCCTTGAGTCCGTATAGCGCGTCCCGCTTGCCCATCGCCCCGCGTATCCTGTGCATGAGCGACCAGACCGTATCGTAGCGCTTGTGCCCCAGCTGGCGCTGCAGCTCCACGGCGGAAATGCCCTTTTTGCTGTAGGTCATGAAGGCCATCGCGATGTACCATGTCCTGACCGGCAGTTTGGAATTTTCCATCACGGTACCACTGCGAAGGGTCGTCCTGAAATCGCATTCCGCGCATTGCCATTGGCCCTTGGCCTTGAGCCAGTAGTGCTTCTTGCCGCTGCATTTCTTGCATACAACGCCCTGCTTTTCCCTGACCTCGCGCAAATGTGAACGGCAAGAGGCCTCGTCGGGGAACTGTTCCATAAAATTCAATAGGTTCATATGATTATATTTGTTCTAAAGATAATCAATCCAAGGTTACTGGTAAAGTGTCGTGGAATCATAAATTAAATAAGAAATTTAAAGAATCACCAATAATTATTGGTCTAATTTCTTCTTTTAGCCCAGAATTGTCTTCAGTATTATTGGAATTATTTTTTTGTTGACAACCATTTTCTCTACTCTTTTAAACAATTTAAGCTTGAAGTTATAGTTTTTGATAGTTCCTTAAAAAGAACGTGACTGTTGCAGAACTCCAATAAACATGAATTTTTGCTTTTAC
>TARA_R100000935_G_scaffold16322_2_pt1 | contig 11583 bp, 10 predicted proteins | sample TARA_R100000935 | Tara Oceans TARA_R100000935 (sample SAMEA2621502) | marine metagenome | biome: marine biome (ENVO:00000447); feature: surface water layer (ENVO:00002042); material: "saline water (ENVO:00002010), including plankton (ENVO:xxxxxxxx)" | depth 5 m | reverse complement strand
TGATAGTCTGCAGGCAGATCTGGCAGCAACTTCCGGTTCTGTCACCGTAACCTATCAGGGCTGTCAGGACGAGGGTATCTGCTATCCACCTGTGTCCCGTACGCTCGCACCCTTAGGCGCAGGCACGGCAATATCAGCGGACAGCAGTGCCTCTGAAGCGCCAGATTCACGAACCGAACTCAAATCACCTGACCTGACTTTGTCTCAAGACAAAGGTGTGATTGAGGGATTACAGGCGCGCGGCGGTATCACGTTCGTACTTGCTGGCTTTTTCTTCTTCGGAATGTTGCTGGCATTCACACCGTGTATGTTCCCAATGTTCCCAATATTGGCAGGCTTGCTTGCAGGTCAGAGTAACATGACAGCGCGGCGGGGATTTACCATATCCGGGGTCTACGTATTGGCCATGGCGCTCGCATTTGGTCTGCTGGGCGTTGCTGCCGCCTGGTCAGGGCAGAACCTCCAGGTCGCTTTGCAGTCGCCGGTCGCCATCTATGCGGCGGCTGCCATATTCGTGGTCATTGCGCTGTCGATGTTCGGTCTGTTTGAGATTCAACTGCCTGCGGCTTGGACACAACGTCTGTCGCGCGTTGGAACGTCTTCGCGGGGTACATTGGGGGGGGCGGCGACGCTCGGGTTTACATCTGCCCTGATCATGGGCCCCTGCGTCACCGCGCCCTTGGCGGGGGCCCTGCTTTATATCGCGGGCACCGGTGATGTCGCCTTAGGTGCCGCAGCGCTATTTTTCTTGGGTTTGGGACAAGGTGTACCTCTTTTACTGGTTGGCACACTTGGCTCGCGAGTCCTGCCCAAGGCAGGTGCGTGGATGACCGGCGTAAAATATGCGTTCGGTTTCATCTTTCTGGGGATGGCGCTTTGGCTGGTCGGCCGCATCGCACCCGGTCCCGAAGTCCTTTTGCTGTGGTCAGTTCTACTGATTGGGGCCGGAGTCTTTGCCGGTGCAATGGATATGCTGTCCGGTGACGCCGGTCCGGTGCGCCGTGTGGTCAAGACCGGCGCAGTTTTCTCTGTTATGGCTGGGGGCGTGATGCTGGTGGGTGCTGCATCCGGCGCCAGCGACCCATCGCATCCCTTCTCGACATTTCAAGGCGCATCCGGTTCAGACGTAACGCAGACTGATGGCGTGGCCTTTGTCGAAGTGACCTCGAAGGACGCGCTTGAGGCAGCGCTGGCTGACGGCCAACAGCAACCGACTTTGATTTACGTCACCGCCGACTGGTGCGTGACATGCCGCGTGATCGAACGAGAAGTCTGGGATGACCCGGCCGTCAAGGACGCGCTTATTAATGCCAATGTCATCGCTGCGGATGTTTCCACTTTTGACGCAGGCAGCCAGGCGATGCTGGATATGCTGGGCGCAGTCGGGCCGCCGACAATGGTATTTCTGGATCGTGATCAGACGGAGAAACCAAATACACGTATCGTCGGCGAGACGACTGCGGAGTACTTTCTTAAATCGTTCGGTACAGTGCGTTGAACGGGCTTGAGATTGGACCTTTGGTCGTTTCGAACGATCAGATCATCGCAATCGTGGCACTGGCAACAGTGCTCCTGGTGTCCGAGATTTTTGCGTGGCGTCGCCCTCTGGAGGCTGGAGCAATCAGGCGCTGGACTTTGGTTGCTGCCCTGACGTGGATCGTTGCAGCGCGCGTGGGGTTTGTCATGCGCCACCTTGATCTCTTCGCACAGCAACCTCTGAGCGCTGCTGCGATCTGGCAAGGAGGCTTCGATCGGCTATCCGCAACGATCGCTGTGGCTTGGGTCCTGTTCCTTGCAATCTTGCGTCAACCGTCAATCATCAAGCCAATCACGGTTTCGGTTCTGCTTGGCACCATCGCCTTTCAGGTCGCCGGATTTGCGCTGCCCAATGAAACCAGAGGCCGTATCCCCAACCTCACATTCGCGGATATGTCTGGCAGCGTAATGGAGTTGGCGGAGACAGACGGAAAGCCGATGGTTCTGAATCTTTGGGCAACCTGGTGTCCGCCTTGCCGCCGAGAAATGCCGATGTTGATGCAGGCTGCAGCGAATGACAAAGAGGTAAATTTTGTGTTTGCCAATCAAGGAGAAATTGAGGAAGTGATCCAAGGTTATCTGAGATACAGCCGTTTGGCCTTCGATGGTGTGGTGTTGGATGAAGAGTCGTCGCTCATGGCGAAATTCGGCGTGCTGGGGCTGCCCAGTACATTGTTTTTTGCGGCTGATGGTGAACTACGTGCTGTTCATACCGGAGAGATCACCCGGCCCGCGTTGCTGACAGAGATTGAAAATTTGAAGCGTTGAATTTGGCGACAAAATTATCGGGGATGATTGCGATCAGAACTTGTTACACCCTGATGCACATTAGCCTGAATGAGACAAGAAAATCGCGATGACGCGTCTCGAACCTATTCTGTATTCCTCAGGCTGCCGGGGTTAACCGTCTCGACCGAAACACACCCATCGCGCGTGTCGCGACGGCACAAGGTTTCCGTGGATCACCATGCTTTACGTCACCAAATTTGATGTCGCAAAGCACGATAAAACCGCGATGTCCTGCCAGTTCAACCGTTTCCAGGGGTAAAGCCGTCAGAGCGTGTCTTCGGATACAGGAAGACGGGTGCATCTAACTGCACCCGATCATAAAGGTCGATGATGTGGTCGTTTGTCAGACCCGCGCAACCATTTGATACGGCCCGTCCGATCGTGGCTGGATCATCGGTGCCGTGAATTCGCAAAAATGTGTCGCCACGCCCTTCTTGAAAGAGGTAAATCGCCCGCGCGCCCAGCGGATTGCCGGGTCCGCCCGGTATCCCGTCCTCGGCGTATTGCGCGTACTTTTCTGGCTCGCGCTTAATCATGCCGGGTGTCGGCACCCAGGACGGCCATTCCTTCTTTGCGCCGACATAAAACGTACCGGCCTCGTAAAGCTGGTCACGACCGACCCGAATTGGATAAACGCGTGCCTTCCCGCCGGGCAATATCAAATAAAGCCTGAAATTATCCGGGGAGACAAGAATCTGACCTTCAGGATAATCGTAGCTCAAATAGACCTCGTGCGGTGTCATAAGAGAGGGGGTCGTCTCTGCCAATGACGGCGCGGCGAGGCCGATCAATCCAGCGGTTGCGGTCCCTAAAAATTCCCGGCGTTGCATAAGCGATCCCTCTTAAATGATACGGACTTGCGTTCCGACCTGGCACAGGGAGAACAGTTCGGCGATTTTTTCGTTATAGAGGCCAATGCAACCGTCCGAAGACGGGCGGCCGATCTTACGGGTGTCGTGGGTTCCGTGGATCAGGTAGGCGGGCCAGCCCAGATACATCGCATGGGTCCCCAGCGGGTTATCGGGTCCCGGTGGCATGTATGTCCAACCGAACCGCTCTTTCTGCGATGCGGTCGGGGTCCAGTCAGGTCCGAGGCGCTTACGCACGATACTGGTGTACCCGCGCTTGGTCAGCTCTTCGCTGATTGGCACAGACGTCGGATAGACGCGGTAGTCGCTGGCGTTCGCATCCCAGTAATGCAAGGCGCGCGACTGCGTATCCGCGACGATGGCACCGGGGCCGAGATCGTCAAAATGGTCCTGCCATTGATGGGTTCGGAAACTGGCAACGTTACGGGTGGTCGGGGCAAGTTGCGCCACGGCGGGGGACGCCAGTGCGGTCAGCGTAGCGATGCCGCCCGCCAGCAGCGTGCGTCGATCGGGATGGTTGGTCATGTCTGCCTCATGCTTTTGTTGGAGTGCCTATCGGTGGCCAACCTTAAGTCAGCCTGAAGGTGTCAGCCCTGTCTGGCGGTCGAGATTGCATCTTTCAGCGCTGTCTGATCTATCACACCGCCATAGAACTGCGTTCCGATCACAAAGGCAGGTGTCCCGCCAAAGCCGAAGGCCGCAGCCTGCTGCTGATTGCGCTGCAACAGGCCATCCCATTTGGCTCGTGACTGCTTATAAGCTGCCATGGCGTCTTTCGGATCGACGACGGTGGCAACGGCCGCGTCGACAATGTCTTCGTCCAGCCGGCCGGTGGTCTGCATCAAGGCGTGGTTGACCTCTGGGTAATGTCCCATATCCACCGAGCCCAAGCCCAGTTGAGCGGCGTAGATCGAGGCGGCGCTCAGGATCGGCCAGTCCTTCAGGACCAGTCGCACGTTCCCGTCCTCAGCAACCACGCTCATCAGATCAGGGTGGCCCGCCTTGCAGTAGGGACATTGGTAATCGAAAAACTCCGCGATCGTCACATCGCCATCCGGGTTGCCAAGAGCGGGGGCGTCAGGATCGAAATAGACGGCCTCCGGCGTCAGTTGATTGTCCTGTGCCCGGGCAAGGCGCGGCAGAATAAGGGTTGCGGTGGCGGTGGCCAAAATGGCGCGTCGTGTCAGTTGCATGGTTTGGTCCTTTTGAATGGATGTCATCGGGTGCTTTGAATTCCCGCGGTCAGGGCCGCACGAGACACTTCGCCCGTGATGGCCTCAGTCAGATTACCGTCTGCGTCGAAAAACAGGGTGGTGGGCAGACCTAAGGCTTCGAAGTGGCGCATCAGATCCATGTTGGGATCCTGCAGGACGCCGTCGCCCTTCAAGTTCTGCACCTCCAGAAAGCGGCGCACGTCGGTCAGCGTCTCGCCTTGGTTGGCGAAGACGATGCGCGCATCCGGCGTGTCTTTGGCGACCTGCATCATCATTGGCATCTCGCGTCGGCAGGGCGGACACCATGTCGCCCACAGGTTTACGACCAGCGGACGTGCGTCATCGCCAGGGAGTAGAGTTTGTGCTCCGTCGATGTTCGCAAAACTCATGTGCGGCAGATTGCTGGCACCGCCGGCGGGTAACAAATGGGGCGTGATGCCAGCGGCCAGCGCGGCGACGCCGGTGGCCATCATCAATGGCAGCGCATTGCGCCACTCGCGCACCACAGTAAATAGTATCACAACGCCGACACCGGCCAGTCCGGCTGCTGGCAGGAATCCAACTTGCCAGACGGCCAAAATATCCAGTGGATGCGCGGCGTAAACATCCCAGTGGCTAATGACAAATCCGGCGCGGGCAGCCACAAGCCAGCCCACGATGACAGCAGTCCCGTGCAGATTTCGCCGCCTGTCCAGCCGGTTCCAAAGCCACAGGCAGGTCAGAAAGCTCAGGGCTGCAACAAGGGCTATCACCCGGTCTGCCCCAAAGACGAAGGGCCCAAGCTGCAGCCCCGTCATCGTCGCCCCCCCGATATGGGTGGCGGATTGGCGGTGAAACTATGTCGGTCGGTAAACATGGGGACCGCTGTGCGGGGCGACCCTTAAGCGAACCTTAAACTGCGAGAACCAGTGGGGCCAAGCCGAGGCGCGGCGTGTCCACCAGCAATCACTGGCAAAATGGGACAAAGCCGTCAGCCTTTTGGCTCATTCGAACTCCATCTGCTCAAAGACTCTTCCCGCGTTCTTGGTCGCGAGCTCTTCAAAAGTATCAAGGTGTGCGTAGGGGGTTTGATCGACGTAATAGGCCTCGGCCAGCCCACCGCCTTCATCCAGAAGTGTTTCGATCTGTCTGCGCAAGTAGACAAGGTAATCGTGGGTATAAAGGCGCACTTGATCGACGTTTGTTGGATGACCATGACCGGGAATGACGTAAGTCGCGCCAAGCGGCTCGAAGGCTGTCTCCCATGTCTCGACCCAGCCTTTGGTGTCAGTGTCTGGAAAGATCGGCAGCATGCGTTCGTGAAATGCCATATCGCCGGAAATCACCAATTTTTGTTCTGGCAGCCAGACGACGATGTCACCGGGGCTGTGGGCCGGACCCAGATAGCGTGCCTCGATTGTGAAATCGCCAAAGGGGACAGTGTAAACATCGTCGAAGGTTTCGGTGGGGGCTTGAACGCGGGTGTCATTGAACCGTTCCGCCAAAAGTTGTGCGCCTGCATCGAATGATCCAGCGCCCTCGTTCGCGAAGGCCTCTGCGGCCGCAGAATGGGCTAACACCGGCACGCCCTGTTCAACCCAGTAACCGTTGCCGAGCATGGCGTGGCCTTGCCCGTTCTCGTCTATCACCAATTTTACCGGTTGTTCGGTTATGGCTTTAATCTCCGTATGCAGCGCCTTTGCAAGGCCCCAGCTGGCACCAGCGTTGATCACAACGACGCCGTCGCCGGTCACGATGAAGCTGAGGTTGTTGTTGTGGCCCGCGTTCTCGTAGGTGGGCGGAGCTGTCGCGCCGGTGGCTGACCAGACACCTGGAATGAACTCCACCGGTTTGGCGTAAAGGAGTGAGTCCGGGTATTGGTCAGCAATATTTTCGTTGGCAAAGGCACTCGTCGCGACAAGAAACAGCAGCGTTGCGAAGGGTTGTGTCATCTGCATAGGTGAGCCTTTCCAGCGGTTTGCAGTATCAGATCGGTCAGGTCACGACACGGTAAATTGCCCCATCATGCCAGCGTCTTCATGTTCGAGGATGTGGCAGTGATACATAAACGGCGTCTCTGCTGTCGCACGCTTATCAAACCGTACGAGAATTTCCGTCGGGCCGTCCACAAGCACCACGTCCTTGAGCCCGACCTGCTGCGGATCGACGGCGCGGCCACCTTGCGAAATGACCTGAAAAGAGGTGCCATGCACATGGAACGGATGCACCTGCATATCCGCATCAATGCGCCACAACTCGGTCTCGTTCAGTTGCACGGCCTGGTCGATGCGGTTCATGTCGTAGGAGTCACCGTTGATGCCCATGGCTTGCCCGTCGCGGCCGATTAGGGTGTTGAACATACTGCCCATCATGCCGCCGCCGTGCAGATTGAGCCTGAAGGAGCGCGTGTGCACGGGTTCACCCATATCACGGATGTCGCTGGGCAACGTCTTGGGCAAGGTGGCCGGCGCTGTGACCGCCGCGTCGCCGACATCGAAGGACATGACCTCGAACGTACTGCCGGAATTGCCGCCGCCGTTCATCATTCCGCCGCCGCCCATCATGCTGCCGCCACCCATCATGCCACCACTGCCGACGTCACGTGATACCAGACGGGCAGGGGCGCGGTCCGCAAAATCCACAACGATCTCGGCCCGTTCGGCAGGGGCCAATTGCAGTGTCGTGCGCGCCACGGGTGCGGGCAGCAGGCCACCGTCGGTGCCGACCTGATGGAACGTACGACCGTCGGCAAAGCTGAAGTCATAGATGCGGGCATTGGACGCATTTAGCACCCGCAGGCGCACCAGCCCTCCTGGCACCGTCAGCTTGGGCCTGATCGCGCCGTTGACCAAAATCTCTGAACCTCGGAAACCCTGCATGACCCCCATCATTCCAAGGTCATAACTCATGTGGCCGGATCGGTCGAAGTTGCGATCTTGGACGATCAAGGGAATGTCATTGACGCCATAGTCATCGGGCAGCCCGGCATCGACATCCGGGTCATCGACGATGATCATACCTGCCAATCCGCGATAGACCTGATCCGCAGTCTGTCCGTGGACGTGGCTGTGATACCAGAGGGTCGCGGCGGGGTGATCGACGGGCAGTTCCGGTGACCACGTCTGGCCGGGGGCAAAAGCAAGCTGCGGTCCACCATCTAAATGACCTGGCACATGCATGCCATGCCAATGGGCCGTGATGGGGTCATCGGTGCGGTTGACCACGTCAATGTTGGCCGTCCGTCCGCGCTGAAACCGCAGCAACGGGCCAAGGTAGTCCTGCTCATAGCCTAGTGTGGGGGAGGGGGCACCGTCCATAAATGCGCGTGTGCCGTTCCGCGCGGTCAGCGTATGACCGGCGTCCGGCCCAATTTCCATGACCGCTGGGATCGGGAGTGGCGCCCCCGGCTCTGCCGCAAAGGCGCGCCGCGTCATAAGGGCAGGGGCGGCCAGGGCCGTCGCAGCGCAGGTCAGGAACTGACGTCGTTTCATATCGAACCTCTGATTTGTATCGAATCTTAAGATTGTCGAAATTTGGCGACTACGGCGGTTTAAGACGATCTTGATAGCCGTTCACATGGCCCCACAGGCGGTCCTTGCAATAGGGCTCCTGTCTCTGAGTGACTGGAGAAATCGTGCATTCTTGCCTGATATGTTATTTAGATCAGCCTCTTAACGGTCGCATTATACTGTGTTTTATTGCAAGCATATATTTGAATGTGTAGTTCACATGATCAGGCGTCCGTGCAAGGCTGTTCTCGCGAGTCAACTCGAGGAGGAGTCGAAATGGAGCACTTCAAGACATTTGTAGCAGCAAGCAGCATTGCCTTGCTGACAAGCAGCGGCGCATCTGCGCAGGACCAAGACGAGGAGAACGGCAACAAGGACTACCGGACCTTCACCGCGGGCGATATTGCCTATGGCCAGATTGGGGACAGCTATACGGCTGACCTCGTGATGTATTTGGCCGGAAACCAGTTCATGGTGATTGAAGACCTGATCAGCGATTTTCAAGGCAAGAACCCTGATATCGCGACAATCTATGTCGAAACGATCCCGCCCGGGCAAATCATCAACGGACAGCTTTTGCAGCAGGGCCAGATCAACGGCGAGGATACTGCGCAGAACCCGGATCTTTACGCCTCAGTCAATTTGGGACACCTGACGACGCTGGCCACTGAGAATCGCATGACCGACTACAAGGTCTACACGCACAACAAGCTCGAATTGATGGTGGCCAAGGGCAATCCCAAAGAGATCAAGGGCGCAGAGGATCTGGGCCGTGATGATCTGGTGCAGTCCCATCCCAACCCCCAGACCGAGGGGATCATGAGATTCTACGGGCTGGCGATGCTGAAAGACCTTGGTCTCTACGACAAGGTGACGGGCGGGCAGGACTGCAAGGGCTGCTGGGCCGTCGCCGACAAGGTCTGGTTCACCGATCGCCATCACCGTGAGACGCCGCAGCGCATCGAGGACGGACTTGCCGATGTTGGAATCGTTTGGACGACCGAAGTGAAAGAGGCCGTCGATGCCGGTCGTGATATCGAAGGCGTGGCGATCGCCGCGCCATTTAACAAGCAGGACGAGGTGAGCTATGCGATCGGTCAGATCACGGACGGCCGCAATCCTGAAAATGCCGCCACGTTCCTCGAATATCTGGCCAGCGATGCGGCACAGGACATCTATGTCTCCTACGGCTTTGTGCCTGCCAGTGCCGAAGAACTGACGCTGAAGCCGATTCCGAAGTGACGGATTTGGCGCGGCATGTGTTCTTGCCGCGCCAATTTTCCGGACGCAGGCGATCAGCTGGGCGCTGTCGCCGCTTTGTCGTCAAGGACACATCAGTGTGATGTATTAGGAAAACCTCGGCCTACCTTGGAACACATATTGATCCGTGAATGTTTACTTCCGACTTCTGAAATGAATAGGAAACCAAATGGCCGGATATACAATGCTCGCGGGTGCCGCGATGGCCACGATCTTTGCGGCGACTGCTGCAAGCGCAGATATCTCTCTTTTCGGGCCAGGCGGCCCGACACCTGCAATGAAAGAAGCTGCAACCGCATTTGAAGAGGCGACCGGAATTGCGGTGGCCGTGACGGGTGGACCGGCATCGGACTGGATGGACGACGCCAAAGCGAATGCCGATGCGATTTACAGCGGCTCCCAGAACATGATGGATGATTTCATCGCAAGCCACGGCAAAATCATTGACGACACTGTAGAGCCACTGTTCCTGCGTCCGTCTGCCATTCTGGTCCGCAAGGGAAACCCGAAAGAAATTGCGGGCATTGCCGATCTGGTCGAACGGGATCTGGGGCTGATGGTCGTCGATGGTGCCGGTCAGGTCGGCATGTGGGAAGACGTGGTCGGTCGGTTGCGGGATGTCGCGGCCATGAAAAGCTTTCGCGCCAATATCGACATTCTGGCGCCCAACAGCGGTGCGGCACGTGACATCTGGAACAGCGATGACAGCATCGACGCCTGGCTGATTTGGAACCACTGGCAGATCGACAACCCCGACATCGCCGACCTCGTCGCGACCGAGCCGGAGTTAACCATCTATCGTGACACCTCGATCGCGCGGACTGAAAAAGGCGTGGGCAATGACGAAGTCACCCAATTCGTCGACTTCCTGAAAGGTGACGAAGGTACGAAAATTTTCGCGGCACATGGCTGGCAGCGCACATTCGACTGACGCGCAATGTGCCGATGTTAGCGTACTGACGTCTGAGGAGACTGATGATGACGACAATCACGCTACTGCAAATGAACGATTTGCACGGGTATCTGACGCCGCATCCAGAACTAATCTGGACAGCAACTGGACCGGAGTTTCCCCTGTTGGGTGGTCTCGCGCGGATGAAGACATTGTTTGACCGCGTCCGGTCTGAACGTTCGGGTGCAGTGATGGCGCTCGATAACGGTGATACCTTCCACGGCACCCACCTTGCCGTAAAGACCAAGGGAGAGGCGCTGATCCCGGCCATCAATATGCTGGGGTTTGCGGCCATGACGGCGCATTGGGAATTCGCTTGGGGCCCAGACCACGTGGAAAAACTTGCATCGAAATTGGGACATCCGTTGCTGGCGGCGAACTGTTATCGCAAGGACACCGGCGAACGGCCCTTTCCAGCCACCTTAACGAAGGCTGTCGGCGGGCTGAACGTCGGAATCATCGGCATCGCTGCCACGATTATCGACAAAAGCATGCCGCCGCATTTTTCCGAAGGCGTGCGCTTTACCAACGGCATTGACGAGGTGCGCGACGAAGCCAAAGCTCTGCGATCCCAAGGCGCTGATCTGATCGTCGTGCTGTCACATCTGGGCCTGCCGCAGGATATGGAACTTGCACGACAGGTTTTAGGCATTGACGTGATTCTGAGCGGTCACACCCACAATCGCCTGACGGAGCCTGTCTGCGTGAACGAGACCCTGATCATCCAGTCCGGCTGCCACGGCGCCTTCGTCGGGCGGCTGGATTTGGAGGTCGCGGACGGGCGCATCGTCTCCCACAGTCACGCGCTTATCCCGGTCGACGACAGCCTGGCAGACGACCCGGTGATGGCTTCGTTGGTGGCCGAGGCTGTGTCGCAAGAGGACGACCTATCATCCGTCGTCGGACAAACCTCAATCGCCCTGCACCGCAACACCTGCCTGACCGCACCGATGGACGACGTTTTGCTGGCGGCGGTCGCGGCGGCGGGCGGGACCGCAATCGCCTTTTCCAACGGATGGCGCTACGGAGCGCCCGTGCCACCGGGTGCGGTGACCTACAACGATCTTTGGAACATCGTCCCCGTCGATCCGCCTGTCTCGACCGTGACACTGACAGGGCAGGAAATCTGCGACATGATGGAAGAGAACATCGAGCGGACGTTCAGTTGCGATCCGTTCGGTCAGATGGGCGGTTATCTGAAACGATTCCGCGGATTGACCCTGTTTCTCAAGCTGGAAAATCCCAAAGGGCAGCGCATCGTGCAGGCCTTTGCCGGATCGCAGGCGCTGGACCCGACGACAGCCTATCAGGTCAGCTTCATTACCGCGCAGGGGGTGCCGATGAAATATGGCAACGGGCGGCAGAATCTTGAAGTCCATGCTGTCGCAGCACTGGCAGACTGGTTTATGAATGCAGACCAAAACATCGATCTCGCGGGCACCGGGAAGGCGGTCATCGTATAGGATTGACTCCTC
>TARA_R100000935_G_scaffold28706_1_pt1 | contig 11629 bp, 10 predicted proteins | sample TARA_R100000935 | Tara Oceans TARA_R100000935 (sample SAMEA2621502) | marine metagenome | biome: marine biome (ENVO:00000447); feature: surface water layer (ENVO:00002042); material: "saline water (ENVO:00002010), including plankton (ENVO:xxxxxxxx)" | depth 5 m | reverse complement strand
TGGGGCTTTTTTTGTCCGTAAAATATGTGCTGTAGGGGAAAATTCTTGCTTGCCTCAACTCATAATCATGATTATTTAATCAGTTTTAAATCATTTGAAAAAGCGACGGTGACCAAAATGTGACCAGTCTTTAAAAATCCCTAAACTAAAATCTCCCAAGTTTATGTCTACGGATTTGAAAGCAGGGGTCAGTTTTCTACAAATTAAAAGAGCCATAGAAGTCATTACTTTTATGGCCCTACTATCCTGTTTTATATATTGAAGCTTAGATCTAGCTTTGAGTTAAATAAGCTCTTTTAAATCAGTCAGCTTGTCTAAAACCGCATCAGGTGAATATTTCACCAGCTGCTGCTCATTTTGTGCACCAGATAGCACACCTAAAACCAGCCCACACCCTGCATTCTTGCCTTCCTCAATATCGATACCACTATCCCCTGCTTTTAACACCTGCTGTGAGTTGCCAATATTAAACTGCTTCATCGCAAGCGTAATCATATCAGGATCTGGGCGGCCATTGTCTACATCATCGGCTGTTACTAGTGCATCTACTTGATCTCCCACAGACCACCCTAAGATAGTCAAAATTTTATTAGCAGTCTCAGCATCATATCCTGTATTTAATACCACATTACGACCGCTCGCCTTTAACTGCTCGAACAACTCTGACATGCCTTCAAACTCAGATAAGGTGTCCTTGCTATAAGCAGTTGCAAGACTGTCTTTAAAGGCTGCAAATGCCGTATCCGTTAACGATTCAATACAAGCATCAGATAAATCTAACCTGTTTAAAATATCGTGGATGGCGTTGCGTTTTTCTTTACCTGCACCATATTCTAAACATAACTCAAGACTAACTTGCTTATCTGACTTGCCAGCGCGCATCAATACTTCATTAATGGCATTACGTACGGTTTTATAGACTAGGTTACCTTCATCTACTGTTGTGCCAGCCATATCAAACACACAGAGCTTAATATCAAAAAATTTGTTTTTAATACTGTTTAAACTATCACTATGTGAGCTGCTGCTTGTTACATTATTATTTACCGTATTCATTACTTTGACTCCAATACCAATTCAATTAACTCTTCGCCAAATGCGAAACCTGTTGATGCCCCTGTACCACTGGTGACTGAACCGACTGCCACGCCTTTTTCGGGTGATGTCTTAAATACCACGTCGTCTGCACTTGGATATACACCCAACCAGTGCTGAGTAATATCTATCTCACCAATATCCATAACCTGCTTAAACTCATTAATGATTAGATCATCAATTCGAGTGTCTCTAAACGGTAGTTCTCGATCACTATAATCATGACTATCGCCAATGATTAGTGAGCCATCTCCAGACTGAACCACAATTAGGTGGACACCTGCTTGACGCTCTACACTTTGAATATCATTAAGTAAGCTTTTTAGCACCGCAGCTTCAGGCAACTGAGCAAAACCATCATAACGGGCAAAGCTTAAATCTGACATGACAGCGGCATTTAATTTAAATGCTTTTTTGGGCATGACTCGCATCATATTTAGTGTGCACATCTTAGCTTTGGTCTTAGCGAGTACTTCTGGATATAAGCCAGCAAAGTCAGCTCCTGGGCAGACCACACAGTGCTCAGCGTTAAGGACACCACGGCTGGTATGCACTTTCGGTAATTCCACCGAAGTCACCGTGGTCTGATTATAAAAGTCCACACTCTGCGTCTCTTGTAGCCAATGAGCCAGCTTAGCAATTGCAGTATTAGACTCTACTCTAAGCTCATGCGGGCTGTATAACACCCCTTCCCCCTTGGTCAGATAAGGTACGGCTTCATTGATTTCAGACTGTGTCAGTAGTCGGCACTCCTCACCCATTTCCGTCTTTAAAAAAGCTTGTGCAACATCTACAGCTTCAGGTCGCTGCATTAACATATGCAGACCGGTATGCTCTACCTGAATACCCGCTTTTGGGGCAATCTCGGCCCAAACATTACGCGAGTGCATGGCGCGTTGCCAATGCTCACCTCGACGCTGACCGCTGACGGTCACAAATCCAAAATTACGAACAGAAGCATCTTTGTTCTGTGACTGGCGTTCTACAACCGCAACACTCAGCCCTTTTTTAACCGCGGCGTAGGCACTTGCCAGCCCAACGATGCCCCCACCTACGACGACAATATCGTATGTTTTATCAGAAAGTATTTTGCTCATTGTCATATCTGCTATTCCCATACATCTTTATTAATTAGCCCTCTACTTGCTTAATCTATAAACTAATATAGCTAAGCATGAATGGGCATTATTTTGATTCAACTAAAATTATTCACCATGGAAAAAAGCACGGTGCTTATCTAACAGCTCGGCAGTTAACGGCTCTGGATAGATTTTTAAATTATCAATCTGGTTCTCAGCAGCTACTGTCTCGCCGTCATAAATAACATTCGGATAAATCCTTAATAAACCTGGGCGAGCTTTAGTGACAATTAACTCAGCCATTTTCATGGCTTTAGGATTGGTTTTCTCTCCTTTATCAATAACAGCAACCGATTCAGTCAATGCGTAATTACCTTCACTGGGATCAACAAAATCAACTGGTAAACCTTTTGCTTTATTAGCGACTGCCTGATGACGTAGACCAAAACCAATAGGTACCTCACCTGCCATGACCTTTTTAAGAGGACCAGAGCCAGATAGCTCCAAATTAGGTCCTGCATTTTCACGAATACTATTTATGATTTTCTTACCTTCAGCATCGGTGCCATATTCAGCAGCAATATCCTGTACAAACAACCAACCGGTTGATGAACCATTTGGATCAACCATAGAAATTTGATTCTTATAAATAGGATTCGCTAAGTCTTTGGCACTGGTAGGTGTTGGAAGATTATTGGCTTCCATTTCTTTGGTATTGAGTAAGATGGCACCCGTAAAGCTTAGGATCGGTGCATAGTAATTAGGAGTCGCAATCTGTGGGTTTGCCTTAAATGCTAACTCTTTAAACATTGGATTCTTTGCTTGAGCACTTTCTATATAAAATGAGCTCATTGTCACCATATCAGCTTCAATATTTTTTCCTTCAGCTAGTAGTCGGCCACCCAGCTCACCCGTTCCGAATGATTGAAATATATATTGACCTTCAAAGCCTGCCTCATCAAGTACCTCTTGAATAACCTCGACTGCCTCTTCATCAGCATTACTATAAATAATCACTTCCTCGCCAGCCGTATCGTCTGAGCTTTTCGATCCACAGCCTGCCACTAAAACTCCGCAAGTCAATCCCGTCACTATCGTTTTGAATAAGTTCATTGTTTTTCCTGATTATTTGAGTGGTTAACGGTTAAATTGGTTTTCGTAACGTTAATGCCTAAACTATGTTCAGATGTTTAGGCGACTGTCGTCACTGTAGTCTTTATCACTTTTATTTTTTTTGTTCCATATATGCTTCTGGTATAAAGGTATCGCACCACTGCGAAGAATATTAATGCCGTGATATTTGTGAGTAGCACCATAAGCGACAAAATAAAGATCTCATCAAAGCGGGCAAAATGCTGTAGCTCAACAATTTTTGTAGTAAGCACCATCGTCTTCGCACCTGAAATGAATATCACTGCACTGATGGTGACCATCGCACTGATAAAGAAGTACGATGCTACTTCGATAAGCGTAAATATTGAGTTGGGTACAACAATTCGGCGTAAAGACTGCAGCCATGAGTCTCCAAGTAAAGAGGCGGTGGTCTCCCAGCCTAGGTTCATTTTTGACAGTGCATTTTTACTCATGAGATAAGGTGTCGAGAAGTAATGAATGATATTACTAATCACAATAATGAAGATGGTGTTAGATATCGATGACCCTGAAAAGACCATTAGATAAGCAATACCAATAACCATACCCGGCACTGTATTGGTCACTAAAGCTGAACTTTCTATCGTCAACTTACCTATCTTTAACAACCCTGAACGCTCGTATATCAACGCAGCGACATAGGTAATAATGGTTCCAAAAACAGCCGTTAGTGTCGCGACAATGAGTGAGTTTTTATACACTCGCATTAGGTTCGAGGACTCGATTACCTTGGTGAATGTGTCTGTACTAAACGCCATCTCATAAGGCCATGTTTTGATCCAAGGAATGATGAAGATCACAGCAAATACGAACAATAGTGAAATCAAAATACCACTGGACAACACACCAAGAATCCTATCTTTGACTTTAGAGGTAGGCAAGTCAAAGTGCTCTACTGAATCATACCTAACATTAAATCGAGCCACATACCAAAGCAGTAGAATGCTCAAAATAGAGGGAATTAGCATAAACAAGGCAACCACAGAACCCTTCTCAAACGAAGGAGATGCACCCAGTATTTGAGTATAAAGCTCGGTAGCTATAACCTTGTACTGACCACCAATAGAGGCTGGAATACCAAAGTCAGTAAAGGCTAAAAAAAAGCATTGAATGATAGCGGCTGCAAAAGTACCAATTAAGGGACGAATGACCGTCATATCTATCTGGCGTAAGCGTGAATCGCCCATCAGTTCTGATACGATTACGAACTTCTTATCCAAATATTGGAAGGTATTGTTAAGCAGTAAAAAGGCTATTGGCAAGGTATAAATAGTGTAGCCAAGCCACATACCATAGAAACCATATATGTCTTCAAACAACTGAAAGCCAATCATCTTAGTGAGTAGACCTTGCTTACCAAAGGTGTAAATAATGGCAAATCCATAAGTCACTGTTGGCAATAGCATAGGAAACAGTGATGCAAGCTTAATGGTTTGTTTAAAGCCTTTTGGTAAGTTAGTCCAGTGCACCGTATAGGCAAGGATAAATGCCAAAAAGGTGGCACTCATCGCACTAACAATGGCGACAAAAAAACTATTTAACATCACTTGTCTGAAGTCATTACTGCTGATGATATCGATATAATGGCTTAGACCTAATCCATCAGCCACATTAAATGACAGCATCAACATTTTGCCCAAAGGCACAAACATAAAGACGAGAAATAGCGCACCAATGAAAAGCCACAAGGCTTTCATTAGCGGTGAGTTATTAAGTTTCATAATGACCTACACGCGAAATAAGTAAGTTTTGAGAGACCAGCGTTGGCCTAGTGCGATTAACCTTTGTTAACCTTTGGAGGTATCTTTAATTGATTTAGCAACTGTACGCTGGATTATGGACTTGATATCATCAGTGACTGAGCTGCCATCTAGCACAGGTCTCATTTGAGTGTATTTTTCTAATAGATCAGCTGGCGCGCTGTCCGCTTCAAATAGGCTCAAGATATTACGACGTTTGATATTTAGCTGGTTCAAGATAAAGCTCTTAACAAAGTCATTGGCAGGATTTTGGATGATTTCTGATGGCTTAGCATATTGAGCTACTTTGCCGTCCGATAACAACAAAATACGATCAGAGAGTGTCATCGCTTCTTCAGGATCATGTGTCACAATTAAAGTGGTTAGCTCATAACGCTCTGCAATCTCGCGAATACGTGCCTTAATGGTCTCTTTAATAACCCCATCTAAGGCAGATAAGGGCTCATCTAGTAATAAAATTTTAGGCTTCATCACTAAAGTACGCGCTAATGCAACACGTTGCTTTTGCCCACCAGAGAGTTGGCTGATTCGCTTGTTCAAATGCGGCTTAATCTCCAAAAGGTCAACCAGCTCATTAACCTCCGCTTGTGTACTGACGTTAGGTCTATTACGTAGCCCATATTCAATATTCTGTTTTACATTCAAGTTAGGAAACAAAGCATAGTCTTGGAATACAATATTGAAACCTCTGTGCTTCATAGGCACACGTGTGATGTCTTCATTGTCATAGGCAAGCCGACCAGAACTAATATCGGTTAGACCTAAAATAATATGCAGCAACGTGGTTTTCCCACAGCCAGATGGGCCTAATATTGAAACAATCTCACCCTTATTCACCTTTAGGGAGATATCCTCAAAAATAACTTTGCCATCATACTTCTTAGTCACATTTCTTAGTTCTAACATAATTTTAAGCCCAAACTTATATTCTGGTATTGGCAGTGAGTGATAACTCAAGCAAATACACTTAGGTAAATTACTCAATGCTTTAATCGTTTACATGTGGCTAATATAAGAGATGAGTATGACAGTTTGGTGTCATATATAAGGTTAGCTTATATATTTAATCATTCAGTCTTATTTATCATGTATAACTTCTCGTACTTCCCAGAGATAGGCCTGACAATCTCTGAAACCAATACGAGAGACGGCGGTCATATGACGAAAAAGCCCTATACCTATAATCAGCTAAACATCTTAAATTCTGTGCTTGAGGAAGGTAATTACACGCAGGCAGCTAAACGTTTGGGCGTGTCTCAATCTGCCATTAGCCAAGCACTATCTACGCTTGAAAACAATCTTGGATTTAAGCTATTTATGCAAAGTGGCAGGCACCTTGTGCCAACAGATTACTGCTTAGAGATTGGCTCATTAACGAGTAAAATACGAGCAGTTGAAGATGATCTAGAGCAGCTGATTCAAAGAAGACAAGTTTTTGAAGCGGCTATATTAAAGGTAGGTCTATGCAACCCACTACCGGGTACTGAAATTATCAGGCAGTTTAGTAAGCTCTATCCCAAGCTACAGACTGAAATCTATTTTGGTAATTTCCATGAAACGTTCAGTAGAGTAGTTAACGGTCAAGTAGATCTTGGTATTCTTGCAAATGTATCAAAGGATGACAGGTTACAGTTCAAAAAATGTGCTACCCAGAGGCTCGTTGCCTTATGCTCACCGAACCATCCTTTTGCATCAAGAGAGTCTATAAGCTTAACTGAGCTGGCCTCGGAAACCGTCATATTCCGCACGCACGGCTCCACCACTCAAAAACTTATAAATGAGGCACTAGCAAAAATTAATTTAGAGATAACCCCTACGTATATCGCAAACACTCAAGAAAGTGTTTACGATGCGGTTTACCAAAACTTAGGTGTAGGATTTGCATGGAGCGAAAGCGCAATAAGAAAAGGTGGTTTTGTGAAGGTGCCCATTGCGGAGCTACCTTCAGATTATGACGAGGTAGTTTTTTCACTCAAAAATGTAAATAACTTAGTAGTGACTGCTTTGCTGAACTCTTTAGATACGGCTGGTTAGACGTGTCAAAAAAGCATTCTAGTGTTTTCATTGTATAGGTATCATACAGTAGTGATAACTATAGTTAAAATATCTCAAAAACGCTACAGTGCTGCTGATATCAATTTTTTGCAGCCTCTGGAGTGCGAAGCGCACAGCAAACGAGAGAAATTTATCCCAGCATCATGCTATGCTGAGCGTAACTCTTTTATATTGAACTCACTATAGTCTCTCGTTGGTGCAATCTATCCTGCCATAAGGGGCTCATTTGATGACGTGTTAACCAAGATAAAAACTTGTCTAGCTCATCTGACAATGTATCCGCACTAGGAGCAACAAAATGAATCTGCTCGCGACCATAACCACTAGAAACTACCTGCATAGGTCCTTGACCGTCATCAGGGATACTGCCCGCTTTGATACGATAAAGCCCACTATATCCATCTGGGAATAATGCTCTGTGCCATCCGAGTAAATCCTCTGTAGCAGTCAACTAAATCAGTTAACCACTACACCTATCCTTATGAAAAAAACCCGACGTCCAGCTATTGCGCAGGCATCGGGTTTCATAAGAAATATTGCAATACTATAATAAGAAGAAATACGCCCATAAGCCAACGACAAACGTAGCAATAATATTTAGCACGACCCCAGTACGTATCATCTCTGACTGCTTGATAAGTCCGGTACCGAATACAATGGCGTTCGGTGGGGTAGCCACAGGTAGCATAAAGGCACAAGATGCACCAATGCCAATGACCAACACCAACACTTCAGTTGGTAAGCCCATTTGCTCAGCGATAGCCGCAAATACAGGTACTAATAGCGCAGCGGATGCCGTATTAGAAGCAAATTCTGTTAAAAATATAATAAATGCCGATACGGCAATCATGACTACGATAATCGGTGCAGCTGATAGCGCATTAGCGACTGTCTGTCCCAGTATTAATGAGGCTCCGGAGACTTTCAGCACTGTCGACAGCGCGATACCGCCACCAAATAACATCAGTACACCCCAGTCGGTATTATCAGAGACTTGCTTCCATGATACTAAGCCTAAACTGACCACGGCAGCGGCGGCCGTCAATGCAATTACAGCATCAGTATCGGTAATATCAAGCGCTGCACCAATTTTTTTGGAAAATATCCAACTAAATGCCGTCAGGATAAAAACAATAATAGTTATTATACGTGGTTTATTCCACTCGATAGGCTCGTCTTGATTCAGAATTACTTTACGGTTGAGGTTAGGTTTGAGCACGAAGTACATGGCACCCAATAATAACGGCAATAGCACTAACATCATTGGAATACCGAACTTCATCCAATCAATAAAAGAGATATCTAACGCTTTGGCAGCGATCGCATTAGGCGGTGAGCCGACGATCGTACCTAAACCACCAAGGCTCGCAGAATAAGCGATACCTAATAATACAAACACAAAGGTACCACGATCTTTTTCGCGGTCAACTTGAGTTAAGATACCGAGTGCTAACGGTAACATCATTGCCGCCGTTGCGGTATTCGATATCCACATCGATAAAAATGCGGTGACTCCAAAGATTAAAAATACTGCAGTGCCAAGCTTACCGCCTGATATAGATAAAATCTTTAGAGCAATTTTTTTATCTAATTGCTGTACGTGCAATGCCGCTGCCAGAGCAAAGCCACCAAAAAATAAATAAATAATGGGATCAGCAAAGCTTTGCAAACCTATTTCGGCATCAAATTCTGGGATACCGATCAGTGCCCCTACCACGACTACTAATATCGCAGTGATAGTGACATGTATTGCCTCAGTCAACCATAACACACCGATGAAAAACAGCAGGGCAAGGCCTTTATTGGCACCGATATCGAATGGTAATACATTATAAATTATTAAACTAATAAGCGCTGCTATTGCGACAACTATTAGCCCTTTACCAGTCCCCTTCGGAAAGGTATCAGTGAATAAATACTCGTTACCATCATTAGGAATGTGACTGTCTAATTTCTGCTCTGGCATAAATTTTCCTCATTGTGTCTAAAGGCAGTAATAAAAAACTTGGATTAACAGACTAAATGCAAGCTCAAACGAAAGATAGAAAAGACTTATATGGGATTAGGAGATGAAATACTCGATTCCGGTATAACCTACCTTGATTGATAAAAATAATAAAATTAAATAAATAGCATTTCTAAACTTAGCATTACTAACTCGATTTCTTAATTTGATACCTATAAATAGAAACAGTATTGAAGCAGTAGTAAGAATAGCAAGGGTTATTATCTCAGGTTTGCTGAAGGCTAATATCTGATCTCTTAACAGAATAATTTGCACAGCCTTGCTTAGCAAATAACAAATATTACTCGCTTTCACAATCTCATGTTTGTTATTAGTGTTGGAGAACAAATACATCATAAGAATCGGTGACATTGCATTGGTTGCACCGCCTACAATACCTGCTACAGAGCCAAAGAGTATTAGACTAAGTGTACCTGTAGGTATTCTTAGGCCTTTAATTATGCCTTTATTGCTCAAATAGCCATTGATAACGTAATATAAAGTTATCATTGCCATTAATAGATAAACGATACCTGCTGGTACAAACAACAAAAGCTTTACGCCAATGATGCTACCTATCAATGACGTTAAAGCGAGCAACCAATACTTTTTTGAGTAGTAAGCTATTTCTCCCCATATACCTCTGCTATTATTAGTGAATAAGACTATGACATTCATGATAAGACTTGGGAAGGCCATTATCGCAATCGCTTTAGGTAGGGGGAAAAGCATCGCCAAAGCGATAGTCCCTATCATTGGGAAGCCCATGCCAGTCAGACCATGTAGCAATGAAGCAACTGCAAACACCATTAATTGTAAAACATATAATAATGTATCAGGCATACTGCTGATTAAACTCACGACAATCATGTTTAGCCACTCTTTTTTAAGTTATTTACAAGCGCTTTCATCAGCTCTTTATCACCGTCTCTAGTTAAAAACTCTGCTAAATTATTGGCTGTATGACCCCTGCACTCAAATCCATTCACATAAGCTTGGAAGATTTCAATTGAGCAACCTAACGATAAAAGTCAAACCACATCTGCCTTAGCATTTTGTAGCGTAAACCCTGCTGAATTCTAATCCCACTCGAGCATAGATCTTATCTTATGTCGCTGCAAAGCAGTGCTTTGCTAATCGCTCCTCGCTATACTTAAGCTCACTGTATTTAAGCTCACTGTATTTAATAATGTCACTGACCCACGCCTCGTTAGAGGAATTCGCAGCAAACTGCTAGTCTTGCAGGTTTGGGTAGATATGCTTATGATGATTTGAGTTGATGGTGACTTAAAAGCGCTTATGACAATGGCGTTGAATGCCATATTGTTTAATGCGTCTGACCATGTATCGACTGATGTGATGATCTTGCTCTGAAAGATAAGCAAGCAATCGCTAAGAAGCACCATAGCGCTGCTTAGTCTCATTATGATCTGATCAGTGATTTACATCGATTGCGATGGATCTGCTGGTTACTAATATCACGACTTATTCAGTCATAGTATATTGAAGGCTTAACAGCTAATACTTTACCTTAAAATGCTACTTTAAATGATTATTTTCTAGATTCGCTAAAAACGCTGCAAAACCTTTTGTCGCCCGAGCTTGTAAGCGGCTACTGGTCTGTACACGAACGCGATTGCTCCAAGTGATGGCATAGCCTTGGTCTTCAAATCTCTTAACCAAATCCACATCTTCATGGCATGGCAGATGCGCAAAGCCGTCAACAGCCAGATAAGCTGCACTGCTAAAGCTTAAATTTGCCCCATGAATATGACGATGTCCCATCTTATCTTGGTAATGAGCGATATAATCTTCGCGCGTTTGCGGTATCAAATGAGCCCAGCTATCAACGTCTACCACGCCGCAAATCATATCAGTCGGCTGCTGGGAAATATGTTCAATTTGCTGTAACAACCAATCCATAGGAACTGTTGAGTCAGCGTCTGTACAGGCAAGCCATGTTACACCATTTGTAATCGCATGACGAATGCCCATGTCTCTCACTTGTCCTACACAATGATAGTCACAGTATAAGTAGTCAACGCCCTCGGCTTTGACGATGGACTGCGTATCATCGGTGCAGCTATCCAACACCACTAATATAGATGCCTTAATCGTTAAGGGTAATTGCTCGATAGCGGTCTGCACTGATGCCAAGCACTTAGCGATAGTCATCGCCTCGTTATGAGCTGGAATCACAATACCGATTTTCATATCAGGTTTTCTTGCATAGCGACTGAATCTGGAGAACGTTGCCAAGCGTCTAATAGGAAATCTCTGTCTATCAGTTGGCTTTGATGCGTGAACGCAATTTGACGCTTGTCATTATTTTCGGCATTAAAAGCATAGTGTAAGCGCTGATGGACGGTCTCACCTGTTATGGAAAAGCCCTCAATAGCATAGCGCCAATGACAGCATAATAATGTACCGCCTATAGCAAGGTTTTGCTGAGTCCAAGCGATTACCGTGTCAATATCATTGGG
>TARA_R100000935_G_scaffold58874_1_pt1 | contig 11698 bp, 9 predicted proteins | sample TARA_R100000935 | Tara Oceans TARA_R100000935 (sample SAMEA2621502) | marine metagenome | biome: marine biome (ENVO:00000447); feature: surface water layer (ENVO:00002042); material: "saline water (ENVO:00002010), including plankton (ENVO:xxxxxxxx)" | depth 5 m | reverse complement strand
AACCTTTGTGGACGGGACGACAGCTGCGACCAGCATGTCATGCAAAGCAACACATCGGGAGAAGCGCGGTGGCCGCGAAGGAAACTGGGTGAACAGCCGAGGGATACGCGGCGGTGGCATGTGAAACATTGACCCATCGCCAGCCTCGTCTTCAGGATGAACCTCGAGAGGATCCAGTCCTAGGCCACTCGGCCAGCCTTGGACCGGTCGGCACTTGGTCAAAGCGAGGCGCGAGCTCGGGATGTCCAGGACGATGAGATGAACAAAGCCGGCTGCTCGCAATTGACTTAACGCAATTCTTGAGGCACATTTCCCGCAAAACGCAACACCACAGAATCGGAGCAGTCATGGGGGATTTTGTCAAAACCCGTTTCCCGGTCGCGATCTATCGCGGCCTGATCATTGATCTTGAGGACCGCCTGCGCGGAGAAGCCCTTAAAGCTCATCGAATGATTCAGGATCACTCTGGTCTGGATACACGTCGCGCACGGCGCCTTGAGGGAATGTCGCGTTTCCACATGATGGAAAAGGGGTTTCAGGAGGTCTGTGAACTTCATGGCGGCGCACTGCTCGACGGCGGCATTATCCCCGGTTCGGACTTCAAGGTTTTCCAACCGTTCATGCGTTTCGAGCATGAAGGGCAAGGCTTCATCCTTGGCCTCGCGGCAATGCCGGAACCCAGCAAGCTTCCGGTCAAGAACAAGTCGCGGAAGGCCGGTGTGACACTGAACTACAAGCTGTCTCCTCACTTCGATTTTGATGGTACTGCCCCTCGGATCGGGGACATCTGCATTCTGTTTCTCTTCGCTCGCGACCCTGAACAAGCCGGCAAGATTAAGGAGTTGGCCATCGGGCTTATTGACTCCGATTATGAGCAATACCTTTTCTACGAACGGATCGACCAGTACCTCGCGGATTACGGGGATGTGTCGGAACCCAGCTCGCCGTTTTCGACACCTCCCGCATTGCCTGCCAGCGGTGCTGTCCGCCTGAAGCGCACGATGAAGCCTTTTGTTCCTCCCGAGGCTCCATCTGTGGATGACGAACAGGATGGCAAAGCGTAAAGGGTGCCACCGGCACCAGAGGAGGGAAAAATGCGAGTGGGAACACCCGGCTTCGTGCCGGAACGTCTCGTTGAGGCGCGCGCCGCCCGGCGCGTTCAAAGCATGAAAGAGTTGGCCCTGATTCTGGGTGTCAGCCCTAGTTCGGTTTCCCGTTGGGAAACCGGCAAGCAGGCGCCGGAAGCTGATGCTCTAACAGAATTGGCGAAGGCCCTGCGGGTCCGGCGAGAGTTTTTTCTCCGTCCGGTCTACGACAGCCCGCGACCGATGTTCTATAGAAAACTGGTCAGCACGCTGAAGCGCGACCGCGAGTATCAAACGTCTCAGGTGAGCTGGCTACATGAAATCAGCCACGTCTTGCAGCACTATGTTGATTTCCCCGAACTTGACATTCCAGACGTTTTGGGTGGCTCCAGCTACAGTCAGCTTCGGGACGAAGACATCGAGGACATCGCCGGAGAACTGCGGTCCCACTGGCAATTGGGCGAAGGCCCTTGCACAAATGTCGTAGCGGTCCTTGAAAAGATCGGCTGTGTCGTCGGCTCCATCGAAATGGGAACGTCCAAACTCGACGGCGTTTGCAGCTGGTCCAAGTCCGAGGACCGTCCTCACATCTTGCTCGCATCAGACAAGATGAATCTCCCCCGTCGTCAGATGGACGCTGCTCATGAACTGGGTCATGCAGTGCTGCACCGGAATGTCAGCGCAAAAGCATTGCGCGATGATCTTCCAGAGATCGAGCGCCAGGCATTCCGTTTCGCAAGCGCGTTTCTTATGCCGCAGACGACTTATGTGCCGGAGGTCCCGAACTACTCCCTGGCAGGGTTGCTGTCCCTGAAAGAACGTTGGCGCGTTTCTGTGAAGGCCCAGATCAAGCGGTTGGTGGATCTAGAGATCATCCCGCAGGATCATGCCACGCAGCTCTATAAGACCTATTCCGCCAAAGGCTGGAACCGACAAGAGCCGATGGACAAGGAGTGGGCTGTTCCAAAGCCACGTATGTTGCATGACGCTCTTTGCCTGATCGTGGATTCCGGCACCCGCAGTAAGGAAGACCTGCTTTCGGTCGAGTTCACGATGCATCCAGGCGATATTGAGAACCTCGTCAACCTCCCGTCCGGTTGGTTCAGCAAGAAAACAGGCGACGTGGTGTCGTTGACTCTCAAAACGGATGCTGCGCGTGAGACAGGGGCACCTGCAGGAGGGTCGGTGATCCCATTCTCCCGGCGTGAATCGTAATTGGGTCGGCACATGCGCGTGAAAATCGATGTCTCAGAAGAGGGACTGGATGGTGACTATGGCGCGGTTCCTGGGCTCATCATTACCTGTACCCGGTGTCGGCACTCTGTGGAGGTGTTCGGCACCGAAGAAAATTCGGTGAAACGGGGAGCGGTCATGCTTCGGGAGGAATGCCCTTTTGATGAGGACAACTTCTACTCGGCGTAGTTCGTTGGAGGACCTCTCAACATCGTCGGTCGATCGCCGCAGATCGATCCGTGATCTGACATGCCCGGACTGTGGCGTAAGTTTGAACTGTTTTTCATGAATAATGCCTATTCAAGAACATTTTTCATGTGCTAGGAACGGATTTCATGGACGCTATGCTCTGCAGCAAAAATTCACGCCAAGGGAACGGAATTCATGCCATCGGACCAACAGGTACTTTTTTCGGGCCCGAGAACCGTTTTTCAGGAGCGTCGCCTTCCTGAGACCGCCACCTTGGCAGGCTACAGCGCACTGATTGACGCCTACAGATTGTCTGTGCCACTGCCCCGCAAACTTTCGGCAACTGGGAACCATCACCGGGTCGTTGAGGATGAGGTTTGGCGCATCCTGACGCCGCGCCACGCCCCGAGTGCAGACTTAGATGGCCACCTCACCTTCGCTCTCAAATACGAAGGGCTTGATCTTGCTGTCCTCGCGAAGCTGTTTGCGGCCACCGGGCCTGATGGCATTGTTGACATCGTGCGCAAAAAGCCGACCGGCAGCTACGCAAGGCGCATCTGGTTTTTGTTTGAATGGCTAACGGGAAGCCGACTGAATCTGCCAGATGCAGAGGGCGGTCGCTACGTGCCTGTCGTTGATCCCGACCAACAGTTCGCGACGGAAGGGGAAAACGCTCCCCGATATCGCGTTAAAAATAATCTGCCGGGAACCAGAGACTTCTGCCCGCTGGTCTTTCGCACGCAAAAGCTAGACGAGTTCATCGCGATGGACCTGGCCAGTCGAGCCCGCGCGGTCATCGCCGACGTCCCCCGGGACTTGCTCGCTCGGACGGCTGCCTTCCTTCTACTCAAAGACTCACGTTCCAGCTACGCGATCGAAGGCGAGCGTCCGCCACAAGACCGAATTCAGCGTTGGGGCCGTGCGATCGGCGAGGCCGGTCGCCAGCCGCTCGACCGCGATGAGCTGCTACGACTGCAACGGATCGTCATAGGTGATGCCCGGTTCATCAAGCTGGGTTTCCGCGACGAGGGCGGTTTTGTTGGCGAGCATGACCGCGAAACAAGGATGCCGTTGCCTGATCATATAAGTGCCCGGCATGAAGATCTTCCGTCCCTGACTGACGGGATGATCGCTTTTGATCACGGTGCGTCTCGGCACTCTGACCCGATCGTGTCCGCTGCAATCCTCGCATTCGGTTTTGTCTACATACACCCGTTTGAAGACGGTAACGGCCGGCTGCACCGCTACCTGATCCACCATGTTCTGGCGGAACGCGGCTTCAACCCACCAGGGGTGGTCTTTCCGGTGTCCGCCGCGATCCTAGAACGCATAGGTGAGTATAGAACGGTTCTTGAGAGCTATTCAGCACGACTGCTGCCGCTAATCGAGTGGGAGCCGACGGAAAAATTCAACGTTCGGGTCTTGAACGACACAGGCGATTTCTACCGCTTCTTCGACGCGACGCCACACGCAGAATTCCTCTATTCATGCGTCCAAAAGACAATCGAAGAAGACCTGCCGTACGAGACAGCATTCCTTCGAAATTACGATGCATTCCGCAGCCAGGTCGAAGCCATTGTTGATATGCCTGACCGCACCATCGATCTGTTGTTTCGCTTCCTTCAACAGAACGGAGGCACCCTGTCGCGTCGCGCCCGAACCGATGAGTTCAAGGCATTGACCGACGACGAAACGGCACGAATCGAGCACGTCTTTGCAGAAATTATGGTTTAGATCGAGGTGGCCTTGCATGCACTTATCACGGATTGTGATTGAGAACTTTCGGAATTTTTCAAAACTGGACGTAGCCCTCGATGGAAACGTTGTTGTGGTTGGCGAAAACAAGGTCGGCAAAAGCAACCTGATGCATGCCCTCCGGTTGCTGTTTGATCCCTCTCTGCCCGACAGCGCCCGTGAACTTGGCCTCGCCGATTTCTGGGACGGCCTTGGGGGCCTGAAAGAAGACGACAAGATAGTCATTGGTGTCGAAATCGAAGAATTTGACACTGACCTCGATATCCTTGCTCTACTCACGGACTTCCGCCTCGACGATGACCCCGACACGGTCCGCCTGACCTACGAATGTCGCGCACGACCGGGATTGGGCCGTGCGCCAACATCGGATGACGACCTGGAGTTCATTTGTTTCGGCGGCGAAAGCGAGACGAAACGTTTCGGCCATGACCTCCGCCGCCGCCTGACCATGGACCTGTTGCCAGCTCTTCGTGACGCCGAAGGTGATCTCGCGGCGTGGCGCCGATCGCCTCTACGCCCGCTCATCGAGGAAGCTTTCGCCGACATCGACCAGGCAGATCTTGATGAGATCGGTGAAGCAATCGAGGAAGCTACCGAAAAATTGACGGCGTTCCCGAGTGTCGGGGATCTTGAGAAAGACCTCGGACAACTCTTTGCAGCCATGAGCGGCCCCAAGCAGGATGTCAAACCACGGCTTGGCTTTGGCGCCACCGATGTCACACGCCTTTTTCGCAACATAAGGCTACTGATCGATGACGGCAGGCGGTCCATCAATGACGCAAGTCTGGGCTCGGCCAACATCATGTTCCTGAGCCTCAAGATGCTGGAACTGAGCAGGCTGATTGCGGAGAACCATCGCGATCATACGCTATTGGCCATCGAAGAACCTGAAGCCCACCTTCACCCGCATTTGCAACGATCAGTTTATCGCCACCTTTTTAAGTCAGTTGATAATCCTGATCAGCAGAAGCAAATGTCAGTGCTACTGACTTCGCACTCGCCGCATATTGCCAGCGTTGCCCCGTTGCGTTCCATTCTCTTGCTCAAAGAGAAAGCTGACGAGGGCACGACCGGCTGCTCTACAGCGTCGATAAGACTGACAGATGATGAGGTCGACGATCTCACGCGGTATCTGGATGTGACGCGTGCTGAGATGCTTTTCGCCCGCGGTATCATTTTGGTCGAAGGCGACGCAGAAAAATTCCTTGTCCCACTCTTCGCTGAGGCTCTTGGCTGTTCGCTCGATATGCTCGGAATTACCGTGTGCTCAGTCGCCGGGACAAATTTCACGCCCTATGCGAAATTTTTGACCTCCCTGGACATTCCCTTCTCGATCATCACAGATTGGGATCCAATGCCGAAGAGCAAATCCTTGGCCGTAAATCGAGGAATCAAACTTGCGGTCGCGATCGAGCGCGCCAGAACAAAAAAAATCCCAAGAGCGCTCGCAAAGGAATTGGAAGACATCGCCGAAAACAAGGATGAAGACGATCTCGCAGATCGCTTCGAAGATTTCGGCATTTATACGAACATCCGCACTCTTGAGACAGATCTGTACGAAGACGGGTTCGCAGCTGACATTCTCGACACGCTCAACGAAGGAAAATGGAGCAAGGCGAGACAAGCGCAGGTCGATGCCTGGATTGCTGATCACGACAGTATCGACCACGACCAGATGCTCAAGCTGATCGATGTGGTTGGGAAAGGGCGCTTTGCACAACGCCTTGCCTCTAAAATCGAAGGACGAAAGCCCCCGCGCTATATCGAAGATGCTATCCGACATGTGGTGAAACGTGTCTGACGCGTCCATCTACCTGAAAGCTGCCGAAGATCTACGGGCCAACCCTGCACAATGGGCAGCCTACGAATCCGAGGGACACTGTGTTGTCCTTGCTGGGCCAGGTAGCGGGAAGACAAAGACCTTGACCGTCAAGTTGGCACGTCTTCTGGCCGAAGATATTCAGGAACCACGGGGCCTCGCCTGCATCACCTACAACAATGAATGCGCCCGGGAGCTCGAAACCAGACTATCAGCGCTCGGCATTGAGGCCGGAAGAAGAGCGTTTATTGGGACTGTCCACTCCTTCTCCCTAACACAGATCGTCCTACCGTATGCCAAGGCAGCCGACATGGGGCTCCCCGACGAGTTTTGCGTCGCAACCCGCGCGGAGCGGCGTCAAGCATTGGAAACCGCTTATAGGAAGGTGATTGGCGGGCGTGACAACCCACAACAGCTCGATTTCACGATGGGCACCTACCGTCGATCCATTCTGAACAGAAGCAGCGCGGAATGGCGTGAAACTGATCCCGAGATGGCCGCATTGGTTGAGGCCTTTGAGGCCGAACTCAGGGCAATGGGGCGAATTGATTTTGACGATATGCCTCTTCTGGCCGTCAGGGCGCTGCGCGAACATGAATGGCTGCAGCGCGCCATTCTCGCCAAGTACCCCGTTCTTGTTGTCGATGAATATCAAGACCTCGGAAGAGCGCTCCATCGTATGGTCATGGGCTTGTGTTTCAGCACCGGGATGAAGCTTTTCGCAGTCGGAGACGCCGACCAATCCATCTATGAATTCAACGGGGCGAACCCACAGCTTCTTCGCGAACTGGCGGCCCGTGATGACGTCGAATGTGTGCGGTTGCGACTGAACTACCGATCTGGATCGAAGATTGTAGAAGCATCCAATTTTGCGCTTGGCGAAGCGCGAGACTACAAGGCGCTTGACGATGCAGAGGAAGGCACTGTCTATTTTCACCCTCAGCAGGGTAGCTACGAACACCAGGCCGCAGAGGCGTTCAGGACAGTCATTGCTGACATCGCCAAACGACATCCGGATTTGGAGCCCGGAGACATCGCTATCCTCTACCCAGCTGCCTGGCTAGGTGACAAGGTCGCCGAAGTAGCCCAGCAGGTCGGCTTGTCAGTTATCAGAACTGATACGAACGCAATTTATCCTCGCGCGAGCCGCTTGATGCGCTGGCTGGAAAGCTGTGCGAAATGGTGTTCGGGTGGATGGCAAACAGGATCACCGCGTTTCAACCATCTGGTCAACGAAGGCGCACGCCTGTTCGCTGAAGAGATCAACACACCCGAGATGCGCCTCGCCTTCCAACGAGCGCTAATGCAATGCCTCTGGTCGCGGCGCGATGGCACCTTGGTACTGAGAAAATGGCTGTCAGATGTTCGCGCGGCAATCATCAAAGACCTGATGGTTAAGTGCCGCTCAATGAAAGATGAGGGCGAAACACTGGACACCTTCATCGCGCGCACCCAACCAGGCAAAGATTGTGAAGATATGACTGTCAGTCAGTTCGCCGGCCAAAGCGAAGGGAACGACAGCCTGCACCTTTCAACACTTCACAGTGCCAAAGGTCGAGAATTTCCGATCGTCATCATGTTTGGCATGGATCAGGGGAGCATTCCGAGAAACAATTCCACTGCGTCACAGAAGTTGGAAGCTCGACGCCTTTTCTACGTGGGATTTACGAGGGCAAAATCGGAAGTACATATCATGCATTCTATCTCGCGCCCCTCGCCTTTCGTGACCGAACTTGCTGCACGCCTCGATCAATAGCAAAACTGCCTAACGGCGAGAGCGGAAAGAGCTTTTGCTAGAAAGCCGATACCCATGGGCTATACAGTCGACGCGCGGTCATTTTACAGGGTACCCGGCTCAGCTGCACCTACCACGCCTGCATCCACCAGCTGCTCCCGATCGGGAAGATCGCGCAGGCTTTCCAACCCAAAGGCGACAAGGAACTGCTCGGTGGTGACGAAGGTATAGGGGGCCCCTCGCCGGGGTGACCTTGGCCCGGTCCCGATCAGGTTGCGTGCGTGCAGCCGCCCGATCAGATCGCGACTGATTTCCTTGCCGAAGATGTCCTTGAGTCCGTCGCGGGTTATCGGCTGGTGGTAGGCGATAGCGGCCAGGACCGCGACGTCGAATTCACTCAAGTCCAGCAGTTGGTCGCCGACATCTGCCGCAGCGCGGATCGCGGGCGCGTAGACGGGTCGCGTCCGGAACATCCAGCCGCCGGCGACCTGGGCGATCTCGAAGGCCCGCCCCTCCAGATCGGCGGCGAGGTCCTCGACGAGCAGGTCAACCGAGGCCCCCTGCCCCACGACCCGCGTCAGGTCTTCGCGCGGCACCGGCGATGCAGAGGCAAAGAGCACCGCCTCTATCCGGCGCATCCATTCCCGCCAGCGCAGCTCCGGTGGCAAGTCAGTCAACTCGCGGTCAAGCTCGGCTTCAGGGCCATCCTTTGCCATCGCTACACCCCATAAAGCCGAAAGGTGTCGCGCCCGGTCAGCTCGCGCACCGCGCCGAGGTCGACCAGCCGGTCACAGAGCCGCCGTGCCGCCCGATCCGGCAAAGGCAAGGCCGACGGCGCCACGGCATCGCGGGTCAGGAACATCTCGACCGCGTCGACCGCGCCCTTGGCCCGCAGCTTGGGAGCGACCGCCTTCAGATGCGTCGCCCGACGCGCGAGGTCGGTGGCGAGGCGCACGGCCTCGACCGCCGATGAAATGAGCGCCCGATGACAAGCGATGCGCAAGTCGCCGCCTTGCTTGCGCAGGTCGGCACGTTTCAGGCCCGCGGCCAGCAGCGGCATGAGTTGATCCCAACCGAGGGCTTGGGCGAGGGCCGCATCCGCGAGGATCAACGCTGGCACTTCGGCATGGGGTGCCTCCGTCAGCACTGCCTCCTGCACCATCGCGGCACGGGTCACCGGCATCCCATTCCCTGCATCAAGACGCGCAGCAATCTGGCCGGGGTCGAGGCTCGGCAAAGCCCGACCCAGAGCCTTGATCGATACCGGTCGCTCCACCGCGTGCCGCCAGGCAAGGTAGGTTTCCCCCGCCGGTCCGGGCAGGTCGCCGGGCCTCAGCAGGTGCACGGCGTCGCGCAACTCCCCTAGCCGCTCCGACCGCCCCGAAAACCCCACGCAAGACTCGGCCGCGCGCAGCGCGAGGCGGTCCCGCAACAAGGCTTGGGGCACCGCCTCGTGTCCCAACACAAGATGCAGGTGGTTCAGCGCAGCGCCCGACAAAAACGCAACATCTTCAAGGGTTTCAGCACGCGTGGAGGTGACCCAGGCAGGCATCCGGGGTAAATTTTCGAGGCCGCTGATGTGATCCGGTAGGGCAAATGTCATGCTCAGACCCTACACTTGCGCGGCGCTTTTCGCCAGAAAATAGCGATCTAACCGCCCCTCGTTGCCGTTGCATTCAATGTCCAATAAGTTTGCATTATCGGACTTAAAAAGATACGCTGCGAAACAGTTCATGTCGTTTTAGTTTTATGTGTCGGATGACCGGAATTCATGAGATTCAAGCACTTCGCTGAAAAACATACCGGGGTTCATGAGATTCTGTAGCGACATTTGTGAGACTGGGCGTACCGGAGTTTATGAGACTGACGACGTTGCGCCCCAACAAAACAAGGACCTGCCCATGTTTAATACGCCGTCGACGACGCCGAAGCATTCGAAATACCGCTATCCATGTGGCTGCAATATAGTCTCAACACCCTCGGCATGTTTTTCCGCCAGTCTCATAAATAGCGATTCAGTCTCACAATTACGGTTTGGATAAGGCCTTGAAAACACATGGCACCCAGTCTCAAAAACCCCGGCAGAACGACAGTGGATTCGCCCAAAATCGTCTCTCTCGTCGAGAAAGTTTCCACTCAATCGGTGGACTGGGCTCATGCTCAATCTCTGGACTCGTTTTGTCGTTCCGTCAATAGAGTGCTTTCCTTTGCCGATCGCGGACATCTGACGCCGAGGCCGCATCGGGGCGGCCCGGCGGAACAGCCTGTGTGCTGCCTCGGGCATGTCAGCGTCTGAACCGAGGCCTTCACCGAAGAGATCGTGCAGAATGACCAGCGTCAGGGCGCGCCAGCGCACCGATAGATGCAGGAGCGGTGCCTGCGAACTCACGGCCGCCCGCGCCTCGAAAGGACAGTTCCATCCCGGCTGATCGAACCAGAGCGCAAGAACGGGCCGGGCCGCATCCACCCGATCGAGCGGCGCCCATAAGGTCCGGGTCACATGCTCGAGGCGCGCGAGACGGTCATCATCGCCTCTGACAATCTTCTGCGCCTGGCGTTGAAGGTCGAGAACACCTGCGGTGAATTCTGCGGACGCGAGACCCGCTGCCTCCCCCACCCTGCCGGTGAGTTGGACGTCGCATCTGCTGCAGAAGGGACGCTGCAGGCCGTTGCGCGACCGACAGGAAATCCGCATATGGCCGCGGCAAGCAGGGCAGCGATCATGGAGCATCTCGCCATGGGTCGGGCAGACGACCTGTTCGGCCAGTCTCCAGTCTGCGCGTATGTAGCAATCCCGCCCGGTGTGTTGGTCGGCATCGAAACAGCCGAGGCAGACCGGTACTCCAGCCCTCTCCAGAAACCATGTCGACAGGCGAGCAGGATACCGAGATGTCAGGGAAAGACGGTTGAGCCGCCCGGGGTCGATCCTTGAGGCCCGTGCCCACAGCCGGAGAAGGAACGGATCTGGCGCAATATCGTCTACCTGACGGAACGCCCTCCCCTGCCCCGCCAGAAAGGCTGTCAATGTGGAAGCTTCGAGGCCATAGCGACCGGCAACCCGCGTCATCCACGATGAAAGCAGTTCGTCGCGATTTGGGCGGGGCGCGACGGGAAACCGAAGCGCGCCCTTCATCCCGAAATCGGTACCGGCTGTTTGCGCCGCGAACGGCTGCGCGGGGTTTGCGTCATCGACACCAGTGGCAGCACCAGATCGCCCCCAAAACTGTCCGTATCAAGCCGCTCCTTGCCCGTTCGAACCGCGTCCTCCGCCGCCGTTTCGATGAGTCGGCAAATCCGCGCCGTCACGCCGGACGTCAGAGCATGTATCCGGGCTCTGGTTTCAGCGCTGATCAGATCGGAAGGTTCGCGCAGCGGCAGGATGCGCTCGAAGCTTTTCAAAAGCCCGGCGAAAGCGGCATCGTTCTTCCACGGCTTCAGGTGGAACGCCTCAAAACGCTCGGCCAGCTGCGCATCGGTCAGCAGCGCTTGCCGGGCCAGATCCGTTCCCGCACAGACCAGCGGAATCCGCAAATCATTGGCCAGAAACCGTATGGCATTGAGAAAGATGCGTTGCTGCCGGTAGGTCCCGGCCAGCATGCCATTCACCTCGTCCAGAATGATCATCTTCGCCCCGACCGTGCGCAGCAGCGAGCGGCAGACATCCTTCTCACGGGCCAGCGTACCGCCCGCCATTGCCGGCGCACCCATGCTGGCCAGCAACTCGCGGTAAAGATCGCGCTCGATCGGCTCGGATGGCACCTGCGCCACAACAACCGGGCGCTTGTCGATGCCGGTGACCTGGCAGAACACAGGCGGGTGATCGCGCTCGAACTTGCGGACGATCTTGGTCTTGCCCATGCCGGTATCGCCATAGATCAGCAA
>TARA_R100000935_G_C2841115_1_pt1 | contig 11733 bp, 9 predicted proteins | sample TARA_R100000935 | Tara Oceans TARA_R100000935 (sample SAMEA2621502) | marine metagenome | biome: marine biome (ENVO:00000447); feature: surface water layer (ENVO:00002042); material: "saline water (ENVO:00002010), including plankton (ENVO:xxxxxxxx)" | depth 5 m | reverse complement strand
GTATCTGCAGATACCATTTCGGCCATAAAGAAAAAAGGCTTCCATGTAGAAAGAGTCAACGAAGAAAGTAAGTTCCTAAAGGTGTCCTGTATCAACAAACCTACTTTTTCGGATGGAGATTTTGAGCTGCTGAAATCGCTTATAAATCAGATCGTATACCTAGACCTGGGTGAAACCCAAGTTACGGATGCCATTTTTGAGAAACTAAGCACCTTGCCCCACCTAACGGTATTAAAGTTGGACAATACTGCGGTAACAGGAAGAAATATAGAAACCTTGGAAAAACTGGTGTATCTTAAAAACTTGAACCTTATGGGGACAAATTTTGAAGAGGTACATCTCCCAAAATTAAAAGAGTTTAAGAAATTACAGATTGTATATCTGTTCAATACCCCTGTTAAAAAACCAGATCAAGTAAGCAAACCGAAAGAAGGGGAATTATTTATAGATTACGGAGGTTACAACCTTCCTAAAATAGCCACAGATTCCATAGTTTATTAGTTTGCCACTAACTTGGCACTATCAACGTTAAATCCCTGTAATACATCGAAATACTGAAATAAGAGCGGCATTTCCACGTTAGTACTAATAGATCCCAAATCTATTTGTATGAAAAACTTCTACGCAATTGTTTTCATGTCATTTTTTGCACTATCCTGTACCAAAGAGGACGATAAGGAGGGCAACACTCCCGATGAGGAGATAGATTTGACGGCCTGTTTTACGTCAAGCACGGATACCATAGCCCTTGGAGAAGCTTTACAATTGACCAATTGTTCCGAAAATGCCGTTATTTTTTCCTATGATTTTGGTAATAATGAAATAAGCAACCAAGAAAGCCCTTCCGTAACCTATCAGCAAGGAGGCAGTTTTACAATTACCCTAGTTGTCTACGATGACCAAAAACATAGTAAAACCTTTACCAAAACAATTTTTGTGGAAACCCCAGTGGAATCCTATTACCTGTTCCCCGAAATTCCCCTAGGATATAATGGGCTACCAATAGAACTGGGCATTGACCCCCTAAATGGCAATATTTTCTATCTGGAAAAAACCGAGGATCTAGTAAACCTGACCATTTCCAAATTCTACTACAAAGAATTGGGAACCAACCTTATACCTACCTCAAATTATATTGCCGACCAACAGTTCAATACTGAAAATGCCTATGTAAATTTTCTGGGCAACGGTAACAAGAACATCCATTTTTCCCGTACCCTTCCGGAGTTATACGGGTCTCAGGAAATAACCCTAAATAACAACTGGGCCCTAAAAGCTACCTTAAGTTCTGCTACCAAATACCTTTATGGCTATTTAAAAGAAGGTGCAAATTCCATATTCTTCGGAACACAAAAAGACAATGGCACCTATAAAGCAGTTATTGAAAACAGGAATGCCAATGGCGATGCCTTCGATGTACAGTTTAAAGCTGTTGGATCCAACAATGCCGTGCTGACCGACATGATCAAGACAAGCAATGGTTATATTGCTTTTGGAGCCACATTCGACAAGAATATCATCCTACCCTTCATTAGCAACTATAGCCCGATTCTAGTGTTTTTCGATTCCAATTTGACCGTTACAAAAACGGCAGAACTTAGTAATTCCGTCTTGGGGACGCAAATCACCGAAGCCAACCATCTAAACGGTGCTTACCACCTCATACAATTGTCCAATGGCAACTTGGTTGCCTACGGCAATGGCGAGCTCAACATTACAGATTCGGAAGGAAACCATATCAAAACCCACTATTTTGATGTAGACAATGAAATCCAAGCAATGATCTCCTTGGGAGATTCTTTTATAATCTCAACAGGCGATGGCTATATGCGCAAATTCGACCCTACCGGTACGGAAATCAAAAAATTAAATTACAAGGGGAGCTTTATTCCAGAAATATTGGAAATAAACAATAAACTATTTTTTGTTGCCGGTTACCGGACCAAGGATACGATTCCTAACATAGGAGAGCTATCGGTTGTAAAAACATTTTACGGTGCGGTGGACAAGGACCTTAATTTGATAAGCTTGGAGTCGATTTTCAACTAATTGGAAACAATATCACAAAAACTAAAACTACATATCAGTTTACATTTTTATAACTGCCGGAAATAACCTAGTTTAGAACACCATAAACCTCCCATATGGATTTGAGCAAAAAATTAGGATTATTATTAGGCCCTATCTTCTTTTTAATTCTTCTAAATTTACCTAATACCCTAGTCTCCGAAAAAGGCGATGCGGTAATCGCCGTGGCGGTCTGGATGGTAGTTTGGTGGATAACCGAAGCCGTATCTATTTCGGTCGCGGCCCTGTTGCCCCTTATTTTGTTTCCCCTCCTAAAGATTATGCCCATCAACGACGTAGGCGCCAACTATGGAAGTCCCATCATTTTTCTGTTTTTTGGAGGCTTTGTAATGGCCCTGGCTCTGGAAAAAGTGAACTTACATAAACGTATTGCCCTCAACATCATAAGAATTACCGGAACTACACCGAACAAGGTAGTCCTAGGGTTTATGATCGCTACGGCTGCTTTAAGTATGTGGATCAGCAATACCGCAAGTACTGTGGTTATGCTCCCCATTGCCATGTCCGTTATCGGACTTTTGGTAAACGATGCCGATGGCTTTACCAAGGATGATCGCAATTTTGCCCTCAATGTAATGTTGGGAATCGCCTTTTCCGCAAACGCCGGGGGCATAGCAACCGTTATCGGAACTCCGCCAAATTCAATTCTAATTGGTTTATTGGAAAACGAATACAATATTGAAATCTCCTTTCTTAAATGGATGGTTGTTGGATTGCCATTTTCAACCATTCTGGTAACCATTTGTTATCTAGTCCTTGTAAAATGGTTTTTTCCCAATAAGCAATTAAAATTTACAGGTTCCAAACAGATTATTCAGGAAGAATTAAAAAAATTGGGACCTACGAGCCGTAAAGAAAAAATGGTGCTCACTATCTTTGGAATAACGGTTTTCCTATGGATTTTTAGAACATTGATCAACAGTATTTTTCCGTCCTTAGGATTATCGGACACCATCATAAGTATTATAGCCGCGGTTTCCCTCTTTGCAATTCCCTTTAACTTTAAAAAAGGTGATTTTATAATTGGCTGGAGCGATACCGAAAAATTGGCCTGGGGAATTCTAATATTATTTGGTGGTGGACTAGCCCTGGCCGAAGGAATGTCTACAAGTGGTATTGTAGATATGGTGGCAAACGCCATTTCTACTAGCGATATAAGTATATTATTTACGGCATCCCTGTTAATACTATTGATGCTCTTCATGACAGAATTAATGAGCAATGTAGCCTTGGTTGCAGTCCTTGCTCCTGTAGTTGCGGGTATAGCAATAGGTCTTGGGGTTCCTGTACTTTATTTATTGATTCCGGTAACCATTGCCAGTAGCTGCGCCTTTATGTTGCCCATGGCCACGCCCCCCAATGCCATAGTTTTTGCCAGTGGATACATAAAGGTATATCAAATGGCAAGGGTAGGAATAGTTCTTAACCTAATCTCAGTGGTATTGCTGATTTTATTGTTCCAGTTCGTAATTCCCCTCCTCTTCTAATTTACAGTTATATTTAGAGGTTAAGTACCAGAAAAATCCTAACAAAAGTAAAGCCTTTGTTTCCACAAAGACTTTACACATGCTTAATTCAAATAAACTATAAAAAGAAATTCTCTATTCAAATAGACTAGTAATATGTAAAAATGTTACAGACTAATGGTGATTTTTTTCTTTTCACTGATATATTATCCGTATCGGGGGGCTGAGATTCTGAAAGACTTATAATTTCGTTAATTATTTTGTAATTGGGCAATAATTCCAATCCACTTCCAGAATTTAAATTATTTTTAGCTCTTTGAAAGATTACAAGAATTATTAAAACTTGCCCGAAATATGATTAAAAATTTACTCGCGAAAGCGTTATTTACATTTGTACTTATAGGATGCTTCCATACTGTAGAAGCACAAATTTTTAAAAAGAAGGATGCGAAATCTGAATCGTCCGACACCAAGGAAAAATCCAAAAAAGGAGAAATAGAACCCTATGAAAAGGTAATCACCAAAGATGCCAAAACGGATAAGGGCCTTTTTGACGTGCATGTAGTAGATGAAAGTCATTACTACGAAATACCGGACTCCCTTTTTAACAAGGAAATGCTAATGGTAAGCAGAATTTCCAAAACAGCTACGGGTATTGGCTTTGGAGGTGGAAAAATAAATACCAAGGTGCTAAGATGGGAGAAGTTGCCCAAAAAAGTCCTGCTTAGGGTAGTAAGCTATGATATTGTTGCCGCAGATTCACTCCCGGTCAGTGAAGCCGTGGTAAACTCCAATTTTGAACCTGTATTATATTCATTCGATATCAAGGCTTTTAAGAAAGACAGCTTGCATCCTGCTACGGTTATCCAAGTGAACGATTTCTTTGAGAAAGATGTAAATGCCCTGGGCATGCCGGAACATTATCGCAAGGAATATAAGGTTTCACGTTTGGACGACTCCAGAAGCTATATAAGCACCCTAAAAAGTTATCCCTTAAATATTGAGGCAAGACATGTAAAGACCTATGTGGCCAGTAACCCTCCTTCCAATGGAAGTTTGGGGTCTATTTCGATTGAAATAAACAATTCCATGATTTTGCTCCCGGAAGAACCAATGAAACGCCGTTATTTCGACAAACGAGTTGGTTGGTTTGCCAGGGGTCAGGTGGATTATGGCCTGGATGCCCAGGAGAGCAAAACCGTGCGCTTTCTTGACCGTTGGAGACTGGAAGTGAAAGAAGAGGATATTGAAAAATTTAAAAATGGTGAACTTGTAGAGCCCAAAAAGCCCATTGTATATTATGTAGACAGGGCTACACCAAAAAGTTGGATTCCCTTTATAAAACAGGGCATTGAGGACTGGCAGATTGCTTTTGAGGCTGCCGGCTTCAAAAATGCCATTTTGGCCAAAGACCCCCCAACTCCCGAAGAAGATCCAGAATGGTCCCCAGAAGACGTGCGTTATTCCGTAGTTCGCTATTTGGCCTCTCCTATTCCCAATGCGAACGGACCCCATGTAAGTGACCCCAGGACCGGTGAAATATTGGAATCCGATATCAATTGGTACCATAATGTAATGACCTTGTTAAGAAACTGGTTTTTTGTACAAACCGCTGCCATTAACCCAGATGCCAGGGGTGTGGCTTTTAAGGAGGAGGTCATGGGCCGCCTAATTAGATTTGTGTCTGCGCACGAAGTTGGCCATACGCTAGGTTTGCCCCACAACATGGGCAGTAGTGTAGCCTATCCAGTCGATTCGCTCCGCTCCGCTTCCTTCACCAAAAAGTACGGTACGGCGCCATCTATAATGGACTATGCCAGATTCAACTATATTGCCCAACCAGGAGACGAGGGTGTAGCCCTTATGCCAGAAATAGGGATATACGACAAGTATGCCATTGGTTGGGGATACCGACCCATTTTGGATAAATCGGACAAGGAGGAAAAGCAAACCTTGGATAGCTGGATCCTAAAACACGCCGGTGATCCATTATACAGATTTGGCCACCAACAAGTAGGAGATGTAGTTGATCCAAGTTCGCAGACCGAAGATTTGGGAGACGACGCCATAAAGGCAAGTGCCTACGGTATCGAAAATCTTAAGCGAATAACTCCAAAACTAATTGAATGGACGGCCGAAAACGGAAAGGAATATGACGATCTAAACACCATGTACGGCCAGGTAATTTCCCAATTTAATAGATATATGGGGCATGTTAGCAATAATATTGGCGGTGTTTATGAGCAGTATAAGACCTATGATCAGGAAGGGGCTGTCTATACCCCTGTAGACAGGGAGCATCAAAGAAACTGCCTGCTATTTGTTCAGGAACAATTATTCCAAACGCCAGAATGGTTGATCGTTCCAAACATTTTTAATAAAATAGAGTATTCAGGTTCAGTAGAGCGCATAAGAAGCCTACAAGTTAGAACACTGGACAATATATTGAGTTTGGGCAAAATGGCCAGGATGATCGAGAACCAAACTCTGAACGGTACAGAGGCCTATTCCTTGTTGGAAATGATGCGCGACCTTAGAAAAGGGCTGTGGTCCGAAACACGAAATGGGAGCAAAATTGACACCTATAGAAGAAATCTACAAAAGGCACATATTGAAAGGTTGGCCTATTTGATGACCGCTGACAACGAAAGCAAAAAGGGAGATTCTGGAGGATATCAAAAATCCACGCCGATCAACACCGGTCAGTCCGATATTCGCTCAATTGCAAGAGCGGAATTGAATATTCTTAGAAAAGACCTAAAAAATGCAATCAATAGAACAATAGATCCCATGACTAAGTATCATTTACAAGATGCAGTGGACCGGATTGAATTGATTTTGGACCCCAACACTTAGAACGATCATAATATAAGATCCACCTGAAATGTTTTAAAAATAACATTCAATATAATTAAAAAGGGCTATTTTAACAGATAGCCCTTTTTTAAACCTAAATTCCATATTTTTCCGTTGAACGGATACCTTTTGACGATTAAATGTAAAATTTAACAATATTTATTTTCCGGCATTTAATATTTTTCCTACTTTCAGACCTTTATTAATACCCCCCAATCTATGTCCTATAAAATAAAAAGCTTATTGTATTTTATTTGTTTTGTAGCTTCAGCTGTTTTGTACTATGCCTTGGAGCCCGAAAATAACAATAAAAACAATAGGGATTCGGCAGAAATCATTGAGCTCCCATCCGATAATTTGGATCTTGACTATAAGTTGGCAAAACTGGAGAAAATTCAGGAATAAGTCCACTTCTGCTCTCTTTTAAAATTCACGACCACATTTATTGGTCATTTTACAACAACTTTAAATAGGTTTCACAACATTGGCCAATTTGGAGGCAATAGATTATATATCTTAGAGGTATAATAAAAACCCCAAATCTATGTCCTACAAAATAAAAAGTCTCTTATATTTTATTTGTTTTTTGGTATCCGCATTGGTTTATAATAATCTGACTGACAATACTGAAGCAAATAAAGACTTAATCTCAATTGAAAAACCGGAAGTTACTATAGAAGCTTTGGCCAGTAACTCTGAAAACCACTTGATAAACGTACAATAACAACAATCCAATAATTTGTTTTGAAAAAGGGCATAAACCTAGGTTTATGCCCTTTTTAAATTTGCCAATACACCTATCCCTAATCCGTTAGGGACTAAATAAATTGCCTGCAACATTACTTATCCTCCCCTCACATCCATATACGACAGCTGTTAAAATTGCCATAAAATAAACCTTCCCGTTAAACCAATCCGATATCATATTGTCCTATATACAAAACAGTAAATAATAAATAATATGAAAAAGATAGTTGTATTAATTGTATTGATGGCCGGTATAACCGCCATGGCACAAAAACCGGAACGAGAAAGAGGCCACAGAGGCGATATGAAGGATATGAGCCCTGAACAAATTGCCACCCTGCAAACGAAGCAGATGACCCTGGCCCTGGACCTTAGCGATGCCCAACAAAAGGAAATTCAAAGTATAAACCTGGAAAATGCCGTGAAACGTTCGGAGAAAATGGATGAAATGAAGGCGAGAAAAGAAAGTGGCGAAGCTAAAAAATTGACTTCTGAAGAGCGTTATGCCATGAAAACTGCCATGCTGGATCATCAGATAGCCCAAAAGGAAAAGATGAAGAAAATATTGAACAAGGAGCAATATGAGAAATGGGAAAAGATGAAAAAAAACCGGGAAGGCCATAGAAAAGGTAGAGGAATGGAGGAAAAGGGCAAAAGGTCTGGAAAATAAAACTTCTTCCCCTCTTTAATACAGAAGGCTAAATAGGCAGATTGGTGTCTATTTAGCCTTCTTACTTTCATTGATCAATGTAGATCCTTGGCAATATTGGCGAGCGCGGCGATGGTCTCGTCCAAATCTTCATAACTTAGGGCATCGTTTAAGAAGTAACTTTCAAACGCACTTGGCGGCAAGTATATCCCCTGGTTGAGCATACCGTGGAAATATTTCTTAAAAACGGCATTGTTGCCTTTGGCCGATGTTTCAAAATCTACCACTGGTTCTTCTGTAAAATGTATAGAGATCATGGAGCCGAACCTATTCATCTGAAAAGGAATATGGTTATCCGTCAACACCTTTGCCATTCCTTTTCCCAAGTATTTGGTCTTATCGGCCAAACTCCTAAAAACTTCAGGGTTATTGTTCAATTCGGTCAACATTGCCAATCCGGCACTCATTGCCAAGGGGTTTCCGCTTAAAGTTCCCGCTTGATACACTGGACCATCAGGAGCCAAATGCCCCATGATCTCCTCTCTGGCCGCAAAAGCACCAACAGGCAATCCTCCTCCAATAACCTTCCCAAAAGTAACAATATCGGCATCTACCCCCAATACTTCCTGGGCACCTCCTTTTGCCAATCTGAACCCGGTCATAACCTCATCAAAAATCAGCAATATATCCTCCTGGTCACAAAGTTCACGCAACCCCTTAATAAAATTTTCTTCCGGAATAATACATCCCATATTACCGGCTACGGGCTCAATAATAATGGCGGCAATTTCTCCTTTATTCGCAGCAGCCAAGGCCTTTACACTTTCCAGATTATTATAAGCCGCCAAAAGGGTATCCTTTGCAGTGCCCTGGGTAACCCCGGGACTATTTGGACTACCAAAGGTAACCGCCCCACTTCCGGCTTGAATTAAAAAGGAATCCGAATGACCATGGTAGCATCCTGCGAATTTTATTATTTTGTCCTTTCCCGTAAATCCCCTGGCCAAACGCACAGCACTCATACAGGCTTCCGTACCACTGTTTACAAAACGTATCTTATCTATATTGGGGACCATGGAAACCGCCAGCTTTGCCAATTGGGTTTCTATTTCCGTTGGCATTCCGAACGAAGTTCCCTTTTTTGCCTTCTCAATAACCGCATCTATTACGGGAGCATAGGCATGGCCCAAGATGAGCGGCCCCCAGGATGCAATGTAATCTATTAATCTGTTGCCATCTTCATCGTACAAATATGCCCCTTTGGCCTCCTTCACAAATACAGGATTACCTCCAACGGCCTTAAAGGCCCTAACAGGGGAATTTACCCCTCCAGGAATATAACGCTGTGATTCAGCAAATAAAGCACTGCTTCTTCTATAAATCATAGATTATCTAATTTTTTCAGATTTAACCGTCAATTTTTGGCCCTCTGCCAAATTACTATTGTTCATATTGTTCAACTTCATCAATTCCGGGATGGAGACAAAGTAGCGTTTGGAAATGGAATATAGGGTATCTCCCTTTTGAACCACATGAATTTTATGTTCGTACTGTTTCGGTTCCTTTTTTACAATTGCCCCAGACTTTACAACCGTCCTGTCATATTTGTCCAATTCATAACGCTCTATAAGCGCGATCAACTTATGGGGATATTTACGGTCCGTTGCATAACCGGCCTCTTTTAAACCATAGGCCCATGCCTTATAATCATCGTGATCCAAGTCGAACAAAAAAGCATATCTGGCACGAGACGACAAGAATATACTATGATCCCTAAAGGAATACATGGGATGGTTATATTTCCTAAAACATTCCCCTTTTTCATCGTCATCATGAAAATCATAATCCCCTTCCCAACCGGTATGGCATTTTATTCCAAAATGATTATTGGTCTTGGCGCCCAGGATGCCTCTCCCTGCACCACTTTCCAGGATGCCCTGTGCCAAGGTAATACTGGCAGGTATACCATAAGCCTTCATTTCAAATTGGGCTATTTCCGCAAAGGTCTCTATATATTCCTCGGTAGAATTAACCGTGAACTTTACAAATTTGCCATTGTCCTCCGGCAAGGCATAGGCTGCCTCAGTTTTGGATTCGTCTAGCGGTTTGGACTCCGGTCTGGTAGTAACTGTAGTGGTCCTTGGATTTGGTTTTTTAGCATAAGTGGTTCGCTTTTTAACACCGCAACTCACTAGAAACAAACCCAATATTGTTGTTAACGCTATTCTTTTTATCATACTTTTATTAATGGAAGATTCTTCTTTTTTAAAACTAAATTCATTCCTGTTATCCCCTGCAGACCACCACTGTGTATCGCCAAAATTTTGGTTCCTGGTTTAAAATAATCATTTTTTACCAAATCCAAAATACCATACAAAAGCTTCCCTGTATAAATGGGATCTGTAGGAATATTGGTCTTGTCTTTAAAATAATTAATAAACCCTATAAGCGCTTCAGAAACTTTGGCATAACCCCCAAAATGATAATCGGTATTGATTTCCCAGTTTTCTTTGGCCGTAAAATTACGAATATCTTTTTTCAAAAAATCACCTTTTAGGGAAGGAAAGCCTATAATTCTCTGATAATGAAGTGAAGAATTAATAATTCCGGCCAAGGTTCCACCCGTTCCTACACTGGAACAAAGCACGTTAAAATCCTTGTCCTCTGGAGTCAATATCTCCTCACATCCCCTAACGGCAAGCAAATTAGTGCCGCCCTCGGGAATCAGGTAATAGGGTCCCAATTCCTTTTCCAAAAGCTCCAAAAAAGAAGGTTCTGTCTTGCGCCTATACGCCTCCCTTGAAATAAACTTAAAATCCATACCATGTCTATGAGACTGTGACAAGGTAGGATTGAGCATCCAATTTTGACTTAGTTCCTCCCCCCTGATAACCCCAATGGTCTTAATCCCGAACAAATTTCCGGCATATGCAGTCGCGGCAATATGGTTGGAATAGGCCCCACCAAAAGTTAAAATGGTATCCAAGCCCTTTTGCTTGGCATCTAAAATATTATACTTAAGTTTTCGGTATTTATTTCCGGAAATAAACGGGTGTATCAGGTCTTCCCTTTTTACCACCAAGGAAACCTGTTTTTTGTTTAGAATAGAAAGGTCTACTTCCTGATTTATTGCCTGCACGCCTAGGGCTTTTGACCCCAAAGATATTTAATAAAACTAAAAGTCCTTCTCTCTTGTAGATAATATAAATTTGTTTCATTAGCGTAGGCCTCCCTTTCAAAGCTTATATTTTGATAGGCCTTGTAAGCATCAAAATGAAGGAGGTACCTTATAATGCCTTCCAATAAATACAAGAAATAAAAGGGGACAATCAATAGTTCCCTTTGTTGCCTTAGGTGTATTTTTTCGTGATTAAGAAGCGTAGCATCCTTTTTTAAAGAAGAGTTCTTCAAAATAATGAAGGGCCACAGGGAGAGACCAACATAGTTCTTGTAAAATAAATGTTTAAAAACTAAAATCATTCTTTCGGATAAATATCACGCTTATCAAAGATAAATGGGCAATTCGTAAAAACTTTCCATAATCGACTTACTACGAACAAAATAGGTTCAAATACAAAAAGTATGCTAAACTTTGTTAAATGGATCCCAACTTAAATGACCAGCTTAAATTATTTGGTATAAATCCCATAAATTTACATCGATGAAGAAATTTATACCACTGGAGGAAGGGGATTTTTACCTTTCAGAGGAAGGATACAAGGTTTTTACAAAACAATATCATCTAAAAAGGGGGTATTGTTGCGAAAGTGGCTGCAGACATTGTCCTTATGGCTATAATCAAAAAACGAATGCACGGGGCCATAATTAAGGTATTCGGCATGATTTTTGAGTTTGGTTACATTGAATATCACAAGTACTAATTCAAATATAATAGCTATGAAAAAGATTAAATTTTTAGTCGTTCCG
>TARA_R100000935_G_scaffold18088_3_pt1 | contig 11935 bp, 8 predicted proteins | sample TARA_R100000935 | Tara Oceans TARA_R100000935 (sample SAMEA2621502) | marine metagenome | biome: marine biome (ENVO:00000447); feature: surface water layer (ENVO:00002042); material: "saline water (ENVO:00002010), including plankton (ENVO:xxxxxxxx)" | depth 5 m | reverse complement strand
CCAGCGTATTCGCCAAACGGCATCGCCGTGCCGGCCACGCAGGTCATCCGTGACGTAGCTGCCGTTCATTTTCTCCAGAGAATCCAGGTCCAGCACTGCCGTCCACGCCGGCGGCAGAAAGCCGGCCAGAAGATCACGCACCATTTCATGGTGAGAGAACAGCAACTTGTAAACGATATCGTGCTCGTCCATGGACACCTCGTCGGCATATTTACAGCCAAGCGTGGCGGGGACGAGCCGGGCTGTCTGTCCTACGGTGCGGACAATGCTTGTAAGCGAAGGCGGAATTGGCGCGGTGCCTTTGGATCTTTGCCCGGAAAACGTGCCAAATCGGGCAAACTAAGCTCAAAAAGCGGCCTTGAGGCCTCCAGAACGAAGAAAAAAGCGGAAATTTTCGCGCTTTGCGCGCTTAATTGCGGCTTTCGCAAAACAAGGCGCCATGGGCAGTTTGAAAGCACCAGTCAGCCAGGTCGATAAAAATCAATGCGGGTGCTTCCCATGGGGGGGCGCTACATGAAGTAAGTGCCGGAAAAAGATTAAAAAAGGGGACGTACAACATCAAAAACTGCGCATTAGGAAGCATATAAATAACTGATAATAAGGGATTTTTCATAATGGATGGATACGGGCTCTAATTTATATGGAACTTACGGCGAAATTCTCTTCATAGGCCACACACGCAAAGAGTAGGCTAGGAAAAAACAAACCCAATGCTGAAGCAAAAGGGGGAGTTATGCCCGGCAAGGATCGCCTTCTGCTCGCGGGCCACCCGCACCACCTGGTGCGCAAGAGCCGCGACCAGCAACCCGTCTTTCTCGATGACGCCGACTACACCCACTGCCTCGGGCAGATACGGGAATTGAGTCGGGACTACGAACTCGCTATACACGCCTTCTGCCTGCTGCCCGAAGGGCTGCACATTCTGGCCACGCCCATGGGCGACCCGGAGAACCTGTCCAAGTTCATGAAGGCGCTGAGCTGCCGCACCTCATTGCGGCGAAAGAACCTGCACGGTGCCAACTCGGTGTGGGAGGTGCGCTACCGTTCGAGCCCGGTCGAGCCGGGGCAATGGATGCTGGCCTGCATGTGTTACATCGAGCGGCTGCCGGTCCTCCGCCAGCTCGCTTCGTCTGCCTATCACTACCACCGCAGCAGCTACCGAATGCGGCTGGGCAAAACCCACCAGTACTGGCTGGACGACCCGGAAGAGTACGCCCGTCTCGGCAACACCATCGAAGAGCGGGCCGAAGCCTACCGGACGTACATGAGCAACGGTCTGGACGTCAAAGAAGAGAAGATGATCGACACCGCCGTCAAGCGCTGCAAACTCACCGGCTCGATCCGGTTCGTAAAGGAGGTGTACCGGGAGTACGGCGTGCTCGGCATCAACCGGGGGCCGGGGCGGCCGCGCAAGTACCGCAAGAAGCCTGATGGCTGAGTAGCTGTATTTTGTGTGAAAGCGGTTACCAAATTATTGAGCGACTGCGTCTGACCCTGGGCTTAGGGCCCTTCGTCGATCAGGAGAAACGACCGGTTGGGCAGAACGTGCTCCAGCCTCGCCGGCGACGAACTCAAAAAGCCAAGATCACCCCTGAAGGTTCGATCCCCAGATTGTTCCCCCAAGCTTTAGTCGCAATAAGCGCCAATGCAATTTGACTTGGACTCCGGCGAGGAGTCGAAACTGTTACTGATACCGTCGTTGTCGTTATCGCGGTACCCCCACGAAGGGTTACTGCGATTCGTCGCACCCATTCCAGGGCTATATTCATCTCGCTGTGAACCGCCGTTACTCTGAGAGTTTCGGTTATTGTATCGGTAACTGTCAGGGCTGCTCCGATAATGCCCCTGTACATAGGTGCCGTCGCTCTTGCTGTATCCGTTGACCCATTGATCGGCCGATGAGTTAGCGGCAAGCGTAAAGATAATAAGAAATAGCGGAATCGACGCTAGGGCTTTCATGTCTGTCCCCTTTTAAAATGAAATCGAAAAAATTGGTTATCAGGGGTCAGTTGAAAGCATGAAGTGGCTATATGTCAACCTACCGGTTTGATGGACGAAGAACACAATAAAAGGGACAGATAATTAACGGACATGAGCAATTGTTTACAAAAGAATGCGAACACTAGATGAACGCTAAGAATCTGATGTGGCACCGCTACGCTCGGCCTGTATTAAACGTCTGGTGGAGCACGGATACTTTCGTGCTAACCATTGCCTTATCTTGATAGTTGGCGCGTGTCGCGGCCGACGTATGAACCTTGGTACCCGCAGGCCCAACACCAGGTTCTAGGGAGCGCTCTATATAAAAGGAGTATCATGATGTCTGGTACCGGACGCCCGCTGCCAACAGTCAGGATTATGAGGGGTTGAAAAATGATATGGCTGCGCAGAGCGATGTTATCAGCGCTGGTCATCGGCCTTGCCGGCATCCTGTTACAGACCACCTTGTTTATGATCCAAGGCCCGGCTGTCGCGTCGTCACCAGCGCCACAAGAAAAGAGCGTGCTAGCCGCCTCTAAAGCGGATGATTCGCGCGGCCAGGCCGACGCACAGCCGTGGCATCTTTTTGGCCGCTACGAAGGGTCGACCGATCAAGGGGTGAACGCGAACATCTCTTCTGCCCGTGAAACCGAGCTGGAGCTCGCGTTGTTGGGTATTTTTTATCAGACGCAGAACAAGGCTCAGCGCTGGGTTATCATTGCCCAGCCCGACGAACCCAATCTTCTCTATGGTCCCGGCGACACGCTGCCGGGTGGCGCCATCCTCGAAGCGATCCATTCGGACCACGCGGTGCTGCGCCACGATGGTGTGTCGGAGCGTTTGTCCCTGGTGGATATGGAAGCCATGGGAGGCATTGAGGACGTGGCGAGTGAGGACGGCGATACCGGGCAGGGTGACGAGAAGCTCCTGACGCAGCGCGCAAAAATACTGAAAGAATTGAATCTGGAGCCAGTCAATGAGCACGCCGCAGAAGGCTATCGCGTATTGGAAACGCCGCCGGAAGACAAAAACCCGTACGGGTTGCAGAAAGGCGACATCATTCTTTCCGCGAACGGCTACCCGCTTGGGGCTAAGGCGGAAGATGTCCTGGCAAAGCAAGTAGCCGAGAGCTTGGGGAAGGCCCAGGTGCTCGTTGTTCGTGGTGGGACAAGGGTGGAAATTGATATCCAGCGTTAAGGAAGCCAAATGGTTAACTGCATTGGATTGCCTTAACTTCTTCCGGTGGGATATATCTTATATTCGATTGATTTTATCAGGCGCTGGTGGTTGAAATAGGGTAATCGTCTGGCTAGCCCATCTTGAGCCGACAGTTCCGATCTTCGCGATAGGGTCCACATATTCTTCAGTGGACACTTATCATGGAGTCTTTAAGCGTACCTCAGACTCAACCCCGTCGACGCCGCCACTTCTCCTTTGAGTTGAAAGTCAACATTGTACCGGTCTGCTTGGAAGCGGGTGTCTCCGTTTATCGGATTGCTTTAGACAACCAGCTCAACGCCAATCTGCTCAGGCTCTGGATACGTGAAGGGGAGCAAGCTGCCCAGGTAACATCGTCGCCCGCGTATATGCCCTTGGCAGGGTCGGCCGCTTCGACATTGGCGGCGTCCGGAGGGGCCGGCCTGCTGATCGGCACGGCCACTTCCGCATCGATGTGGCTCGCGCCGGTGGACCTATTGTCGTCGAGTGGCTGGCCGAGCAGGCCCATCAGTCCTGGCGTTATTGCGCGAGGTGTTGCGATGATCCGTATTGGTGATATCTGGCTGGCGACCGCCGCTGAACATGCGCGCCGGGGCGCACAAGGCCCTGGCACAATTGATCCAGGCACCGGTGACGGCGCAACTGATCGACAAGGGCATCCCCACCGTTGGACTGATGGCTCAGATGCTTGTTGGCCAAGTACGCCAGCCATCTGGCCTTGTACCGCCACGAACGCATCTTCAGCCGGGAGGGCCTGGCGATCCCGCGTTCTAACCTGGTCGAATGGGTGGGCACTTGCGGCGCTTGCAGCCGCTGGTCGATTCCTTACGCGCCATACTGCTGGACAGCCGCCGCTACAAGCGGACGAAACATCGGTGGCAATGCCGGCCCTCTGCAAGAGGAAAATATATGTGGGCCTACTCCAGCATCCCGCTCTCTGAGCTGAAGGCCAAGGTCTACGACTTCGCACAGGGCCGGGCGGGCGAACACGCCAGAGCCTTGCGGAGGGGGGCTGGCACGGCAAGCTGGTGTGTAACGATTTGCTTGTTACAAGGCAGACTTTGGTGAGGGCATCACCGAGATCGGTTGCCTGGCGCAGGCCCGTCGCAAGTTCCACGTCCTGCACGTGGCCAAAAAGAGTGAACTGTCCGCCCGGGCACTAGATAACATCGGGGCGCTGTACGGAATCAAAAGCGGGATCAAGGATCTAGCCGATAAGGATCGGCAGCGGCTAAGATACAAAACGGCCCGCCCCATTGCCGATGTCTTGCATCGATGGATGATTGGCCAACAGAAAAAGCCCTGGACGGCTCGGGCACGGCGAAGGCGCTGGATTACAGCACGAAACGCTGGGCGGCGCTGACGCGTTACCTGGGCGATGGCGCGTGCCGATCGATAACAAGCGGGTGGAAAACCAGATGCGGCCGTGGGCGCTGGGGCGCAACTGGCCGTTCGTGGCCTCACTGCGCAGTGGCCAGCTTGCTGCCGCCATGATGAGTTTGGTCCAGTCGGCGAAGCTGAACAGCCACGATCCCTACGCCTATCTGAAGGATGTGCTGACCCGACTGCCGACGCAGAAGAACAGCGTTATCAACGAGCTGCTGCCTCATAACTGGACGCCTGTCATCACCGACAAGGTGTGATCGCCGGACGCTTACGCCAGTCCTAATATTTTCCACTAAGGGTATCGCCTTTCGGCGTCGGTCACCCGGGGATTCCTGGTGGTGAAGAGAACATCAGTGTGTTTAATCTTACCGTCAGGATATAGATGCTGATTTACTGAAGCTTACTCGGTATTTATATCCATCGCCTGCCGCGACCTCATTCCTCTATATCGATTTGTAGTAGAGCACTCTGACATAGAACCTATAGAAATCAATAATTTGTGTGCGTAAATGTTGAAGTCGTTATTTCGGATAGCATCCGTTCGCCAAATGATCAATGCTTAAAAAATATCGCATATGATCTATATAATCTTATCAAATGATGCATCGTAAATTATTGACAAATCTCATGTTAGTTTTTTGGTAATTGAAGAGGTTGAATGCGCGGCTTAATCATGTGCCCTAGAGATTGAGAGAGGTAATTCTTTCTGTTCATACTTGAAAAACGGCCAGTCGGAATGGTCGTTACTTTTCTAAAATTCTTATCAGGAGAAAGAAATGAAAGAGAAAAGGGATAACTCATTACTTATAGTAGGTTTGGCAGCTATTGGTCTAACGGCGTCCGCCACATCCTATGCGGCTGATGTATTCTATCTGCCAGATGGTATGGGCGGAAATCTAGGTCCTGCGGCCTCCGAATCTTTACCGACCTCTTATAGCGATGCGGTGAGTACCAGCAGGGAAAATAGTTACTACTATGTCTTTGATAGCCACTATCAGGATACAGATGGTAATTGGCACGGGGAACTAGTTACCCTGGATGGCCGTCTTTTTGGAGGCGTTGTTACAGAAGCAGACTGCCGGTTACAATTAGGCGGCCATGTATGGGAAGACCCCGCCACTGGAGACGTAAGTATCGCTGTCACCCATGCAGTCGTAGGGGAAGATGTACCCGATGGTTTTCCAGGGAATGATGACCTCTGTACTTCAGTAAGCGGTGGGAATCCGGACATCGATCTTTTCTTTAACAACAGTGTGGGTTCCCCCTATACTGGCGCGTGGCATGTATCAGCTCCTATTGCAGCAGTTGGAGGGCCTAACGGAACTTTCACGGACGATATCACCAACGTACAAGTAACTCCGATTGGCATGAATTGTTCTAATGCTTCCGGAAATAGCGGTGCGATAGAAACAACCTATGATGATAATGGCGCTGGGTCTAGAGCATCCTTTTCCTTTAACAACATCATCACGCCCAACGGCATATTTAGCTGCGCGGTCGCTGGCGAACTTTATTCAGTTTGGGAGGTGGCGCTTGATGAGGATGATTATACCCCAAGCTCGTTTGGGACAGTGAGCCCAGTCTCAAGAGGTGTTGTAGACTACATCAATTAAAAAGCCTTGCATTTTATTTAAAGGCCCCTCTATGGTTGGAGGGGCCTCTTAAAGGTTTGTTTTCATATTGCCATTAGTGCCAAAATTTTATAATTGCTTCGGTGGCTATGCGGCCATAGAAATTGAGGGAGTTGTTCGTAAGTTTCCCCTTTGAGGGCATACCGAAAAAATAGAATATTGGTCCTGACCTAAGTGTCGGCGAGGGTGTCGTAACCGCGTTCCTCGTTCTATTCTAGCACCCAGGCCCAATCCGGATCCCGTCTAAGTCCCCGAACAGTCAAGTATCCAATACCTCTTGCCGGTAGTTTTCGTTGAACCTATCGATATGCGCGTTCTGGTTCGGTTTGCTCGACTTCATATAATCCAGTAAGGATGCCATCGTCTTGGCACCAGTCCGTAAACGCATCACGCAGGAATTCCGGGCCGTTTTTCGGTTTTCAGAATGTCCGGTAGCCCGCACTCTGTTTTGAGCTGCTCGAAAACTCGCACCAGCCGGCGCCTGGGCAGCGACGTGCCGATTTCCAATCGCCAGGCTCTCTCGGTTGGAGTCGTCCAGCACGTTAAATGTGCGAAATCGTAAGCCGCTCTACAGGCCGTCGCTCATAAAATCTGCCGACTAGGCCTAATTCGGCTGAGTCGGAACGAATAACGGCAAGGGGGCGCGCTGGGGAAATCGTTTCTTCCTTCGCCGTCGCCGGTTCAAATCCAGACGGCAATAGACTCGGTAAACCCGTTTGTGATTCAACGGTGGCTCTGCCGACGCAATCGCCGGAACAGCTTCCAGAACCCCAGGCCGGGTTTCGACTTCGCCAGCGTCGAGAGCTCATCAATCACTGTCCGGTCGCGCTCACGCCAGTCCCGTCAACGTTTTTGTATCAGGCCACCCGGGATAGGCTCATACAACGGCAGGCGGCCCCGGTGTTCCTCGGCCAGATAGCGAACGGCATTGGGTTTCTCTGGCGGCCTTAGAGCAGATCTTTTATGGTGCTGTTTTCCAATGCCATATCGGCGTACAGCCGTCCCAGCTTGGCGTTCTCCGCTTCCAGTTCCTTGAGGCGCTTCAATTCGGAAGCGCTCAGGCCACCATATTCGGATTTCCATTGGTAGTAGCAGGCTGAACTGATGCCGTGCTTGCGGCTGACTTTTCTCAACGGCAGGCCCGCCTCCCCTTCGTTCAGGTTCGATACGATCTGGGTTTCCGTGAATGGGGGGGTTCTCATGGAACCTCTCCTCATTGGCTGATTGTGCCAAATTTCTACTTCAGAGTGGTCTGCCTAATGGGGAAGCTTACGGTCCTGCATTCGGATCAGGGGTGGCAATACCGAATGCCTAGCTATCGCTAGTCTTCTCAAGGAAAAGGCGATCACCCAAAGAAGTCAAGGCGAGGGAATTGCTTTGATAACGCTGCAATGGAAATCTTCTTTGCAACCCTAAGATCTGAACTTTATTACATTGAGAGATTCTGGTCTATCGAAAACCTGCAAATAGAAATACAGGAATACATTATATTACTAAAACATGAATGGATAGATTTCAGTCTGAATGGACTGAGCTCGGTTGACTACAGAACCGAGGCTGCATCAGTCGAGGCTGCATCAGTATAGAATTTCGGTATCCAACTTTTGGGGTTCAGTTAGAAATCATTGGACACTATCGTGTAGCCCGAAACGGTCCGCTTAAGATGGGCTTGCCGAACGCTTACCGAAAAGTTCAACGAGCAGGCTGTAATCGTTGGCTCAAGACGGAATCAAAAAGGCGCCTACAATGGTCATGATGGGTTTTCTAGACAAAAAAATTAACCCCCGAATTAATCGGGGGTTAATGTGAGGAAGTTACTTTATGCTATCCGATATATACTGAAGCTGGCTGCCTTCCCTTGGGATAAGACCTTGTTGGGACGCCAATTCTAAGTTTCCGATCCGAAGTAAACGCATTGGAAACGTGATTTTTTCAGTGTTGTATTGTTGGACTACCATCCTGCCGTCGTCTAAGAAAGTCACAGGGCCAGTGAGCTTCATGGTGATGGGTAAACTGTTCAGATTGCTGGAGCCGTCATTGGCCCCAAAGCCGCCTCTGTCGACCACGGATGGTGCGTCGAGGTACAGGTCCACTGTTGCGGAAAGCATGGTTTTACCTTCTGCTTCTGAATAGGATATCCAACCTTCTACCAAGTCATCACGATACCCGTCATTATCATTATCTGCATACCTCATCCTTAATATTTGGGGGCCCGTGGTACCAGCCCGGTTCTGTGCGAACTGGTCGACGATCGCTGGTGGTTGAGTGCCGGATTGAACACCGGCGAAGCTAAACATTGAATTTATCTCCATTGAGGTGCCCATGATGAGAGACGGCCAAATAAGGACTTTTAGACCTTTGTTATCATCGACCTCGTTCGTAACTTCTGCGAATAGCGCACTATGTAAGTATGTGAATTTATGATTAGGGCATGGCACCCCACGTGCTGGGTCAGAGAAATCGAAAGTATTGGTTTCAGCGTTGCTCTCAAAGATGCAGCCACCTGATCTAATCTCCGAAACAAGCTTGCCTGGATATGATTCTTCAGTTCTTTTTATAAGCAATTTTGCGCTATTTAGGGCTGCCTTGACACCGTTTGGGTCTAATTCTTGATCTGTATATGGATCGGTTTCTTCGGTCGGTCCTGATTCTTGAATATCATAGACATACTGGTTACCCGGAAATTCTTCGAAGGTAGCCCTTTCATGATACATATTGCCGTTGGTGTCGGCTACTGGGGCGGCTCGTAGCGACTGCAGTACGCTAATGGTAGGCGTCCCACCTTTGAAATACTGGATCATATTCGGGCCGCCGGCATCTGGATCTGGATGATGCTTTCCAAGGACGAAATCGCTATAGCTACCGGATGGGAAGTTCTGGATATAGCCTTGACCTAGTGGTTGAGTGTTCAGGGGTAATCCATCCTTTCCACATATTGCATCCGTTCCGTCACACACGTAATCGTCTGAAGCCTGATAATCAAGTTCGTCATTACCAAATTCGGATATGCGATAACCGCCGCTTTGCAGCGTATAGCTGTACAGTTCGCCTGTTTCCCAGGGTTCCTCTGGTACGAATGTTATTTTGCGTGATTCCTTGATCAAGCTGCCTGGCACGGCGTTTTTGGCTGCACCGTTTTGATCAAGCCTCTCGACTTTAAAGCTGCCCCCCAGCTGGATACTGCTCAGATCCATATCTTTATGGAAATGAACAGTTATAGGTCGGGCCGGGTCGATGGCCCTAATCGGTATCAGATCATCGGTGGGCATTCTCGAATTCTCGTTGCCTTCGAATATTCCCGGGTGACCACCTGCGCATCGGCCTGCCTGGTTGTTCGGGATATCCAGAGTTTCCGGAACTAAGGCGCATGGATAGCCCGGATATGTGGCGAGCACGACGGGCGAATGTTGGATAATTTCAACTTCGTTGTCAGATCTCGCGTCATATTGATTCTCAACAATGGCAGGTAGCTCAAACTCTTCGTTGAAGGATTGGCCTATTGAATTCCCTGAAAGGTCTGAAATAGTACCTCCCACCTCTAGTCTGTAGCTTACTGGGTTGTTTTCGGGGCTATACCGTAAACCTTCATCCGGATTGACAATAAGCGCAGCGCCATCAACCTCCACGCTCGCATTTACTTCGGCATCGTTTCTGAACAAAGCAACTTGCTTTTTAACACTTTCAGGGTCGATGGGTTCATCAAAGTTCAGTGTGATGGGGTTACCATATGCACCAAGAGCGGTTTTATTCTGGCTTAATGTCCAGCTTTGCAGGCTCGGCGGTGTGGTATCTTCTAATGCAGCTCTGGCATCGACCAGAAGCCCATCAGTCTGGTCCTTATATGACTGCAACTGGAAGCTCAGTAGACCATAACCGTATTCCTGCCCCAGAATATCCGGTTCCACCATACTGGTGGCATCGATATTCAGCACACCGCCGTTCGGGTCTACTTCGGCCACACCCACCAGGTGGATGTGCAGCAGGTTCTGCGTGAAGCCACCGTTGGCTTTCGCGTTCGCGGTGGCGATGCCCACGTCCATGAACAGGTGCACGATGCGCAGCTTATCCGGGTGGTTTTCGGTGTACGGGTTGGGTACCAGGTAGCCGTTGGCGTCGGACAGGACGCGCATGGTGACGTCGCCGGAGCCGAAGCCGGCGTCCACTTCACCGCCGATTTTTACCATCTCGATGGGCGTGCCTTCCAGCAGGGTGCCTTTGGGCAGGCGGATCGGGGTGACGTCGGTGTATTGGGTGACGTCCGCCAGTTCAGCGATCACGAAATCGGATTGCGCTTGCGTGACGTTGACGTCTTCGCCCAGCAGGGTGCCGTTCACGGGCACCTGGTTGATGCCCTTGCCGGTCAGGCGGGACGTGCCGCTCTGGGTGATCTTTTGCACCAGGAAGCCCGGCTCGCCGCGCGGTGAGGAGTCCTTCGGGGTGAACTCGAGGGTCTCGCCGGCGAAGGTCTCGCCGTAGGTGCTTTCCAGACCGCCGAGGTTGAGGGTGTAGGTTTCCCCCGGGTTCAGGTAGTCGTCCGTGGGGTCGACGGTCATGTAGGCGCCGTCCACCAGCAGGCCGGCTTCCACCACCGCGCCTTCGCTGTCACGCAGCACCACGCTGTTGCCGTCGCCGTAGCTGGCAGTGGCGCGATCGATGGGCTGGGTGAACTGAAAGCGGAAGGCGGAGAAGTCCATTACCGGTTCCAGTTCCGAGCCGTTCGGCATGGTCCGGCTGAGCTGGAATGCATCCTCACCGGCCGGGACTTCCTGGACCACCGCGCTCTTGGGGCCTTCCTGCAGGGTGCGGGTGGTGAAGGTGAGGGTCTGGTCCTTGGCGGTACCCTTGCTAAGACGCAGATCGTTGATCTCGACGGTGTACTGGGTGCCGGGGGCCAGGCCATCGGTGGGGGTCAGCAGCACGCCGCGGGGCTCGCCGTCGACTCTTTCCACCTCGAAGTCCAGGTTTTCGCCGGCGTCGTCGCAGCACAGCGTGACGCTCTGGTTGACGTTGCCCGGCGAGACCGCGCTGGTGAAGCGCAGCGCGATGGGGGCCTTGGTGGGCACCTCGCCCTGGCCGTTGTCCGGGTAGGCGTAGAGCAGGGCCTGCGCGCCGGCCTCGCCCGGGTTGGCGCCGCCATCGTCCACCGGGGAGTCGCCGCCGTCGCCGCCACAGGCGGCCAGCAGCGTGGCGGAGGAGAGCAGTATTAAGGACTGCTTCAGGATTGTTGTCTTCATTATTCTCCCTCCTTCTTAAAACTGCATGCTGATGGAGCCGGCGAAGACATTGACGTCGCCCGCGGTTTCCACCACGTCGTCGTTCAGTGCGGTCGGCTGGCTGGAGACGATTCGGAATTCACGCTGATCCATCAGGTGATGTTGATAGCCCAGGTCCACGCGCAGCGGGTGCACCAGGCCGTAGACGTGATCGAAGGTGGCGCTCACGCCCAGACCGATCACGGTGCGGTCGGAATCCAGGTAGTTCACTTCCGGGTTCACGTCGTTGACCAGCGGCGATTCCTCGAACGCCACGCCACCGGTGAGGGTGAAGGTGTCGTTCAGGTAGTACTCGGCACCGATGCGCGGGATGACGATGTCGTCGAACTCAAGGCCCAGGTTGTTCTTGACCGTGTCGTTGTCGAGCTCGTCTTCGAGCGCGGACCATTCCTGCATTTCCACCGCCAGGCCCAGGCGCCATTTGTCGCGCTTGAGCTGCATGCCGAA
>TARA_R100000935_G_scaffold58825_1_pt1 | contig 11984 bp, 10 predicted proteins | sample TARA_R100000935 | Tara Oceans TARA_R100000935 (sample SAMEA2621502) | marine metagenome | biome: marine biome (ENVO:00000447); feature: surface water layer (ENVO:00002042); material: "saline water (ENVO:00002010), including plankton (ENVO:xxxxxxxx)" | depth 5 m | reverse complement strand
TCGCAAGCCCTGCGCCCGCCCCCGCCGATAGCCCCCCTGTCGCGAGCGATCAACCCACGCTTGAGGTTGCGCCGGCGCCTGAGGCCGAGCCTACGGGCCGGGCCGGCGAGGCCCTGCCCCGCGCATTTCGCGCCAAGGCCGATGATTCCCGACGCCTGCGGGAGGCCGCCGCCACCGGCGTGGTGTGGGCCGGCATGTCGGCGGCGCTCGCCCTGATGATCGTGGTCGCCGTGGTGTTCCGGGTCGATGTGGTGCGCCTGTGGCCCAGCGCGGCCGGCGCCTTCGCCAGTGTCGGCCTGCCGGTCAACAGCGTCGGTCTGGCCATCGAGGGCGTGGAGTTTGAGCCCGCCCTGCACGACGGGCATGCGGCCCTGTCGGTCTCGGGCATGATCCGCAATATCGAAGATCGCACCATCACCGCCCCGCCGCTGCAGATCCGGCTTCTGGACAAGGGCGGCGTCGCCGTCGCCACCAAGATCGCCCGTCCGGCCGATCCGGTGATCCCGCCGGGCGAGACCCGGCATTTCGCCATCTCCCTGATCGATCCGCCAGGGGCGGCCGCAGACCTGGAAATCACCTTCGCCGAGCTCCGCGCCGCCGCCGAGCCGCCGGAGGCGCCGGCTGAACTGCTCGATCTGCGCGGCGCGGCCGAGGCCAGCCCGCCCGAAGCGGCCCATCCGCCGGCGCGGGACGCTGTCCCCCTGACCGAGCCGGCGCACGCCCCCGAGGCGGAGCATGAGGCGGAGCACCATGACTGAACCTGTGGCCGAGATCCTGCTGGTCGAGGCTGAGGTCGCCGCCCGGGTGGAGGCGCTGGCGAAGACGATCGCGCCCAGGATCGACGACGACACGGTGGTCATCTGCCTGCTCACCGGCGGCCTGTGGTTCTGCGCCGACCTGACCCGGGCCCTGGCGCGGGCCGGACGCCACGTCCGCTTTGACGCCCTGTGGCTGGCCTCCTATGGCGACGCCCGGGCGAGCCTTGGCCGCTGCGAAGTGCGCGCCGACCTGCAGCGCCCCTTGGAGGGCCGCCGCGCCCTGATCGTCGATGATGTGATCGACACCGGTCTGTCGCTGAGCGAGGCCGCCCGCCTGGTGCGGGACTCCGGCGCCTCGGAGGTGCTGACCTGCGTCTTCGCCACCAAGCCCTGGCCGACGCCCCGGGCCATTGAGCCGGACTTCGTCGCCTGGACCGCCCCGCCGCGCTTCCTGGTCGGCTACGGCATGGACGCCGCCGGCCGCCTGCGCGGCCTGCCCTATGTCGGGGCCATGGACTGAGGCGTCACAGCCTATCGCACCATGGGGCGCCCCCGCCTGAGCCAGAGCATTAGGCCGGTGACCGACAGGGCCGCTGTGACCAGGCCGCTGATGAACACCAATGCGCGTCCGACCTCGCCGAAGGCCTGGCCGGAGTGAAGCGGATACTGCCAGGCGAAGAAGGCGTCCCCTGGTCCCTCTCCCACATCATGGCGTTGGCCGACGACCTCGCCGGTCTCCACGTCCACATAGGTCCAGAGGCGGCCCTGGTAATCCAGATCGCGGTGGTCATGTGTGCGGATGGCGTAAACCCCCTTATCAGGGAGGGGGCGCAGGCTGTCGATCTGTTCGAGCGGCGCGACCTTCGACATGGCTTGATCGATAGTCAGCCGCGCCTCGATGGTCCTGTCTGGCAGGCTGTATTCCAGTCGGTCTGACACCGCGGCGATGGGGCGCAGGGCCTGGCGGCTCAGTTCGGGCCAAGCCAGGGTGACGCCCGTCAGCGCCAGAACGAAGGTCACCGGCCAGGCCCATAGTCCCGGGGCGCGATGCCAGTCGAACAGCCGGCGCAGGCTGCCCGGGCGGCCATTGACCCAGAAGGCCTCGCGCCACAGGGCGAGCTTGGGTACGGCCAGGGCCGCGGCCAGGGCATGGTCGACCATCCAGAGCAGGCTGATGAAGCCAAAGACCGCGGTGACCCAGGGCGCCACCAGCAAATCGACGTGCAGGCCATAGAGCAGATCGGGCAAATGCCGGCGGTCCAAGGACAAGACCCCGCTCCGCCGCCAGCCGACCACTTCTCCAGATTGCGGATGGGCAAAGACCTGGACCCCTGTCCGATCGCCGTCGACCATCGCCGATCCGATGAGCCAGATGGTTTCATCGGCCTGGTCGGGCAGGTCGATATGCCGGGCCTGGAAGCCGGGAAGAAGGCCCTCAGCCCTGGCCAGGGCGGTGGCGACCGGCGCAGGGACGGGCGACTGCGCCTCGGCGATCCGGCGCAGGTCGCCGTTGAGGGCATGGTCCAGCTCCTCATAGTAGGTGATGGCCGAGCCGGTGATCGCCAGCAGCAGCAGCCACAGTCCGGCGGCGAGGCCGAACCACCGATGCCACATCCGCAGGGCGCGCCGGCCGACCTTCATCAGAAGCGGTAAGAGGCGGTCAGCCTCACGTTGCGACCGGGCTCGTTCAGGCCACGGACGATCTCATAGCCGGGGATGGCGCTGTAGTCGGCCACGCTGGCGTGGGCGCGGTAGGTCTCGTTGAAGACGTTGTAGACCGCCGCGAGCAGCTCGATGTTGCGGTCTTCGAAGGGCGTCCAGCGGGCGAACAGGTCCAGCACCGTATAGCCGGGCTTATCCACGAACTGGGTCTGGCCGATATAGCCCAGCTCCACCTCGCGATAGAGCACCTCGATGTCATTGAGGTCGCTGTAGTGGGTCAGGCTGGCCTGGAAGCCCAGGCGGGGGTTCGGGTCGAACCGCCCGGTCACGTTGAAATTGTCACCCATCGAATTGCCGAGGGCGATCTGCTCATAGCCCTCAATCTGGCGACCGTTCAGGCGGGCGTCGTAGCTGTTGTAGAAGGCGTCCAACCCCCAGGGGCCCGCATCGTAGCCGAGCCGAAGCTCGACGCCGTCGGACTGGTAGTCCCCGACATTCTCATAATAGGTGGACGACTGCGGCGCGGGCCCTGATCCGAGCTGATCGAGGATCACATCCTTGATCTTCATATCGTAATAGACGGCCGAGGCCGTCCAACCATCCTGGACCCAAGCCAGGCCGACCTCGAAATTGCCCACGGTCTCGGCCTTGAGGTCCGGCGCCAGGGAGCGGCGGCCCGGGCGGCTTTCCAGGGTGAAGGCGTCGCCGATCTCCTTGCCCCGGAAGGCCTCGGCATAGCCGATATTCAGCGTCAGTCCGTTGCGCAGCTCGTAGTCCAGGCCGGCGTTGAAACTGACGCCGTCGCTGTCGGCGCGCCCGCCATAGGTGAGCTGCTCCAGCTCATAATCGTCATAGCGGGCGCCGAAACTGACCCTCAGGGCCTCTGTCGGGCGCCAGAGGTTCTGGGCGTAGACCGCGTTCAGCCGGCCCTCTTCCTCGAACCGGCTGATGGTCGGATCCCACGTCCACGGCCCCCACTGGGCGATGTCGCCGAGGTACTGGCTCATGACGGAGTCCCGCCGATGTTCGACGCCAGCGGTCAGGCGGTGGGCGCCCCGTTCGAGCCTGCCGCGCAGGTCGAAACCCTGGGACTCGATCTCGGCGCCATAGAGGCCCCAGCGATCAAAGCGGTCCTGGGTGAAGTCTGTGCGGGTGACATAGCCGGTGGCTTCCAGGTCCCACCCCTGACCGGACTCAAAGCCGTAATTGACCACGGCCGTGCGCCGCTCGGCCTCAGCAGGGAATAGGCGGTCGTTGGCGCGCACGGGCCAGTTGGGCCGTTGCCCAAATGCGCCCTTCTCCTCGCGCTGCTCGTAGCTGACGGCGAATCGATGTCCGTCCCCGATATCTCCGCCGACCTTCAGGAAGCCCAGGGTCTGCTCGCCGGCCGTGCCGCGCATCAGGACCCCGTCGCCGTCCTCCATGGCGTCCCGGTCCACATGGACGAAGGAGGCCATCACACCGACGTCCCCCATCAGCCGACCGTAGCCGGTCAGGCTGTACTTCTGGCCGTCATTGGCGAACCAGCCGGCCTTGGCGATCGCGCCGAACCGTCGATCGCCCTCCAGCAGGCTGACGGGATCACGGGTGCGGAAGCGGATGGCGCCGCCAATGGCGCCGAAGCCCGCCGTCGCTTCGCCGGCTCCAGTCTGCAGCTCAACGGTCTCAAGGAGCTCCGGCTCGATGGAAACCCGGCCGATATGATGGAACAGGGTGCCGCCCTGGGGCGCGCCGTCCACGGTGACGTTGAGCAGGGAGTCCTCGAGTCCGCGGACATAGATCTTCTGCGCCAGGCCGACCGAGCCGCCGACGGTCACCGATGGCGTGCGCCGAAAGATGTCCTGCAGATCGTTGGCCTGGGTGGACTCCAGCTCCGAACGGGTGACCGCCACATCGGTCAGGGCCCCCACGACGACAAGCTCATCGACCTCGCTCGGGCCCTCAGGCGCCGTTTGAGCCAGGGTGCTGGCCGGCCAGGCGAGCAGGATGGGCGCGGCCGAGGCGGCGCAGACGAGAGCGTGTTTCAGCATGTGATCCCCCAAGGTTCGTCAGGGGGCGTCTAATCAATCCCGGGCGTGACGGTCAAGAATAATGCGAACGACTCGCATTATCCCTCGCATATCCGGGTCGTGCCAGCTGTCTTACAGCCAGGGGGCGGGCGTCTCCCGGGCCAGCATCTCGTCATAGGTCGGCCGCGGGCGGACGACGGCGAAGTCGGCGCCCTTGACCATCACCTCGGGGACCAGGGGGCGGCTGTTGTACTCGCTGGCCATGGAGGCGCCATAGGCGCCGGCGCTCATGAAGGCCACCAGATCGCCCGGCTCAAAGTCCGGCAGGGCGCGGTCGCGGGTGAAGGTGTCGCCGGTCTCGCAGACGGGGCCGACCACATCATAGGGCCTGGCCTCACCCTCGTGGGGGCGGACGGCCCGGATGTCGTGATAGGCGTCGTACATGGCCGGCCGCAGCAGGTCGTTCATGGCCGCGTCCAGGACCAGGAAGCGCCGGCCCTCCGGCCGCTCATGGACGTGCACCACCGACGCCAGCAGCACCCCGGCGTTGGCTGCGATCACCCGGCCGGGCTCGAAGGCCAGAGTGACGTACAGGCCGCGTGTCGCCTTGGCCACCACCTTGGCGTAGTCGGCCGGCGAGGGCGGTTCGGGCTGGTTGAAATAGGGCACCCCAAGGCCGCCGCCCAGGTCAAGACGCTCCACATGCAGACCCTCGCCCTTCAGGCGACGGACCAGGCCGGCCATCTTGTCGAAGGCCTCGGCCATGGGGGCGAGATCGGTGATCTGGCTGCCGATGTGGCAGGCCACGCCGACGGGCTTCAGCCAGGCGTTGTTGGAAGCCTGGGCGTAGAGCCGCTCGGCCTCGGCGAAGGAGACGCCGAACTTGTTCTCCGACTTGCCGGTGGCGATCTTGGCGTGGCCGCCGGCCGCCACGTCGGGATTGACCCGGAAGGCGATGGTGGCGCGCTTGCCCAGGCTCTGCGCCACCTGGGCGATGGCCAGCATTTCCGGCTCGGACTCGACATTGACCTCGCAGACCCCGGCTTCCAGGGCGAAGGCGATCTCGCCGCGGGTCTTGCCGACGCCGGAGAAGACGATGCGCTCGGGCGGTACGCCGGCGGCCAGGGCCCGGCGGATCTCGCCCTCGGAGACCGTGTCCGCCCCGGCGCCGAGCTTCGCCAGGGTCGTGAGTACGGCGAGGTTGGAGTTGGCTTTCACGGCGAACGCGATCAGCGGATCGCGCACGCCCTCGGCCTCCAGGGCCTCGCGCAGGACGGTGTAATGCCGCTCGAAGGTGGCGGTGGAATAGACATAGACCGGCGTGCCCACCGCCTCGGCGATGGTCGCCAGGGGGACGTCCTCACAATGGAGTTCGCCGTCCCGAAGCTCAAAGTGGTTCATCGGGGATTGGCGTAGGGGTCAGGCAGGGCGCCCTGCGGACCGGAGGCGCTGGGGTTCGACGAGGTCCCGTCGATAGGCAGGGTGCGGGACGGCGCCGGATTGGTGGCCCGGGTGCGGGGATCGACTGTGTTCACGGGCTTGCTGGCCGACGGACGCGGGGCGACCACCTCGCCGGTGGCCGGATCGCCCCACAGGGGGGGCGGGCGGTCCAGGGCGCCGGCCTTGCCGCAGGCGGCCAGGGCGAGCGTGCTGGCCAGGGCCAGGAAAAGCGGGGCGCGGAGCGTCATTTCAGGAAGTCCTTCCAGCGGGCGACCTGGGCTCGAACCTGGTCAGGGGCGGCGCCGCCATAGCTCTTGCGGCTGGCCACGGATGCGGCCGGTGTCAGAACCTCATAAACGCCGGAGCCGATGCGCGGGTCCAGGGCCTTCATCTCGTCCAGGGGCAGATCGGCCAGATCGCAGCCCAGCTGCTCGGCCCGCTTCACCGCTGCGCCGGTGATGTGGTGGGCGTCGCGGAAGGGCATGTCGAGGGTCCGCACCAGCCAGTCGGCCAGATCAGTGGCGGTGGAGAAGCCGGCGCCGGCGGCCGCGGCCATGCGCGCGGCGTTGGGGGTCAGGTCGGCGACCATGCCGGTCATGGCGCCCAGGGACAGGTCCAGCACGTCGAAAGCCTCGAAGGTGGGGACCTTGTCCTCTTGCATGTCCTTGGAATAGGCCAGCGGCAGGCCCTTCATCACCACGGTCAGCTGGGTGAAGGCCGCCAGCATGCGGCCGGCCTTGGCCCGGACCAGCTCGGCCGCGTCGGGGTTCTTCTTCTGCGGCATGATGGACGAGCCGGTGGTGAAGGCGTCCGACAGGGCGATGAAGCCGAACTGCGGCGTCATCCAGATGACGATCTCCTCGGCCAGGCGCGACAGGTGGGTGGCGCAGATGGCGCCGGCCGCCAGGGCCTCCAGCGCGAAGTCGCGGGATGAGACGCTGTCCAGCGAATTGGCCGTCGGACGGTCGAAGCCGAGCGCCTTAGCGGTGGCGTGACGGTCGATGGGGAAGGGCGAGCCGGCTAGGGCCGCGGCGCCCAGGGGGCATTCGTTCATGCGGGCCGCGGCGTCGGTGAAGCGCGAGGCGTCACGGCCGAACATCTCCACATAGGCCATCAGGTGATGGCCGAAGGTCACCGGCTGGGCCGGCTGCAGGTGGGTGAAGCCCGGCATCAGGGTGTCGGCATGGGTTTCGGCCTGGGCCACCAGGGCCTGCTGCAGGGCCTGGAGCTGCCCGGCGGTGCGATGGCAGGCCTCGCGGACCCACATGCGGAAGTCCAGCGCCACCTGATCGTTGCGTGAGCGCGCCGTATGAAGCCGCCCGGCCGCTGGCCCGATCAGCTCCCGCAGGCGGGCCTCCACATTCATGTGGATGTCTTCGTACTCGCCGCGGAAGGGGAAGGTCCCCTCGGCGATCTCGGCCTCGATGCGCGACAGACCGCCCTGGATGGCCGCCTCGTCTTCTGCCGAGATCACGCCTTGGGCCTTCAGCATCGCCGCATGGGCCCGTGAGCCGGCCAGATCCTGCGGCGCCAGTCGCTTGTCGAAGCCGATGGAGACGTTGATGGCCTGCATCAGGTCGGCGGGCTTGGCGGAAAATCGTCCGCCCCACATGGCCTGACCCTGGCCGGAGGGCTCGGCCTTCGCCATATGAGCGTCGTGTTGCGGTGTTTCGGAGGCTTTGTCGGACATATGAGCGATCAGTCAGCGGCGAAACCCAGACCCCGCCTGTTTGGCAAGGTCCTTTGGGGCGTCGCCGCCCTCGGCGTCGCGGCGGTGGTCTACATCATCGGCCAGGCTTCCACCAATCCCGATGCGAGCCGAGGGATGCGGGCCTTCGCCAAGGGCGAGATGGCCGCCCTCCAGACGCCCAAGGATCCGCGTCCGGCGCCGGTGACCACCATCTATGATCCCGAGGGCCAGCCCGTGCGGCTGGGCGACTACCGCGGCGAGGTGGTGGTGCTGAACCTGTGGGCGACCTGGTGTCCCCCCTGCGTCGCCGAAATGCCGACCCTGGCGGCCCTGGCCGACCATTATCAGGGCAAGCCCGTGCGGGTGCTGGCCGTCAGCATCGACCGCCCGGCCGATGTGGACAAGGCTCGGGCCTTCATCGGCCAGCACGCCCCCCTGGCCTTCTACAGCGACCCCAATATGAAGCTCGCCTTTGACCTGGTTCCGCCAGCGCCGGGCATGCCGACCACGGTGATCTATGGGGCTGATGGGATTGAGCGCGCCCGGCTTTCGGGCGGGGCCGACTGGGGCGGCGAGGACGCCAAGGCGCTGGTGGATCACGTTCTCGGCGCCGAATAGAGGGCCTTTTCGGATTGACCGGCGCGGGACCGTCGTCGAAATTTGTTGGGCGACAATCCGAGATTTGGGCCGAGCTAAGCTACGTTTCCCGAGGACTGAGATTGTTGACGGGCGCCCGGTTTCCCGCGGCGTCACGTTTCGTCAGCTAGTCGGGAGACGACAGATTATGGCCTCAGGTACGGTCAAGTGGTTCAACACCACCAAGGGTTACGGCTTCATCCAGCCGGATGACGGCGGCAAGGACGTGTTCGTCCATATTTCGGCCGTCGAACAGGCCGGCATGCGCGCCCTCAATGAAGGCGACAAGGTCAGCTATCAGCTGCGCGAAGAGCGCGGCAAGACCGCCGCGGTGGATCTGAAGACCCTCTGATCGACACCCTGTCCGATCAGGCGGAAAAGGGCGCGGCGGTTACGTCGCGCCCTTTTTCGTGGCCGCCGGTCGCGTCAGGCGGGCTCGCGCTTGCGGGCGCCGCTGGCGGTGGGCGCCGGGGTCGCGGCCCCAGGGGCCAGGATGCGCAGGAAACTCACCAGGGCCGTGCGGGCGTCCTGCGGCAGCTGCTCATAAACCGTGAGCAGTTCCAGGGCGCCAGGCGTTCGCATCCGCGACAGCAGGTCCAGATCGACGCTGGGTTCCTCGTCGGGGGTGTCCAGCACGTCCAGCAGGTCGGTGACCCGGCAACGCAGGGCGCGGGCGATCTGAACCAGGCGGGAGAAGGAGATGCGGTTGGCGCCGTTCTCGTACTTCTGAATCTGCTGGAAGCTCACGCCGCACTGTTCCGCCAGGGCCTCCTGCGACATGCCGATGGTCCGGCGGCGAATGCGCACAGCCGCCCCCAGGGCGATGTCCATGGGATCGGGGCTCTTGGTCGTGGACTCCGTCAAATCCGTCTCCTTGTTCAAGCGGGTTGTCCCTAGGGAAGCGCCGACGCGAATATTATTTCAAGTGTGAGAAGTTGTAGGCGCTTCCCGCCACTCGCCTAGCGTCGGTAACCCGTGAGTTGCAAGAATGACGTTCTACGAAAATGGGTAGATTGTGACGCGACGGGATGTCGCGTCGGGTCGGCTAGTCGACAAACGCGCCCGCCGAGCGCCGCAAATGCATCTCATACGCGTTTCCAGCGCCGCCAGGTTGCTGATCCCGCCTCCTGTGCGGAGCCAGCGGGTCAGGTCTATGGGGGCCACGCCGCCACAGGACCGCACCTCGCAATAGGCCCAGATGGGCCATTCTAAACATTTCGGATCTGAAATAAAAGCCCGGGAGGCCAATTCTTCAAACCCCTGTGATCGCGTCGCCATGCTCACCTCCAAGGCCGAACAAAAGCAGAACATTTGGCTCGAGGCGAGTCCGCGCGAGGCGAAGTTTGAGAGGTTGTGATCTAGGGGGGCGCCTGCTGAGGCGAATGTGCGAGAGGGCCGCTGATACGGGCGGTGATCCTCGACTGCCGATCCAGTCCCCGATGCGGGGATCGCGACGACCTAGTACACACGTTAAGCACGTTGAAAACACGTCGCAAAACGTCGCACGGGGGATGTTTCGTCGAGCTCGAGATCAGCCGGCTGCGGCCAGGCGCGGCCGTGGCGCCGATGACGCGAGAAACCGGTCCAGATCGGCCGGGGGCAGGGCGGGCGAGATGAGGTAGCCCTGGATGAGGTCGCAGCCGAGGCTCAGCAGCACCGCTTCGACCGCTTCGTCTTCCACGCCCTCGGCGACGACCTTCATGCCAAGGCTGTGGGCCAGCTCGATTGTCGAGCGCAGGATCAGCCGGTCACGCTCGGCCTCCACCGCCGTGGCGATGCTGCGATCGAGCTTAAGCTCGTCGGCCTCCAGGATCTTTAGATAGGACAGGGAAGACAGGCCCACGCCGTAGTCGTCGATCGAGATGGCCAGGCCCGCCTGACGGAAGGCGCGGACGGCCTCCACCGCCGCCTGCGGGTTCTCGATGACGGCGGTTTCGGTGACCTCAAGACAGAGTTCGTGGGCCCGCCCACGGGTGACGGACAACACAAAGTCACGGAAGGCCAGATCGGTCAGAACCCGGCCAGAGACATTGACCGACACGGTCAGCTCGCGCCCGGCGCGCCGCATGGCCGCACTGTCGGCCAGGGCCTGGACCAGAGTCCATTCCGTCAGCTCCCGAATGGCGCCGGTCTCCTCGGCCGCCAGGATGAAGACGTCGGGCCGGATCGCCCCACGGCTGGGATGGGTCCAGCGTATCAGGCCCTCCACCCCGACGATCGCACCATCGGCCGCCCGCTTGGGCTGGTAGTGCAGGGCGAGCTGTCCCTCCTTCAGCCCTTTGCGCAGGTCGCTCATCAGGGAGAGGTTGAGGGTGGGGTCCTGGAAGGCCGCAGGCTGGAACATCAGCCGCCGCTGATCTCTCCGGCGGGCTTCGTCCAGGGCGACGGTGGCCTGTTCAAGCAGGCGCTCGTCGGTGTCGGCGGGATTCCAGTCATAGGCCACCCCGATCCGCAGGAAGGCGTCCACCAGAGCGCCATCCACCTTATAGCCAGGCCCCAGGGTCTCCAGGCGTTCCAACTCCGCTTCCAGAGCGGCCACATCCCCCCGGCGTACCACAAGGCCAAGAACCCCGGTGGACAGATAGCCCAGTCGGCTGCCGTGACAGGTTCGGAGCAGGCGGGCGGCGACGGCGCGGACTACATCATTGGCCATGCCGTAGCCGATGGCCGCCCGCATCTGGGCATATCGGTCGACGCCGATCGCCAGGACGGCGATCGCCCCAGGCTCGCCATGACGGACCCGGCCAATCTCGGCCAGGAGCGCCCGGCGATTGGGCAGCTCGGTTTCCGACTCATGCATGGCCAGGTGGAGCAGGCCTGCTTCCCGGGCGCGCACCACCTCCTCGCCCCGTCGCTTCAGCTCAAGACGGAAGGCCACGATGACGCAGAGCGCCTGTGTCAGAAGGAGGGGGGCGACCGGCAGGAAGACCGGCGCGGCCGCCTGAACAACGATGGGCAGGCCAAGGATCAGGCCGAGAATGAGAAGATGCTGGAGGGCCAGCCTGTTGAGAGTGACCGCCTGCCGGGTGGGCCGCAGGGCCACGGCGACCCCAAGGATCAAGGCCAGAGTGAAAAGTGGGTGCGGACCCGACAGCGCCCGCCCCTGGGTCAGGCTCTCATAGGCCAGGGCGTGAACGAAAACGCCGGGCAGGATGCCGTGTCGAGGGGTCGCGAGGTTGTCCCCCAGCTCCAGGGCTGTCGCGCCGATCAGGACCCGTCGGCCACGGACCAGCGCCGGGTCAAAATCGTTAGCGTAGACGTCCTGAAAGCTGAGGGTCGGGATGCTGGAGGGCTGGATCCCATAGTCGATATGGAAGGGCGAGGTGCGCCCATAGGCCTCCCCCGCCATCAGGGCGGCCATGGTTGGACGATAGGCGTCGTCGGCAGCGAAGCCGCGCAGGTAGCGGCGGACCTGACCGTCGTTGTCGGCCACCACATTGACGCTGGCCAGCAGGGACTCGGCGGAAAACAGCGCCAGCGGGGCGTTTTCGACCATCGGCGCGTCTCGGGCGCTGCGCTGGGCCGGTTGCACGAAGGTGGGCAGGATGACTGCGCCAGGCGCCTCAGCGATAGCCGCGGCGAAGGCCTGATCCATCTCGGCGGTTGAGTGGGCGCTGAAGTCCACGTCGAAGCCGACGAGACGGGCGCCGGCTGCATGAAGGTTTCTCAGGGCGCGCGCATAGCGGTCGCGGTCCCAGGGCCAGACATCGGCTCTCTCAAGGCTGGCGGCGTCGATCTCCACCAGGACCAGATCCTGGCTCGCCGGCCGCTGGATCAGGCCGAACCGCT
>TARA_R100000935_G_scaffold58884_1_pt1 | contig 12001 bp, 8 predicted proteins | sample TARA_R100000935 | Tara Oceans TARA_R100000935 (sample SAMEA2621502) | marine metagenome | biome: marine biome (ENVO:00000447); feature: surface water layer (ENVO:00002042); material: "saline water (ENVO:00002010), including plankton (ENVO:xxxxxxxx)" | depth 5 m | reverse complement strand
CTTTATAGACTTTATTATTCTAACGGTATTGCTCCCCATAAACACCTCCTCCAATCCTGATGCGCCTTTTGTTCCCGTAATCACCAAACCAATTTGATGTTTCTCTATAATGTTCTTTATTTCATCTACCAAGAGACTAAAGGAAGAAATGGTAATAAACTTATGTTTCGGATTATGGTACTTTTCCTGGATCTTTGACAAGAGCTGGTCCAAGCCTTTTTCGGAATTATGCTTCACCACATCCTCACAAGATTTGCCGCCCGCACCTGTTGCCATAAACCTGCTATGGGCAATGGTAGGAGTATATGTATTTAAAATATAAAACTCGCACTCTTCATGCTTATAAAGGGAAATTGCATATTTGGTTGCATTCCAAGCATTGGGAGAAAAATCTGTAGGTAATAATATCTTTTTCAAACTATTTTATATTTATAAGAACCCCGCTCAGAGGTTAAAACCATGGGGTAAAATTATGGGAAGTTAGAAACCTGAACTATGACATTTATCAGCTTTTAGGGTTGATATTTTAGAACGAAAAAACTTCGGCAGTAGCCGATTCTGGAAGGTTGTTATTACCCTTATCTGCAAAAATGAAGAAATAGAAGTTATAACTATAGGTGGGAATTATGGAACAGAGCACTGCAGGCTACAATAGAAAAAAGAAGAAACGGAAACTCTGGGATCAGGATCCCTTTGCAACTTCATTAAGGCCATTTCTGTCCGCTATGGCCACTTTTTTTCCAGAAGCTTTTATCAACCCCAATTTTTTGAAATCTGAAATAATCCTAATGGCAGATTCCGTAGCCGTACCTACTACATTGGCAATATCTTCCCGGGATAGCGTTAAGGCCAAATAGCCGTTCTTATCCTTTCCAAAATTTTCCTCCAAATAAATAAATGCCTCGGCTATCCTCTGCTTCACAGTCTTTTGCGACATATTCACAATAACGTCATCGGCCTCCTTTAAATCGTGGGCTATATGCCTCAAAACTTCCACAGCAAAATTGGGATTGCTATTGAGGCTATCCATAATGGCATCTTTGGGAACAAAACATACCTCCATATCGTTTACTGCAATTGCACTTAGGTTGGCCACTTCTTCTGTAATTACGGAACGCTGTCCCAAAACAGCACCTTGAGTTGCCAATTTTACTATTTGATCCTTGCCGTTTGGACTTAATTTGGATAACTTGGAGACACCTTCCCTTACACAAAAAACACCATTGAGTTTGTCTCCTTCGCCAAAAATGGTTTCCCCTTTTTTTACTAATTTGGTAATCTTGGTATCTGAAACCCTTTTCAACTCCTCCTTGCTCATTGCCCGCAAGGAATTGAATTGACGAATAATACAATTTTCACATCTGCCCATAACTAAAAAATTACCTGATATGGCAAATTTAAAGGTTATTAACGGAGGAAAAACTGACAATTATCATGTTTATAAATAGCAATGATGAGCATCTTTGCACTCAGGTATTAAGCAAATAATCTATGGATAAGGCAACGTGCTATCATTGTGGTGACGATTGCGGGAACAATCCCATAAATCATAACGACAAAAATTTTTGTTGTGTTGGATGTAAAACCGTTTATGAGATTTTCTCCAGCAACGACCTGTCCTACTATTATGACCTGCAGTCTGCCGCAGGTGCCTCCCCTGTGGAAGTGGAGGGCAAATATGACTTTCTTGAATCCCAAAGCATTGTAGAAAAACTGATCGAGTTTAACGATAACGGTACCCAAATAATAAATCTATACATTCCCCATATTCATTGCAGTTCCTGTATTTGGATATTGGAAAACCTGAACAAACTAAACAAGGGCATAAACAGTTCCCAAGTAGATTTTCCTAAAAAGACCGTGAGGGTCACTTTTAACTCCAACAATATTTCTCTTAAAGAGTTGGTAGTGCTAATGGCCAGAATTGGTTATGAACCTTATATATCCTTGGACGATTATGACAGGACCAAAAAAGGAACAGACCGCAGTTTATCCTATAAATTGGGTATTGCCGGTTTTGCCTTCGGAAATGTCATGTTTCTTTCCTTCCCCGAATATTTTGAGGTAGGGGAATTTTGGCTGGAACAATTTAAAGGGGTTTTTAGATGGCTTATGTTTGGCTTTTCGCTACCCGTGGTTTTTTACGCAGCCCAAGATTATTTTATTTCGGCGTACAAGGGATTAAGATCTAGGTTCTTAAATATAGACATCCCAATTGCCATGGGTATTTTGGTTTTATTCCTTCGGAGCACCGTAGAAATCATTTTCGATTGGGGATCTGGCTTTTTCGACAGCCTTACAGGCTTGGTCTTCTTTTTATTGTTGGGTAAATTCTTTCAGCAAAAAACATATTCCTATTTGTCTTTTGAACGGGATTATAAATCCTACTTCCCTATTGCCGTCACCAGAATAACAAGTAAAAACACTGAGGAGAACACTCAAGTATACGATATTAAAGCTGGGGATAGGCTCCTTATAAGAAATGGGGAACTAATTCCTGTGGATGCTATACTGATCAACGGAAATGCCAAAATAGACTATAGTTTTGTAACGGGCGAATCGGAACCGGTGGACAAGAAATCGGGAGACAAAGTTTATGCCGGCGGAAGACAGATAAGTAGCGCCATAGAAATTGAAGCTATAAAATCTGTTTCCCAAAGCTATCTTACACAACTTTGGAGCAATGCAGTCTTCCAACAGGACAAATCGGGAAGCTTTCAAACCTTAACGGATAGTATTGGCAAAAGGTTTACCGTTGCCGTCCTGACCATCGCTTTCGTCTCTGCCATAATATGGTTAATAAGAGACCCTAGTAAAACTATCAATGTCTTTACAGCTGTGCTCATAATTGCCTGTCCTTGTGCAATTGCCCTGGCAGCCCCTTTTACTCTGGGCAATATGTTACGAATTTTTGGACGCCACGGATTTTATCTACGTGACACCCAGACCATAGAACAATTGGCTCAGATAGACACCGCTATATTCGATAAGACAGGTACGATTACCACGGCCGAAAAGGGAAACGTATACTATGAAGGTCTCGAATTGACCAGAGAAGAGGAGTCTTTATTAAAAAACACCTTGCGTTCCTCCAATCACCCATTGAGTAGAAAACTCTATGATATGTTGGCGGAACAAAATATTGTACCGCTAGAGGAATACGAGGAATATTTGGGCCAAGGAATCAAAGGTTCAACGGTTACTGACAGTGTTAAAATTGGCTCTGCCGCCTTTGTTGGCAATTCCGAAATAAACAATAGGGACAGTACCTCGGTCCACCTAAGCTCCAATGAACAATACAAGGGTTGTTTTATTTTTCAGAACCAATACCGGGAGGGGGTCGGAGAAACCTTCAAAACAATGTCGCGAGACATGGAATTGGCAATCCTGTCAGGGGATAACTCCGGGGAAAGAGCCAACCTTACCAAGTTGTTGCCGGAGGGAACACCGCTGTATTTTAATCAAAAACCGGACAAGAAGCTCCAATTTATAAAATCGCTCCAGGACCAAAACAAAAAGGTAATGATGGTAGGGGACGGACTAAATGATGCCGGAGCTCTGGCACAAAGTAATGTGGGTATAGCCATTTCGGAAAACGTAAACGTTTTTTCCCCTGCCTGTGACGGCATTCTGGATGCCAAAAATTTCAAATCGCTATACCAGTATATTCTTGCCTCAAGAAAAGCCATTAAAATTATAAAACTAAGTTTCATACTTTCCTTAATGTATAACGTAGTGGGATTGTATTTCGCGGTAACAGGACAATTGCAGCCTGTTATTGCGGCCATCCTAATGCCCTTAAGCTCTATCAGTATTGTTATATTCACTACTGTAGCTACAAACCTTCTGGGCAGAAAACTAGCGCAGAAATAATCATCCCAAGAGTAACTTTTGGAGATAGGAATAAAGCACTAATTAAAAAGGCAACTGTTTTGCAACGGTTGCCTTTTATTCATGTAATAACTAATTTAAGTTAAGGAAGGACCTTTCCCTATTTCTGTTGCTCCAAATACGCTACCAAGGAAGCCATTTCCTCATAACTCAGGGCATTCACCAGACCGGAGGGCATCATTGATGTCTCCAACTCCTTTCTTTCGGCGATATCGGATTTTTTTAATTGGGTAGCTATACCTGCTATATTTCTTATGGTCAGGTCAGTGGCCGATTCCTGGGTAACAAAACCAACATAATTATCCCCTCCCTTGGTCTGTATCTGTACAGTTGAAAATCCTTGGGAAATGGAGGCATTGGGTTTCAAGATAGACTCAGCGATCTGCTCCCTGTTCATAATGGAACCTATTTGCCCCATAAACGGACCTTTCATTACTTCACTGGAGGATACACTGTGACAGGTAAAACAAGCTTGGGTCTTAAAAATTTCCTTTCCTTTTTCAGGATCCCCCTTTATACTTTTTAAGGCGATCATAATATCCTCAATGGAAGCCTCCCCGATCTGTCCTTTTTTGTTCTTAATCTTTTCTAGGTCAACTGTTGGCATATCCTCCTTGGGTGCCGTAATTTCCACGGTACCAAAATCATCGATTGCCAATCGGAACTTACTGTTCAATTCTGCGTACAATTCCTTTTCATCTTCCGAAGATTTTTCCCATTCTTCCCTTAAAAATGAACGAATCACAGGGGTGTAATCCCATTCTACCGTTTTATAGTAAGGGCCATGCGTATCCGGACGAGTACTCCACCACCATGAGGTATCATAGGGTGCTTCTTGGTGATATATACGCGCCAAGGTATGGATTATTTTATCCTTAAAAACGTCATCTTCGGTATTTTCATAAGCCTTTATCATTCCATCAACCACCTTGGGGCTATGCATATATCGCATTGCCCAAAGGGCCATATCCCTCTGATCGGTACCCAAGGCACTTACGCAAGCGTCCACAGCATCCAATTTAACCAATGCCTTAACGGCTAAATGCGGAACAACAATTTCGGCATTTGGTCTGGCATGGGGCCCTTCAGCACCCATTTCTGGAGCTGTAAATGAATTTGGAACTGGAATCTCCAATAAGGAATTGGCCACTTCCTTTTTGCCCAATCTGCCCAAACCTATAATTGCAGCTGCTTTTACTCGGTCTGAGTCGGACTTTAGTGCATTTACAAATGGTTCTGTAGGTACTTTTTCCAATGTTCCCAAACGGTCAGACAAGGCCCTTAAGGCAAATTCTTGAACTTGTGGATCTTCAGTTAATGAAACCAGGCGATCAATTCCACCGTCCCCGGCCAATTGGGCAAAAGTGAATATAGCAGTAGCACGTACTTCCAATGGCAAAGAGCTATCCTGCGCCATTTGCCAAACTTTATCGGCCCCTTTCCCTCTTTTTATCAATTCATACTGGGCACTTAAACGGGTCTTGGCATTACCTGCCTTTAGGAGATCCACTAAACTACCGGTCCAGTATAAATCCCGTGGGTCGGGGAATGGCTCATAAGTAAAGTTTTTTGGTAAAACCCTAACCACATATCCTTTATCAGGGCTTCCCGAATAGCCTGCACCATCCCAAGCGGAAAGATACATGGCACCGGCAGCATCCACGTCCACATCGGTTATCTGTGGCAACTGTATAAACTCTTCCTCATCCTGTATAAAACTGGCCTTATTTTCAGTAAGCCTGTGAAAATAAAGGTAGCTTCTACCCCAATCGGCCATCATGGGAACATTATTGTATTTTTCCGGCCAACGGTTGTCGTTCATATAAAGTGACCCTGTTCCAGAGCCCCCTCCAACATCTACCAAGGCAGGAAGGATCTCTTCCGTAAAATGCTTGAACAGCACAGGATATCCATATTCGCCTGATTGTATCTGATGAATGAATCTGATATTCCAGCCCCCACCATCATTGGTATTACCCCTAGTGTAAATATTCATAAAAGGGTCAATGGCCACGTCGTAAATATTCCGCAACCCATGGGTATACACTTCCATTTCGGTTCCGTCCGGACGTACACGCAATACCCCACCGCCCAACATGGTCAATTGTTTTCCATCGCTATCTGTGGCATTGTGGAATCCGAAGTCGCCCACGGCTATGTATATCCATCCGTCTATCCCCATCTGAATGCCATTGGTGGCATGATCTGTCCCTCTCTCCGCCAGATATTTGGAATTGCTCAAATTCTTTATTAAAACCTTGGCAGGTCCGTCCGCTACTCCATCCTTGTCCTTATCTTCAAATACCACCAAGTCCATATTAAAGGCCTTTCCCGTTTCAGGTGAAAAAGTAGTATGCAACACAAATACCTCATCCCCAATGGCCAAAATCCCCCTTGGGTTATCCACTTGGGCAAATTCGGTATAGGAATCCATTATTCCATCGTGATTACAATCTACCAAACGTTTTATAAAACCTTTGTTCATCTCCTTCCCTAGGGAACCCATCATATCTACCCCAACAAAGACCTCCCCAGTTGCAGCAACGGCCATACAGGCGGGACTTGGCGTTAAGTCAGGACCTGAAAATCCAGTTATATCCAAATCTTCGGGCCAATTCAGGACCTGGGCCAAAGAATCACTGGAAGGATAATTTATTGCCTCGGTACTAGGGGTACATGTGACCTCCCCTTGCTTACAACTAAAAAATACAATACTTGAAAATAAAATTAATCCTGCCTTTTTAAACATATTCAATTCCATTAAAATTTAAAATTACACCCTAGGGTAGAAAAACCAGTTAAGGTTTACCGGATTTTCAACAAAGTAGCGGCAAAACTAAAAATCTTTCCCATAAATCCATGATTAAATTGAATTATTACGGGTAGGATCACATTTTTTTAGATGAATTCCCATTATTAGTGGACTACATAATCTTAATTGAAACCTTTGTTTTTTTAAAGTTTCGAATGAGCATTTCAGATTAATAATTAGGATATTTGAAAGGAGGGTACATTAATAATGTTCTATGGAAGAAGAACTTGCAATATTTTATCAAAAGATGATAAATGTCATATTATTCCACAGCCCCCATGTTTAGTTTTACGCCCTGATTCAGGTAGGTATGAGTGTTATTTATTTATTGTTGACTTTGAGTATTGTTGTAGCCGTCATTTTTTTTGCGGCTTTTATTATTGCTACCAAGAGTGGTCAATATGATGATTCCTATACCCCATCCGTTCGTATGCTCTTTGAAGATGAACTTGTAAAAAGTGCTCCCGAGAAGACCGAAGAAATATCTAACCAAAAAAGTGAAAGTCAAAAATTGTAATTATGGAAGTACAACAGTTTTATTACGATAACAAAATCGTAAAAAAATTCCTTTATGCAACTATGTTTTGGGGAATTGTGGGAATGTCGGTAGGTTTATTGCTTGCCTTTATGTTTCTTTTTCCAAATTTAACCGATGGGATATCCTGGTTGAGTTTTGGTCGGCTAAGACCTTTGCACACCAACGCGGTTATTTTTGCCTTTGTAGGAAATGCCATTTTTGCCGGGGTCTATTATTCTACCCAGCGCTTGTTAAAGGCGAGAATGTTCAGTGATGGATTAAGTAATTTCAATTTCTGGGGATGGCAGGCCATTATTGTGGCAGCGGCAATTACCTTACCCCTGGGGTACACCTCATCCAAAGAATATGCAGAATTGGAATGGCCCATAGATTTGGCCATTGCCGTAGTCTGGGTAGCCTTTGGATGGAACCTGATCGGAACCATGTTAAAAAGAAGACAGCGCCATTTGTACGTGGCAATCTGGTTCTATCTGGCCACATTTGTTACCGTAGCGGTACTCCATATCTTTAATAGCCTGGCCCTACCTGTTAGCGCTTTTAAAAGTTACTCGGTATACGCCGGGGTACAGGATGCACTGGTACAGTGGTGGTACGGGCACAACGCGGTTGCCTTCTTCCTTACCACACCTTTCTTGGGATTAATGTACTACTTTGTACCAAAGGCGGCCAATAGGCCTGTATATTCCTATAGATTATCTATCGTACACTTTTGGTCATTGATATTTATCTATATCTGGGCCGGACCCCACCATCTCTTATATTCAACTTTACCCGAATGGGCCCAAAACTTAGGGGTGGCATTCTCCATTATGCTGATTGCTCCATCTTGGGGAGGTATGATCAACGGACTTCTAACTTTGCGTGGAGCTTGGGACAAGGTAAGGACAGACCCTGTTTTGAAATTTATGGTAGTCGCAATTACCGGTTACGGTATGGCCACTTTTGAAGGTCCGATGCTTTCACTAAAAAATGTAAACGCCATAGCGCATTTTAGCGATTGGATTATTGCACACGTACACGTAGGAGCCTTGGCATGGAACGGATTCCTGACTTTTGGTATGATCTATTGGTTGGTTCCAAAAATGTTCAAGACCAGATTACACTCCCTTCCCATGGCCAACTTCCATTTCTGGATCGGCACCTTAGGAATCATACTTTACGCACTTCCCATGTATGTTGCCGGTTTTACCCAGGCCTTAATGTGGAAAGAATTCAACCCAGATGGAACCCTGGCCTATGGTAACTTTTTGGAGACCGTAAATGAAATTATTCCAATGTACTGGATGAGGGCCATTGGTGGCACCATGTATATCGTCGGGGCAATTGTCATGATCTACAACGTTGTTGTCACCATTAAGCAGGGCACAAAAGTAGAGGATGAATTGGCAGAGGCGGCAGCATTGACTACCGTTTCCAAGAAAAGAACCGCTGGAGAAACTTTCCATACTTGGTTGGAGCGCAAGCCTATTCAATTGACCATCTTGGCTACCATTGCCATCTTAATTGGAGGGATAATCCAAATTGTTCCCACTATTTTGGTAAAGTCGAACATTCCAACAATAACCAGTGTCAAACCTTATACCCCTCTGGAATTGGAAGGTAGGGATTTATATATAAGGGAAGGCTGTGTTGGTTGTCACTCCCAAATGGTAAGGCCATTCCGAAGTGAGGTGGAACGCTATGGCGAGTACTCCAAAGCAGGAGAGTATGTATACGACCACCCTTTCCTTTGGGGAAGTAAACGTACCGGACCCGATCTTTTAAGGGTAGGCGGCAAATATTCGGACAACTGGCACTTGAACCATATGTACGACCCACAAAGTACCTCTTCCGGATCTATTATGCCTTCCTATTCATGGCTAGTACGCAATAGGCACGACAGAAGTAACATTAAGTCAAAAATGGAAACCATGGTTACCCTGGGAGTACCTTATTCCGATGATGAGATAGCCAATGCCGAACAATCTATGGACGAGCAGGCCACCAAAATAGAAAAAAATCTATACTCCGATCCTGATTTTGCCAAGGGATATGAGGAAGACAAGAAATATGCTGCTGAAAACGGGGAAGAATTCATAGAAATGAAGGACAGGGAAATTGTAGCTATGATAGCCTATCTGCAACGACTGGGAACAGATATAAAAATTAAGGAAACGGACGAAAAAATTTCACAAAACAAATAAGTCATGCTAAAATTTGTAAAAGGTTATATGGAAAGTATAGATGGCGTTGCCACCTATCCCATGATATCACTGTTAATCTTCTTTGTGTTTTTTACCATTCTTTTCTGGTGGGTATTTACCGCCTCTAAAGAGCATATCAAGGAAGTTAGCGAATTACCATTAGAAACAGATAACCAACCTAAAGAAGAATCGTTATGAGAAATATGTCACCTTGGTGGATAAGAGTCCCCTTAATCTTTTTCCTAATCTTCGGATTGATGGAGTATTTTATTGACTCCGGGGACAAACCCGCATTTATTGAATACCCTATCACACTTGTGTTTATGTTGGTAGTGTTGTTCATATTGGTGGGTATTGAATTGATCCTAAAATCAGTTGAAAATGTAATGTTCCAAACCCTATCCCCCGAAGCGCAAAAGCGATATTTGGAGTCCAAATCCAAGCAATGGGAGTGGAAATGGGGCAAAGCCTTCTGGAAAAAAATCACCGGAAACAAACCTATTGAAGAAGAAAAGGAAATTATCCTGGACCACAATTATGACGGAATCCGTGAATTGGACAACAACTTACCACCTTGGTGGGTGTATATGTTCTATGCCACCATCATTTTCGGTGTGGTTTACTTAGCCCGTTTCCATGTCTTCAATGACTACACCCAGGACATGGAATATGAACAGGAAGTGGCCGAAGCCAAGATAGCCATAGAAGAGTATAAAAAAACAGCCAAAGGTTTAGTTGACGCCAACACGGTTGAACTATTAACGGAAGCCTCGGATATTAAAGCAGGTGAGGCAATATACACCGCCAATTGTGTAGCTTGCCACATGCCGGATGGCGGTGGTGGTATTGGACCAAATCTAACCGACGAATATTGGATCTTGGGAGGCGGTGTAAAAAACGTTTTCCATACCATTTCGGAAGGCGGTAGGGACGGAAAGGGCATGATAGCGTGGAAACAGACCCTTAAGCCAGCCGAAATAGCCCAGGTAGCCAGTTTTATTCTTTCGGAAATAAATGGCAAGACGCCTGCCAATCCAAAGGCCGCAGAAGGCGAAATCTGGACTGGAGAGTAAACACCTAAAACCTTAAGGAGCACATTTTTACGCTTACCCATAATTACAATAAAGTAGAAAAAAGAAATGGCACAGGACCAGGACAATTTTAGGGACTCCATAGGAACAATTAATGAGGAGGGGAAAAGGGCTTGGATATATCCAAAAAAGCCAAGTGGCAAGTTTTATGAATATCGCAAGTATGTGAGTTATGTGCTTTTGGCATTTCTCTTTCTAGCTCCCTTTGTAAAAGTAAATGGCAACCAGTTCCTAATGTTCAATGTACTGGAAAGGCGTTTCAATATTTTTGGGTTTCCTTTTTGGCCACAGGATTTTCATCTTTTTGTAATTTCCATGATTATCGGGGTAATATTCATAGCCTTATTTACCGTTGCCTTTGGCCGTATTTTTTGTGGCTGGATGTGCCCCCAAACCATTTTCATGGAAATGGTATTCAGAAGGATCGAATTTTGGATCGATGGTGACCGAGGCGCCCAAATAAGGCTTAGCAAACAGCCTTGGAACGCTGAGAAAATTAGGAAACGCGCCCTTAAACTGATTGTTTTTTTCATTATTTCCTTTTTAATAGCCAATGTATTCTTGGCATATTTAATTGGCAGTGACCGATTGATAGAATATATCACCGATGGGCCCTTGCAACACGTAAGTACATTGGTTTCCCTGTTAATCTTTACCGGGGTGTTTTATTTTGTGTTCGCCTGGTTTAGGGAACAAGTATGTATCATAGCTTGCCCCTATGGAAGGATGCAGGGCGTACTACTGGACAATAAGTCTATTGTTGTGGCCTACGACCATAAACGCGGAGAGGCTGAAAACGGAAGAAAAAAGTTCAGAAAAGGGGAGGATAGGGAAGCCTTGGGACATGGCGACTGTATAGATTGCTTTCAATGTGTAAACGTCTGCCCAACGGGAATAGACATTAGAAACGGAACCCAGTTGGAATGTGTCAACTGTACCGCCTGTATTGATGAATGCGACACCATAATGGAGAAGGTAAACCTACCCAAGGGACTTATCCGTTATGCCAGCGAAGACAATATTGAGAAAAAGAGCAAGTTCAAGTTTACACCCAGACTAAAAGGTTATACTGCAGTGCTTGTGATTCTTACCGGAATCTTGATCGGAATGCTGTTTTTAAGGAATGAGGTGGAAGCAAATATCCTTAGACTTCCTGGGCAACTTTATGAACATAAGGAAGGCAATATTATCAGCAACGTTTATACGTATAAATTGGTAAACAAAACCACCAAGGATATTCCAGATATAAGCTTTAAACTAATGTCCCACAAAGGGTCCATCAACCTGGTTAGGCATCAACTATTTACAGTACCTGCTCAGGGATTGGCGGAAGGCACCCTATTTGTAGAAATAAACAATTCGGCTTTGGAAGGCGACAAGAATAAATTGAACATTGGAGTCTATAGTGGGGATAAATTAATTGAAACGGCAACGGCCAGATTTCTAGCTCCCAGAAGCTATAAGTAAATTAAAAAAAAAAAAAAAA